>ERZ1026848.389-NODE-389-length-24842-cov-34.275386_pt1 | contig 24842 bp, 40 predicted proteins | sample MGYA00380154_ERZ1026848 | MGnify/ENA primary metagenome ERZ1026848 (study PRJEB33269, sample SAMEA4719790) | human gut metagenome | biome: human-associated habitat; feature: organic feature; material: feces | place: Cameroon | collected 2013-10 ...
AAGCTGGGCCGTATCTCCCGCTATGCACGGGAACACGGGATGACGTGGCAGGAGGCCAAGGAGGCGCTGGATGGATAAAGGCATCTGGCGCGTGGCCAGAGCGCGGCTGTGCGTGGCCTGTTTGCAGGAGATGGCGGCGGAATACATCATCGAGCCAGCGTTCCGCGGATGGGCGCAGGGTGTGTGCCAGCGCTGCGGCAAAGAGCAGAAAATGACGACGGTCAAGCGCTACACCATGAGCAGGCGCGGACTGGAGAAAAGGGGGTTGTTGGATGAACAGTGAGGATCTGATGCGGCTGGGGCCTGCGGCACAGAAGCAGGTCATGGAGAAGATGCGCAAGACAAGCAAGTACGAGGCGCAGAAGACGCGGCGCGGCAAGCTGACCTTTGACAGCAAGAAGGAGGCGGAGCGCTACGATGCGCTGATGCTGCTGCAAAAGGCCGGGGAGATACGGGGGCTGAAATTGCAGGTGCGGTACTGCTTGCAAGAGGCGTACATGACGGTTGATGGCGACCGCGTGAAAAGTATCGACTACATCGCGGACTTTGTGTACGAGCGCAGAACGGCTCCTGACAGCTGCGGTCAGCGGTACTGGCTGCCGGTGGTGGAGGACGTGAAGGGGATGCGGACACGGGAGTATGCCATGAAAGCAAAGCTGTTCCGCAATCGGTACGGCTACGCCATCCGGGAGGTGTGAGCATGACCACGGTATACATGATCGTGACCCGTGACAAGTACCGCCTGCCCCGCTGGTGGGGCACGACCACGGCGGAGTTGGCGCGACTTTCCGGCAGACCGTATGCCTGCGTCGTGTCCAGCATCAGCAAGGCACGCAGGCACGGCGGCAGCTACGGCTGCTACGAGGTCGTGCGTCTGGAGGAGGGCGAGTGATGGGCAAGCAGCATTTGAGCCGGGACGACCGGATTTTTATGGACGGCAAGCGCAGGGGCACGCAGGAGTGCATGGACATGGTGGCAATGGCACTCATCGACAAGTGCGGCTGGCACGTCCAGGAGGAGACACCTGACAGCCGGGACACCCACAGCATCGCGTATCTGTACGAGTGCTTGGAGAAGCTGGCAGAGGAGATAAACGAGGGCCGCATCAAGCGGAAGCACATCAAGGACGTGCTGAAGGACGAGTGCGGCGTGGTGTTTGGAGATTGAGAGGTGACGCGCCATAAAGCATCTGGGAGATATTACTAAAATCAACGGTGCGGAGATCGAGCCGGTGTGGTGCATTACTGGCGGCAGTCCATGTCAGGATCTTTCCATCGCCGGGAAACGCGCCGGTTTGGCGGGAGCGCGAAGCGGCCTGTTTATGGAGCAGGTACGCATCGTAAAAGAAATGAGGGAGGCGGACAAAAGGAATGGACGGACAGGTGACATGGTTAGACCTCGGTATCTCGTGTGGGAAAACGTGGTCGGAGCCTTCAGCAGCAACAAAGGAAAAGACTTCGCGGCAGTCCTCGAAGAGATCATCAAAATCGTCGAGCCGGAAGCCCCCGGTATTGAAGTGCCTGAAAAGGGCTGGCCTACCTGGGGGGGATACCACGATGAGGTGGGAGGACGATGGAGCGTGGTGTGGCGAACTCACGACGCGCAATACTGGGGAGTGCCCCAACGCCGTCGTCGTATCTCGGTTGTCGCAGATTTTGGAGGAGACACCGCTGCCGAAATACAATTTGACAGCGAAAGCCTGTCAGGGGATATTGCGGCGGGCGGAACGGCGGGGGAAGGACCTGCCGAAGCTGCTGAAGCAGGTTTTAATCCGGCAGTCGGAGATTGTCTAACGTCTTGGGATTGCCAAAGTAAGAGGATTTTTGACACGGACGGGAAATCTCCCACATTGCAAGGCGGCGTGGGTGGCGGCGTGAACAATCCGGCTATCTTTACGGCTATCCCCATCAACGACAAGGCCACACGCTGGCAGGGCGGCGGAGAGAGCCGCAACCACGATGGCAGCGGCAACGGTCTCGGCATCGGGAAAGAGGGCGACCCGTCCCCCACGTTGACAGCGGGAGACCGGCATGGGGTGATGTGTGCCGGGTTTAAGGCTGGACAGGGCGCACAGGCTGGCGGCATCGGGTACAGTGAGGAAGTATCGCCCACGCTGGCGGCGGCGCCCAGTGGGACGAACCAAACCCCGGCGGTAATGGCTTTTGACACCACGCAGATCACCAGCAAAGAGAACGGTAGTCAGCCGGAGTTCGGCAAGCCGTGCCACACACTGAACGCCAACGCCCATACGCCGTGCGTAGCACTGGACATGACACACGCCTGTGATGTCATCCGCGAGTGCGGAGAGCAGGTCCCGGCGTTGCAGGCTCGAATGGGGACAGATGGAAATCAAGTGCCGCTTACATACCAAGATGTGACGGGTACGCTTTCCCCCGGCGCTCATGCCGGGAGCTACAACGGGCAGGACGCATACAACGATATGCTGGTGTGCGGGGCATCCCCGGATGTGGCGCACGCGCTGCGTGCAAAGGCGAACTGTGCGTACCGGGAGGACGCGGAGACATACCCGGTGCAGAACATGGTGGTGCGCCGCTTGACGCCGATGGAATGTGAACGGCTGCAAGGTTTCCCTGACCACTGGACCGACATCGGCGAGTGGATAGACGAAAAGGGCAAGAAGCACAAGGACGCGGACAGCCCACGGTACAAGGCGCTGGGTAACTCCATCGCCCTGCCTTTCTGGGACTGGATGCTGCGGCGTATGGCGCGGTATCTGCCGGTGGACGCGACGCTGGGGAGCTTGTTCGATGGCATCGGAGGTTTTCCGCTGATTTTTGAGCGCATACACGGAAGAGGCACAGCGCGGTGGGCAAGCGAGATCGAGCCGTTTCCTATCGCCGTGACGAAAAAGCATTTTTCGGAGGAGGAATGACATGACAAGATATGAGATCGTGACCGCGCTGCGGTGCTGTGCCGCAATCAACAAATGCTACGATTGTCCAGTTGGGGTTGCTGACCCAGACTGCATAGAAAAAATGGTAGGCTCCGCCGCTGACCTGATCGAGAACCAGCAGCGGCACATCGAGGCACTGATGAAAGCCAACGACAGTTTGAAGGACGCTATTGCACGGCGGGACAAGCAGATAGAGGACATGAAGCAGGGGATGGCACAGCTGGCGAAGGCCGTGGCGGTGAAGGAGGAACGAGATGTTTGAAGAGAAAATCGTATGGTATGAGGTCACGACAAGGGCGCTTACCGACGAAGAAAAGGCAGAATACGCCGAGCGCGGGTATTCGGATTACGAGATCCCGGAGTATATGTTTGACGGCGAAATGCCGGAGGACGGACAGGAGATTTTGATCGCCACCAGCTGGGGCGTGGATAAAGATATTTGCAGCATGGACAGCGATGGGTGCAACAACTTGATTGGGTTGGAAAGCCACGGAGATTGGGACGGTGTGAAAGCGTGGGCAGCGATGCCAAAGTACAAGGAGGAAAGCAAATGAAAGCCTGCAATTCTAACGCGAACTACATTGCCGCAGAGGGCTATACGCCGCCTGCGGGGCACACTGTGGCTGCCAGCGGATATATTTCTGCGAACATCTGCGAATATTGCCTGCCCTGTGGACTGTGCCGGGTGATAAAAGAGCCGTGCCCCATGCGGCAGGTGGGGTTCGGTGAAGTGACGTGCTCGAATGCGGAGGTGGAGTAAATGGACGCTGTGAAGTTTATTGAAGAACGCAGAAGAATGTATAAGGTGACAGGAAAGCACTCGCCAACATTGGCTGAGTGGGTTCCCGCAGAGGACGTTGTAAAAGAAGTCGAGGAATGGGTTGCCTCACATCCCCGCAAGACGCGGCAGAGCGTGTTTCTGGAGCAATGGCCAAGCGCCAAAGTTGATGGCAGCGGCGTGCTTTGTATATACCCGTGTGAGGTAGATCAGACTGTAGCAAGCGGTAAGTATTGCGATGGCACTTCTTGTTTAGATTGCTGCCGCGAGTTCTGGTCGCAGGAGGTGGAGTGATGGCTGACTATTGGTGCAACGAAATCAAGTCGTATGACGAGCAGTGGAATACCGGGCCTGACGATAAGCACGATTGGTGGAAGTGGAGAGAGTTCCTGAAAATGGCGAGGATTATGGATGCCGAGATTAAATGCAAGGTGAGAATGGAGGGCTGACAATGGCAGAGTACATTGACCGAGATGATGCAATCAAGGCCGTAAATTGGCAAAGCGCCATCGTCATGACAAGAGCAGCAATGACCTATGCAATCAAGTCTATCCCAGCCGCTGACGTTGCCCCAGTGGTGCGATGTGAGGATTGCAGGTTCTGTGGTTTCTGCGGCGAAGCTACCAACCTTGAAGTGATGGGATTTTACGGTTTTTGCAGCAGAGGCAAGAGAAAGGACGGAGGTGACAACGATGCGGCTGATTGATGCTGATGCTCTGGAAAACAAGTTTGGAATATCCGACGAGGACATTCTTGCACTGGACGAAATTCGACACGCCCCCATCGTGGATGCAGAAGTCGTGGTACGCTGCAAGAATTGTATCCACTACGACATGGGCGTCTGCCTGAAAATCTACTCGGACGGCAACGTACATCCGGAGGCATGGCATCCGCGCAAGCCGGAGGACTTCTGCTCCTACGGCGAGAGAAAGGACGGGGCAGATGCAGAGAGGTAACACGATCCGGGCGCGGTTTATGACGCTGCCGGACTTATTCCCCGGCAAGGGGTGTGAGGAAAAGAAATTCCCCATACGCAAGGGAATGGTGGTATATGTGCATCCGAAGGGTAGGTACATTGTGGCGGGGTGCGGCGGCGTAAGGGAGACGTTCTTCCCGGAGGAGGTGGTAGGGTGAAAGAGCAGACGGTCGAATACTTGAGACTATACTTTGAGTGCGGCTGGCGAATGAGCGCGATTGCGCGGCATTTTGGTGTAAGCACCTCCACCGTATCTCGCTGTATATCCAGAGCAGAAAGGCGTGAGTGTCCCTTTGCTAAAAACTGCCGTTACTGTCCGCTGAAAGAATGCGCGATAAAAGAAGAATACGCGCCGTATGTGAATGCAGAAATTAGGTGATGTTGCACAACGAAATGCAACAACAAGAAAAGATGTGATAACGTGGGGGTGCAGGGGCAAACTCTGCATCTCCATTCTTTTTCTTTTCCCCCCTTCTTTTCCTGATGGGCGTGGCTTCGGCTCCGCCCGGAGGGGACAACGCACGGAGAACGCACGGGAAACGCACGGAGAACATAATATGCCGCAGGGCGATACCGCCCCACGGAAGGTCGCGCCTTCCATGCGGCAACAGATGAAAACGTTGGATCGTTTTCGCCCGAAAGGGACTTTATTGGGGCGTATGCCCCATACGGAAATGTAGCTCAGTTGGCAGAGCATCTGATTGTTAATCAGAGGGGCGCAGGTTCAAGCCCTGCCGTTTCCGCCATAGGACTTCCCGCACCTCTTGGCAATGTGTCCCAGGGAAGACGTTGATGATCTGTTGGTAGAGCGCCAGCAGCATAATCAAAAGAAAGCTCAATGGGTTCAGGTGAGGCGAATAGCCGGGTACAGACGTGCCAATGACAAAGGCCAGCGGTGGGAGGCCGGTGCGTCAAGCAAGAAAGGAAGTGAGCAAAAATGGCAAAGGTAGGGTGCCCAAGAAAATACCAAAGCGTCAAGCAAATGCAGAAAGCCATTGACGCTTACTTTATGAGTTGCAAGGGAGAACCTATTATCGGTGATGATGGTCAGCCCATTATGGACAAATACGGCAACGTCATCCTGATAGGGCAGAAGCCTCCGACAATAACAGGTCTTGCATTGGCGTTGGGGTTTACTGGAAGACAAGCGCTGATCGATTATCAGGCGAGGCCTGAGTTTACGGACACGGTCACGCGCGCGAAGTCCATGTGCGAGGAATACGCAGAGGCGCGGCTGTATGATCGGGACGGTGCGAACGGCGCAAAGTTTAGCTTGAGCTGCAATTTCGGGTGGCGAGAAGTCAACGAAACAAAGATAAGCACAGATGCGGTCAAGGTGATAATTGATGTCTGACATCCGGCTGTCTGAAAAAATTGGTTCTGCGTTCTACGGCGTGGCGCATGACGTGTTTCTGCATGGTCACACGCACTACGATTTCAGCGGCGGGCGCGGTTCCTTGAAGTCCTCCACGGTGTCTGTACTCGTCCCATTGCTGCTGATAAACAACCCCGGCACACACGCGCTGGTGCTGCGAAAGGTGGCAAACACCATCCGTGACAGCGTATACGCGCAGTATATGTGGGCAATTGGTGAGCTGGGTATGGCGGCGTATTGGGAAGCGAAGGTTTCCCCGATGGAGCTGATCTACAAGCCTACCGGGCAGAAAATCATGTTCCGGGGCGCTGATGACCCCATGAAGATCAAGTCTATCAAGGTGCCATTTGGTTATATTGCTGTGACGCACTTTGAAGAAAAAGACCAGTTTGCCGGTCGTGCCGAGATACGAACTATCTTACAGTCCACAATGCGCGGCGGGTCAAAGTATTGGAACTTTGAAAGCTACAACCCGCCGATAAGCCGTGACAACTGGGCGAACAAAGACAGCCTGGAAGAACGCACAGACCGGTTGTGCCACAAGTCAACGTACTTGCAAGCCCCACCGGAGTGGCTGGGTGAGCAGTTTCTGGCAGAGGCGGAACATCTCAAGGCCACGGACGAGAGAGCGTACCAGCACGAGTATTTGGGCATTCCTGTGGGCACGGGCGGCAACGTGTTTGACAATCTGGAACTGCGGGAGATCACCGACGAGGAAATGTCGCACTTCGACCATATCTATCAGGGCGTGGACTGGGGTTGGTTCCCGGATCCGTTTGCTTTTATCCGGCTGCACTACGACCGTGCGAGGGAAACTATCTACCTGATGGACGAGATATACCAAAACAAGCTCACCAACGAGGAAAGCGGAAACATCATCATTCAGCGTGGATATAAAGACGCATATATCACCTGCGACAACGCGGAACCTAAAAGCGTAGCAGACTATCGCGCTATGGGCCTTCCGGCAAAAGCAGCGGTCAAAGGCCCCGGCTCTGTTGACTACGGCATGAAGTGGCTACAACGGCGCAAGATCGTCATTGACCGAAAACGCACACCAAACGCATACAACGAGTTCGTAAATTACGAATACGACCGAAACAAAGACGGAGATATTATCAGCGGCTACCCGGATGAGAATAACCACTTGATAGATGCCACCCGGTACGCCGTTGAGCGCATTTCCCGTCGGATGGGAGTTATTGCATGAGTAACGCGGTTATCATCAAACTGAATGAGCTGGGCTATACCACCATCCCCAACAGCTTTTATAGCAAAGTGTACGAGTGGAAAAGCTGGTATCAGGGTGACGTTAAAGGCTTCCACAACTACACTGTGCAGAATGGTGAGCGACAGGTGAAGTGTAGGCGCTACTCCCTCGGCATGGGGAAAAAGCTGTGCGAGGATTGGGCTAATCTCTTGATGAACGAGAAAGTCCAAATCACGCTTGAGGGGCAGAAAGAGCAAGACTTTATTGACCTGGTGCTAACGGAAAACAACTTCACCGTCAAGGCGAACGAAATGCAAGAGATGAAGTCCGCACTGGGTACTGTGGCCTATGTTCCCCGCGTCATTGGGCAGGAGATCAGCGAAAGCGGAGATATTGTACCAGGTAACGCATCCGGTATCGTGCTGGACTATGTGACCATCGAGAACATTTACCCGCTGTCCTGGCAAAATGGATATATCAGCGAGTGCGCGTTTTCTTCCGAAGTCACGCGGGAAGGAAAAGATTATCTGTACTTGCAGATACACCGGCGTGAGGACAACGGCAACTATGTCATTGAGAACCGCATCTATCGGTATGACAATGAGCAACTGGCTGATGAACAGCTTGTTAATGTCAAGGGATTTGAAAATATCCCGCCTGTGGTGCACACAGGTAGTGACAAGCGGCAGTTTGTCATTGACCGGCCTAACATCGCCAACAACATCAACTATCTGCTTCCGACCGGTATCGCAATCTACGCCAATGCTATTGACGTATTGCAGGGCGTGGATATTGCCTACGACAGCTACGTTAACGAGTTCAAACTCGGCAAAAAGCGCATCATGGTCAAGCCGTCTGCGGCGCAGTATCTTGACGGTACCCCTGCTTTTGACCCTGACGATGTGGTGTTTTACGTCATGCCGGAGGATACAGAAAACGGCGCAGTTGTAACGCCTATTGACATGACGCTGCGGACGGCAGAGCACAACACCGGAATTCAGGATCAGCTCAATATCCTTTCCAGCAAGTGCGGTTTTGGTGAGACCTATTACCGCTTTGACGGTGGCAGCGTAGCAACTGCCACACAAGTCATCAGCGAAAACTCTACCATGTTCCGCACCATCAAAAAGATGGAGATCGTGCTGGAACAGGCATTGGTGGAGCTGTGCCGCATTTTGCTTCGGATGGGCAACACGGCCATGAATGCTGGGCTAAATGAGGACGTGGAGATTTCCATCGACTTTGATGACAGCATCATTGAGGACAAGCAAACCGACTTTTCCCGTGATATGCAGCTTCTCAGTGCGGGCATTATGAACGATTGGGAGTTCCGCATGAAGTGGATGAACGAGGACGAGGCAACCGCAAAGGCGGCGCTTCCAAAGATGCAGGATATGACGGATGAACAGCAGAAGGAGGTAGAGTAATGGGCGGTAGAGGTGGAACCGGTGGTGTTGGGCTTCCCGGGTTGACCGCAACAAAAAATGGAGAAACAGTAAATTTTTTCTTCTACAAGATGGGGAAAGAAACACTGTACGCAAATGACTTAACGAGCATTCCGGAGCAAACGCCAAACGGCATGACAAGGGCGGACTTTAAGCAGCGCTTGATCGCCAACGGCGCAACAGTGAGGGAAATTAGCACATCAGAAATTAAGAAAATGGAAGAGGAGCGAAAGGCTGATAGAGAAGAAACGGATAAGTTCCTCAACAAAGCATATTTGTCCGATAAAACTTTTGTAAAAGGAAGCAGGATGGAGCGTAAACGGCTCGCAAAGCACCGAAGAAAACAATGATTAAATATGATTAACTTTGAAAATCTCGACAAGTTTACATTCCACGGTGTGGGGAAGTACGATATTCCACAAATCGAGCCGGTCAAGGCATATCCTCATGGCGAATTCATTCCCGTGAATTACCATTACACAGCAAAAGACACGAAAAGCAAGATCGTGCATTTCTTTGTGGACGATTACCAATTCATTCGGTATTGGAACACACCGGACAAGTACATTCCGAAACTGTCGCAGTTTGCGGCGGTGTGCGCACCGGACTTCTCCACCTACACGGATATGCCGATGGCGATGCAGATATACAACCATTACCGCAAGCACTGGCTGGCCGCATATTGGCAGCTGCATGGCATGATAGTCTACCCGACCATATCGTGGAGCGATGAAAACAGTTATGACTGGTGCTTTGACGGTGAGCCTGTCGGCGGCATAGTGGCTGTTAGTTCGGTAGGCACACAGCAGAACAAGGAAAGCAAGAGGCTTTTCCTGCGCGGCTACGAGGAAATGATGAAACGGCTGTCGCCGGAATGGGTTATCTTTTATGGAAAAGTACCGGAGGAATGCGACTGGAATGCGATTCGAGTGAAGCCGCACTATGATGAGATTGTGAAACGGAGGAAAGCAAATGAAATATCCGTTTCAGCCGGAATTACTTGATGCTCTCCCCGAAGAGTTGGCTGAACTATACCGTGCTCTTGAAAACACGCTGCTTGATGAGATTTGCAGCCGATTGAATATCGCAGATCAGCTTAACGAAGTTACGGTACAGGATATTCAAGCGCTGCGGTCGCATGGCGTTGGCCTTAAAAGCATCGAAGAAGCTATTAGTAAAACCACAGAAATTAGCAAACAAAAGCTAAATAGTTTGCTTAATGACATTGTGGAGCGTAACCAGAAGTATTACACCGAAGTCATCGACCTTGCACACATCACGCAGCCGGAAACGCTGGTAGACGCGGCTACGGTGGATGCAATTAAGCAGCAGACGCATGACACATTCCACAATTTAACGGCTTCTATGGGCTTTCTCGTGGGAAACACGATGTTAAAGCCCGCGCGCGCTTATCAGTGGGCTTTGGATAACGCAGAAATGCAGATTCAGAGCGGCGCGATCAGTTACAATCAGGCCATTGCAAATGCTGTAAGGCAGCTCGCAGAAAACGGCATCAAGATTGTGGACTACGAGAGCGGCCATCGAGATTCTATCGACGTAGCGGCGCGGCGAGCTGTAATGACTGGCGTAAATCAAATTTGCGCTAAATATACGGAGCAGTCGGCGCAGTATCTCGAAACTCCGTATTTCGAGGTTTCCGCCCATGCTGGCGCGAGAGATAAGCCGGGGCCGTCACCGTGGTCAAGCCATAAGGATTGGCAAGGCAAGGTATACAGTATTCGCGCAGGGAACATCTACCCGAACATCTACGAGGTGTGCGGTCTGGGGGCTGTTGACGGTCTGGAAGGAGCCAACTGCCGGCACCGCCGCAACGTTTGGGTTGAGGGCGTAAGTGAGCGCACATACACTGACGAACAGCTTGCCCACATTGACGATGGGCTGGGCTGTACGTTTGAGGGCAAGACCTATACGGCATACGAAGCCACGCAGGAGCAGCGCAAGGTGGAGCGCACCATACGCAAGCTCAAGCGAGAAAAGGCGGCGTACAGCGCCGCAGGGCTGACAGACGAGGAACAGGCCGTGAATATCAAACTGCGCCGCCTGAACGCCAAATACAAAGCGTTCAGCAAGGCGGCGGGGCTGCCGGAGCAGCGGGAGAGAATGAAGGTGCTGTATTGAACTGGGAAGAAGTCAAAAAGGCAATCGATGCAATTTTGAAGCGCGGAAACGATGCGGAAATACGCCGCAAGGGTGACGGGTACATCGTCTTAGAGGTCAAGAAAACAATCAAATACAGCACTCCCGCGCAATAGGGCGCGGGAAAGGGCAATAGGAGCCAACTTGTAAGGATTTCTTACAGGTTGGCTCTTTCCTTTTAGGAGGTAACGCATGGCTAACAGCAAAGTCAACATTTTAGGTACGGATTACGAAATTGTCGTTAAAAAATACGGCGACGATGAGGCATTTGAGCGAAGGAGCATTGACGGATATTGCGACCACCTTTTGAAGCAAATCGTAATTTGCGACATGACAACCTATAAGGGGTGGGAAAACGAGCCAGTAGAAACGGCAAGAGAAGCTCAAAAGCAAACGATACGGCATGAAATTGTACACGCATTTTTCAGCGAAAGCGGTCTTTCAGATAGCGGGCTTTCTTTTGATGGGGCATGGTGCAAAAACGAGGAGCTTGTCGACTGGATTGCGTGGCAAGGGACAAAAATCCACAAGGCGTGGGAACAGTCGGGTGCGGTGTAAATGGTAAAAACCGCTGATGCGGATTTTATACAAAAATTGGCTATCTGCAAGCCTAAAAGTGCAGGCGGGGCGGTCACGGCAACGACCTAAAAAGCCTATCCCGTAAGGAGTTGAACATGAAGAAAGAAGAGCTGTTGAACATCGGCTTGACGGAAGAGCAGGCGGACAAGGTCTTTGCCATGAACGGCAAGGACATCGAAAAGCACAAGAAAGCCGCAGAGGACGCAAAGGCGGACAAGGAAGCCCTGGAGCAGCAGGTCGCAGACCGGGATAAGGACATCGCGGAACTGAAAAAGACCAGCGGTGACGCTGCCAAAATCCAAGAAAAGCTGGATGAGCTGCAGGGCAAGTACGACAAGGAAACCGAAGCGTACAAAGCACAGCTTGCACAGCGGGATTATCAGACCGCCATTGACAAGGCGATTGCCGACAGCGGCGTGAAGTTTTCCTCCAAGTCTGCGGAAAAGGCTTTCCGCGCGGGTATCGGAGACAGCAAGCTCGAAATGAAGGACGGCGCTTTGGACGGGTTCGACAAGTACCTGGAAAAGGCAAAGTCCGAGGATCCCAGCGCATTTGTAAAGGCTGGTGCTCGTGTTAACACGCAGGGTTCGCTTGAGGGCGGCACTCGTGAAACAAAGCCCACGTCTTTGCTGGGTGCGCTCCACGAAAAATACGACAAGTAAAGGAGACAATGACACATGGCTATTACTCTTGCTGAAGCTAAGGTCGGCATGGCCGACAAGGTCGACCAGATGATTGTCGACGAATTTCGCCGCAGTTCTCTGCTGCTGGACAGACTGGTGTTTGATAACGCCATCTCTCCGGGCACTGGTGGTTCCACCCTGACCTACGGCTACATTCAGCTGAACACCCCCTCCACCGCCGCTGTTCGTGCGATCAACAGCGAGTACACCGCCAACGAGGCCAAGCGCGTTGAGAAAACCGCAAAGGCCATCATCATGGGCGGTTCCTTCTCCGTTGACCGTGTGCTGCAGAACACCTCCGGTGCTGTTGACGAACTGGCGTTCCAGGCGCAGCAGAAGATCAAGGCGACCAGCAACTACTTCCATAACCTGGTCATCAACGGCACTTCCGCAGCTACCGGCGCTGGTTATGTGACCGGCACCTTTGATGGTCTGAAGAAGCTGCTGTCCGGCACTTCCACGGAGCTGTCCTCCGGCATCAACCTGTCTACCTCTGCTCTGCTGGATAGCAACGCCAATGCGTTCATTGACCAGCTGGATCAGCTGGTGCACACCATCGACGGTGACACCACCATGCTGATGATGAACAGCGATATGCTGATGAAGGTACGTTCCTGCGCACGCCGTGCCGGTTACTACGAGCGTACAAAGAACGACTTTGGTCAGGTGGTGGAAACCTTTGCGGGTATCCCCCTGATGGACATGGGCAAGTACTACAACGGTACTTCCTCTGTGGACGTTATCGGCACTTCTGCCGCTACCGCTTCCGCCGACGGCACCACCAGCATCTACGCGGTGAATATCGGTCTGGACGGTTTCCACGGCATTTCCCCCACCGGCACCAGCGTCATTTCCAGCTATATGCCCGACATGAACGCCCCCGGTGCCGTAAAGACCGGTGAGGTCGAGCTGGTGGCCGGCGTGGTGCTGAAGAACACCCTCAAGGCCGCTGTGCTGGACAACATCATTCTGTCCCCCAAGACCGGCAGCTGATTTGAAAGGAGCTGGCTCACATGACATACGCTGATTACACCTATTACTCCGGCACTTATATGGGCGCTGTGAGCGAAAAAGATTTTCCGCGTCTGGCTGTTCGGGCCAGCTCCTTCCTCGATTACTACACGCAGAACCGGGCGAAAGATAACGCTGATATGGACGCTGTAAAAATGTGCTGCTGTGCACTGGTGGACAAGTATCAGTTGATCGAAACCGCGCAGCAGCTTGCCGCAACCAAATTGACAAGCGCGGCGACCGGCGATGACGTGAAAAGCGAAACGGTAGGCGGATACTCCCGAACGCTGGCCAGCGGCGGTGAAAGCGCCGTGGCTGCGCTAAGTGCAACGGACGGGGCGAAGAAGCTGCTGGCGGCGACCTGTAACGAGTATCTGGCTCATACCGGGCTGCTGTATCGGGGAGGGGGGTGCTGTGGTTGTACGCGCCCCACACTATAACGGTCTACAACGCCGTGCAGGAGACTGACGCAACTACGTTTGAGGAAACCACAAAACTGTATGTGACCATTCTGCGCGGCGTGATGCTGCAAGCCAGCAAGGCGGTCAACGTCCGGGAAAGCGGTCTGGAGAGCGCGGACGCGGTAAATCTGTACGTTCCGTTTGCCGTGGAAGCGGTGGACGGCACGACCGGCAAAGCAAAAACCTACGCGCCCCCGCAGGCGTTTCTTGCGGCGGCGGACAAGTCCGGTCTGTGGACGCTGTCAGTCAACGGAAACGGCGGTCTGACGTTCTTCGTGAAAGGCGAGTTTGTCACCGACAAAGAGGATGTGGCTATGGCACAGGACGGCTGTTACAACGTGACCAAAGTGGACGAGAAAGATTTTGGCAGCGTGGATATGCAGCATTGGGAAGTCGGAGGGGCATAAGATGTCGCTCAAGTTTTCCGTTGATGTGTCCGGCATGGACGCTGTAAAAAACGCACTTGCAAAAGCCTGTGGCCGCGCTGAAAACGTTGTAGCGCAGCAGGTGATGAAAGACACCGTCCCATTCGTGCCTGCGCTTACAGGCTCTCTGACGGAGAGGACACGGGTGGTTGGCAACGAGGTCATTTATCCAGGTCCGTATGCGCGGTTCCTGTACTACGGTAAAGTGATGGTAGACCCGGCCACCGGCAGCACATACGCCCCAAAGGGCGGCACCAAAGTGGTCACAGACCGAAATCTTGTATTCAATACAACAATGCACCCGCAGGCACAATCGCATTGGTTTGACGCTTCCAAAGCGCAGAACATGGAGAAGTGGGTGCGAGTGGCAGATAAGGCGGTGAAGAAATTTGGAAAAGATTAAAAAGGCTGTATCGGCGGCGGAAGAGGATCAGGTATCGCGCAAGCTGCTTGTGTGGCTGAACACATACCCGGAGCTGCCGGTCGACCTTATCCGCTTCGAGTTTCTTCCCGCCGACACTTCCGCTATGGCGATGTCCACCATTCAGGCGGCGTATATTGTGCGGAAGTACATCACCGGCGGGTATGTGGCGGAGTATCAGTTCAAGATCATATACCGCGTGAAGCCGGGGAACAGCAACGACAAACGGCTCAAGGCTGACGAGCTGTTGAACGCTATCGGGGACTGGGCAAACGGCCAGAAACCCGACATTGGCGATGACAAGCGCGTTATCAGCATGGAGCCGACCACGCGATCTTCCCTGTTTGCCATGTATGAAAACGGGGACGAAGATCACCAAATTCTTATGAAACTGAATTACGAGGTGAATGTATAATGGCGGCTAAATACACGATCAAAGGTAACACCGGTGAGGCTGCGTCCCGTGACCTTATGATCACCTATCTGAACACTGGCACAACTGATGCTCCGGTGTGGTCTGCGATGGGACGCACGGTGGAAGACAGCTCCGTGGAGTACGATTATTCCCAGGAGACAAAGACAGACATTTTGGGCGAGACGCGCGTGACCGCAAAAACCCCGACAGTGACGCAGACTTTCTCCGGAAACAACCTGCTTGCTGGGGACGCGGTGCTGAACCACATTCTTGACATGAACGTGGTGCGGCGCAACATTTCCGAAGCGCTCAACCAGGACGTGCTTATCGCGCATCTGTATCTGACAGACAGTGAAGACAAGCCGTTTGCGGAGCGGTGGAAGTCCTCTTCTGTTCTGATGACCACCAACGGCGGCGCAGGCGGCGAAATGCTGGCCAGCGACATCGAGGTCACATACGGCGGTGAGCGCGTGACCGGCACGATCAGCAAGGGCGCTGGCGGTGCAATCGAGTTTACCGCTGACGCTACCTAAAACAAAGGGGCGGGCAACCGCCCCTTACCTGGAGGGATAACATGAAAGAATTGACAGTGCTGACCGGCACGCAAGAATACCGCCTGAATGATGCCTGCACGGTTTGCTTTAACCCGACAGACACGGCGTTTGTGGAAAAGCTGTTTGGTGCTTTTGAAACGCTGGATAAAAAGCAGGATGCGTATAAAGCGGAAGTTGCAAAAACGGCGGACAAAAAGGAAATCTTTGAAACCGCTCGAAAGATGGACGCGGAGATGCGCGATATTGTCAATGACGTTTTTGGCGTTGATGTCTGCACCGCTTTGTTTGGCGGCATGAACGTGTACGCTCTGGCTGACGGTCTGCCGGTATGGGCAAACCTGATGCTTGCGATTATGGACGAAATCGACACGGCATTTTCGCGTGAAAGCAAGGCCACAAATCCGCGCATCAGTAAGTACACAAAGAAGTATCACAGATGAAATATGATTTGCCGCGCTCCGTTGAAGTAAACGGCACAAAGTACAATATTCGATCTGACTACAGGGATATTTTGACAATCCTTGAAGCGCTGTCCGATGTTGAGCTTAGTCTTCCGGAAAAGGCACAAGTGATGCTGGAAATATTCTACCCGGCGTTTGAAGAAATGCCCACTGCAGATTACGAAGAAGCGCTGCGGCAAGCGGCAATCTTTATTAACTGCGGGCGTGAAGAAGATGACCGAAAGCCAGTAAAGAAGTTCATGGATTGGCAGCAGGACTTCTTGCTTATTGTCGCTCCGATAAACCGTGTGCTTGGAACAGACGTGCGCGGCAAAAAGTATTTGCACTGGTTTACTTTCTGCTCCGCGTATCAGGAGATTGGCGACTGCACGTTTGCGCAGGTGGTCGCTATCCGAAACAAAAAGTTGGAAGGTAAAAAGTTGGAGAAATCCGAACAAGAGTTTTACCGCCGCAACAGAGAAATTATTGACTTTAAGCAGCAGTACACGGCAGAGGAAGAAGCGGCTATTAGTCAGTGGATATAAAAACCGCCCTCCGAAGAGGGCGGCGGTGATTACGAAAAATAAACCGTTATAGTATCGCTTGTTTCTATTTGGTCAAATGTGTCTGCGTTAAACACAGATAGTTTGAATTCCAACTTTGAAACTTCGGACAACGGCGTTTCACAAAAAACGATAAAGGACCCATTAACATTTTTGCCCTGCAAAGCAGTTACAGGAACGCCCGTACCGGTTTGACAGTGCGTGTCATTTACATATACGTCATCAAGCAAGTATGTGTATTCTTCAGTTCCTGTGTTGCTGATTTTGATGTAAACATAAAAACATCCGTTTATCCCTTCGGCGGCCCAGCATTTAGAATACTCTGCTGAATAAGTGTTTCCGGAAAAAGAAATAGTCTGGCTGTTTTTTTGCGCGACTTGTTGCGTATCTTCAAAATTCGAAGAACCTTCTGATGAAGAGTTTTTTACGATCGAAAATATTGCGATGATGACAAGAACAACAATAACAGAACAAATACTTGAGGCCACGACGTGTTGTTTAGCGCCGCAATGAGGACATCTTTTCGCGGTTTTTGCAATTTCTGCTCCACAAGTCTTACATTTAACAATTTTTGCCATTTTTCGTCCCTCCAAACACAATATTAGTGTTTCTACATGATAACACACAAAAAATTAAAAAACAAGTGAGAAGGTGATTTTGTGGCAAACGCTGACGGTTCTGTAATTGTCAAAGTTGACGTTGACGATAAAGAAGCACAAAAAGGGCTGAAAACCGTAGAAGCTAAAATCGAGAAAATTAACTCTACGTTGAATGAAAAAAGAAACCAGAAAAGCGGCATTGAAAAAGAACTCGACAGTGCAGCAACAGCCGCTGCCGCAACAACAGAAAAAATAGAAGAACTTCGTTCAAAACTTGCAGAAACCACGGCGGCGACCGGCGGCGGAGACCCATTTTCTGCAATGTACGAAACGCAGATTGCAGAATTGACGCGGCAGCAAAGAGAGCAGGAAGCCGGAATTGAAAAATTCAGTGAAAAGCTCAAAAGCGTTACATCCGACATCAAAGCGCAAGAGATCGCGTTAAATGAAGCGCAAGCATCTGCGGCAGAGTATCAAGCTCGACTGGCAGGAGTAACACTTTCTCCGGAAATGCAAAAGCTCGAAGAAAATTTGGAGAAAGCTGCCGAGGATGCTGGGAACTTAAAAGCCGTTTCTGCTTCAATGCAACAAAATTTAGAAAAAACGGCAAAATCTGCTAAAAAGGTAAAAACAGAAACATCGGGAATGTCTGATGCCGCAAAAAAAGCATCGACGTATATGGACAAGTTTTTGCGGCGGTTTAAGACGGTGGTAAGGCAAGCGCTTGTGTTTTCGCTTATTGCAAAAGCACTTGGAGCATTTAAGGACTACGTGTGGGAGTCTATCCAAACAAACACAGAGGCAATGGCGGCGGTGGCGAAACTTAAAGGCGCGCTGCTTATACTGGCACAGCCTTTGCTAAATGTGCTAATCCCGGCATTTACTGTTTTGGCAAATGTGCTAACTCGCGTTATCAACGTAATATCTCAGTTTGCTTCTTTGATTGCCGGCACAACCGTAGATGCTTCTGCAAAGGCGGCAAAGTCGTTGTATGAGCAGAAGAAAGCAATTAGCGGCGTTGGATCGGCGGCAAAAAAAGCAAGTAAACAGCTGGCTTCTTTTGACGAGCTTACTTCAATTTCCAACGGTGCATCAAGCAGCACATCAAGCGCGGTTACGCCTGATTTCACATCCGGCATCAACGACCAGTTAAGCGCAGTTGCGGGCTTGTTTGTTGGTGCAGCACTTCTTGGGTTGGGCGCTATACTGACGTTTTCCGGCGCAAGTATTCCGCTTGGCCTTGCCTTGATGGTTATGGGCGGCTTGTCGATATGGAGCGCTGTAAGCCAGAACTGGAATGAAATAGCCAATGCACTTAAAGGACAGCTCGGCAAAATCGTGGGGTATGTGTCCGCCGCGCTGGTGGCAGTCGGATTGATTTTGCTGCTGTCCGGCGCAAATATTCCGCTTGGCTTGGGCTTGCTGGCCGCTGGTGCAGTTGGGCTTGCTTCGGTAATTGCGGCAAACTGGGACAGCGTAAAGACACCGCTGATAAACACGCTGAAAGAGTTGCTTCTTGTTGCAGCAGGCGCTTCGTTGGCTATTGGACTGGTGTTGTTGCTGACAGGCGCAAACATCCCGCTCGGTCTTGGCCTTTTGATTGCCGGTGCGGCTGGGCTGGCCGGATGGATCGCGGCGAACTGGGACTTTATCACGGACAAGTTCAAGTCGATTTGGAACAATATTAAAAGCTGGTGGAAATCGAACGTTGCCCCTGTTTTTACTGCCGCGTGGTGGAAGAACTTGGGCAAGACCATTATGAACGGCCTTATTGCTGGTGTGGAAGCGGGCATTAACTGGGTTCTGCGCGGCATTGGAGACATGGTAAACGGAATTACCGGTCTGCTCAACAAAATTCCGGGCATAAACATTGCTCCCGTAAGCTGGGGAAATGTAAAAATTCCTCGTTTGGCGCAGGGCGCTGTCATCCCTCCCAACCGCGAATTTCTTGCCGTGCTGGGCGACCAGAAGCACGGGACAAACGTGGAAGCGCCGTTGGAAACTATTCAGCAGGCCGTGGCGCAGACGTTTGCAAATATGTCTCCGCAGTTTGCACAGGCTATTGTGTCTGCGTTTATTGCCACCGGCATGATTGGCAACATTCAAGCTATCGAGGACTACACCCGCGCGACAGCGGCGAAGGACTTTACGCTGGGGACGCCGAACAGCGCAACGGGGCGCTGGGTAGACCAATCGCTGGCTGCATACGAGCGAGTAAAGGGGTAATGTATGGCATTTAACGGATACCTTATCAAAGTTAATGGAACGCTGTTTCCGCCAAAGTACATTGCTTCCAGCAGCTACAAAACCGCGCCGAACCAGCGGTTGGACGTAGACTCCGGGCGCGTAGCATCTGGTGTTCTGCAGCGCGACGTGTGCGCCCACATGCCGGTAAAAGTGGAGTTTGAAACGCTGGCAATTACCAACGATGACGTAGCTGTTATCAACGACATACTGGGCGTTGATCCTGACAACTTGGGACGTGACGTGACAGTGGAGTATTACGACATGGAGACGGACAGCTATAAGACGGTGGACTGCTATATGCCAAATCCAACTTTTGCGGTGGACACATACGACAGCAACAATATTTACTACACGTCTGTTCGATATGCCTTTATCGAATACTAAGGAGGTGACGCAGGATGTATCCAGTCAGCAGCGCATTTCACAATGCGTGTTTTGCGCGGGGCGCAAGGGTGCGCCAGTTGGTACGTTTTTCCGGCGTCACCTTCTTTACGGACGAGGACATTGCACAGTCAAACCCACTGAATTTGCAGGAGCTGCTTAACAGCGAAAAGGATCTTCAAATGGGCGCGGCGCCCGGGGCAGAGATCAGCTTTACGGCGCTGAACCGAAACGGATTGCTAAATGAGTTCCCTTATGGCGAGTGTGCGCCGTACATCGGCGTAAGGGTAAACTCCACCGCATGGACACGCGGCGACGCATTCTGCACAGCGATCATGAACTACGGGACGGCAAACGCGGTCAGGTTTGACGGGCATAGCGCAGAGCCGTATTTGACGGTAAACGGCAGCGCGGCCAATGTGCAGCCGCCGTTTGCAGTAAACGCTCTGCTGCTGGACGGGAATGATGTGTACGTTATCTCTGCGGACGGCGACGTGTGGCTGCGGACGTGGGATGACACAAACAAAAAGCTGAAAGACCCATCAAACAGCACGTGGGAAGTGCTGACAAGCGACACCTGGGGCGCGCTTAAAGATAAGACCTGGGGAGAACTAAGCAAGGGGTTCAAATCCAGCAAATTCATGAAGCAAAAACTGAAACGCTGGACGGGGCGCGGGCTGGCGTGGCGCGGCAGAATACTGCATGAATTTACCGCCAAGTCCGTAGACACGTGGGAATACTGCCCTCTTGGTATCTTTACAGCTGGCGCACCAAAACGGCGCGTACAAAAAGTTTCCGTGACGGGCATGGATCGCATGGACAAGTTTGACGCAGACGCTTCAAACTGGTGGAACAGCATCTCGTGGGGCGGCGGTCTTACACTGCATACTCTGCTGCAGAGGATGTGCGCACAGCTGGACGTGACGCTAACAACAAGCAATACATATCCCAATGCCAATGTTATTGTAAAGAACCCGCTGAACGCTGACGGGCTGACTTATCGGGACATTCTCCGGTATATTGCGGAAGCCGGATGCTCGTATGCCCGGTTTGACCGCGACGGCGCATTGGAATTGGCATGGTTTTCAACGCCGACAAACGCACCTACAATCAACGCCAACCGGTATTTTACAGCTGAAACCGCAGAATACACCGTGCCTATAATTGATGCGGTGCAGCTTCTGGCCGACTCCGATGACGTTGGTGTAACGGTAGGCGGCGGAAGCAACGGATACCAGATTGTTGATAACCCGTTTCTGGCGTTTTCCAATCAAACGCAGGGTAAAACGATGGCGCAAGCCATTTATACGCGGCTCAATGCTTTTGCGGCGTATAGCCCCGTAAGCATTAAAGCCCTCTGCGATCCCAGTGTTCAGGCAGGCGACATTATTTCCGCAACCGTAGAGGGCGAAACCCGGAATATTCCTGTTTTTACAGCGACCATCACCCCTACAAGAGCCACATACGGCTGCACCGGAAATGTGGCGCGGCCTGTTACCAGCAAAGAGCAGCGCGAAAACTGGCGCGCGGGACGAAAGTACCACGATCTAACGTTGGATGTGGATGGTCTGCGAAGCAGGATAGGCAATGCCGAAGGAGACATTACAAGCCTGGAACTTACTGCGGCAGGGCTTAAAACGCGGATCGAAAATGCCGAAGGTGACATTACTTCGTTGGAGGCTACGGCAGACGGGCTTGATGTTCGTATTACAGGGACAGAGGGAGAGATCACCTCTCTGAAAGCCACAACAAATAGTCTTGGCGTTCAAATCAGCAACACAAACGGCAACGTTGCATCGTTAGAGCTGTCTGTGTCGGGCTTACAGTCTCAAGTAAGTGGGAAAATAGACGCTAATACGGCGCAATCAATGATCGACCAATCCATCGACAGCATTTCACTTTCTGTCAGTAGTCGCAATGGCAGTTCCACATTTACCCTAAGAGCAGGGCAGACGGAGCTGAGCACTGATACGCTAAACCTAACTGTAAACGCTGTCAATGTATCTGGGACGTTGTCCGCAAGCCAAATCGACGCAACAAACCTGCAGGTGGACGGTGCGAACATTTACAACCTGACAGTTACCAATGCAGAAATCGAAAACTTGTCCTGTAGTAAGCTCACGGGGTATATGCCCGCTGCGCGCCTTAGTGACTCCACGCACCAGCTCTCAGAATTGTTTGTGGGAGATTTGCAGGCCACCGAGTTCAGCACGACCAGCGTGACCGCGCCCGTAGTTTATATTGGCAGCCCGGTAGGCGCTGTGGTGGCAACTCTTAATACTTTAGGAATAAAGTACGGTGGTACGCAGTACACTTGGGACACCATTGTTTCTGGCGGCGGCGGAGCTGTTTTTGGGTAAGGAGGCGTTATGTCGGCAACACTAACTGTCGTGTTTCAGACCGACTATGTGCGGGAGCTGACCTTTGGCAACGGCGTCACGGTGTATCGCAGCAACGGCATCACAAGCAGTTTCAATTACTCCTACGATTTGGGGTTTAACTTTGCCGTTGTGCAATCTGGTTGGTCTGGAACGTTTTATTGGGACAGCAACAGCGACGGTTCGGACAGAAACCAAATCGGCACAGCGTCAAACGGTGAAGTGACAATCGACTACAGCTGGAAAGTGAAGTATACAGGAGCGAACCGCACAGTTTACATTTCAGCTGAGTCATCTTCTTCTCCGACTACTTATACGTTTTACAACGTTCGAGCAGACGCAAACGGCGGTATGTTTTCTGATGGCAGCACTTACACCTATTACCCAGCAGAGGACGAGTCGATTTCTGTAAAAAACTCAACGTCCGCGATGTTCAATGTTACGAACTTGCCCACACCAACCAAAACAGGGTACAAGTTTGCCGGGTGGATGCGGGTTTCCACGGGCGTGGTGTATACAGGAAATGCGCCGGTCAACGCAACATCAACAGACGCAGACAATCCGACCATCAATCATTTTTCCGCACAGTGGACACCGGGCATAGATCGTTTCTATTGGGACGGGGCAGACGGCAGCAGCGATAACAGCATTATTGCTTCTGGGCTACCGCTGACAAACCTTACAGCGTCACGATGGAATAGACTTTGCGCTACGTTGGCGGATTTGGCAGAAGCAAATGGAGGGTCTTTTGTATACTCTCTTGTATCGCCCGGCGGGGAAATAACAGCGGCTGCGTTTAATGCCGTCAGAAATTGCATTGCCACGCAAGCGGGGCATGGTGCAACACCAAAAAAGCGAAACGCAGGAGACAGCATATTGGCAAGCTATTACAACGGAGCGGGATCATTAAAAACTGCGCTAAACGGCGCAATAATTTATTACAACAACAAATAGCAAGGAGGACGCAAACCGTGAAGATCGTTTTTGACAAGAACACAGAAATACAGAGAGCTGTAGACATCAGCCATTTTGGCGAGAGCCTGCTGCGGAAAACGTTGAGTGCTGCGTGGACTGGCCGTCTGGGAGAAGTGTCAAGTGTTCCGGCAGCAAACGCGCTGGCGTCTGCGCCGTCGTTTGCAACGGTGGAGATCATGGACGGCGACGGCGATACTGCTTTCACTGTCCCTGTGCAGGGCACATACAACGTTATCCGGGACGTAAATGTTAGCTACGTTGCGTCTGAGCAGGTCTATAGTATGACGCTTGTGCTTGGGTACGACCCGGCGAAATAAGAGGTGGCAGTATGACCAAAACTGCAAACCTCGAACTTAGAAAGCCGAGCAACACTGACCATGTAGAAGTCGCAGACTTGAACGCAAATGCGGATTTGCTGGACGCCGCAATAGGAAAATTGTCCGACCTTGAGACAACGCAAAAAGGCAATTTGGTGCAAGCTATCAACGAAGCAAATACGCATTCTGCAACGAAGGGCGACAAGGGTGACACCGGTCCGCAAGGCCCGAAGGGCGACAAGGGTGACACCGGTCCGCAAGGCCCGAAGGGCGACAAGGGTGACACCGGTCCGCAAGGCCCGCAAGGCCTGCAGGGGCCGAGAGGGTACCCGACCAACGTGAACGACGTGACGCCGGACAACAACGGCAACATCACTTTGTCGGCAAACGATGTGGGCGCGGTGGGCTACAACGCCCCTCAGTCCCTCACTGCCGCGCAGCAGGCGCAGGCACTGTCCAATATCGGCGGGGCAAAAGCATCCCACACCCACTCGGGACAGTCGATCTCGCCGGCAGCCATTGAACTTTTCCCAGGCGCGTCTGCTGGGAATGGCGGATATATTGATTTTCATTACAATAACAGCTCCGCCGACTACACCAGCCGCCTGATCGAAGCTCCCTCGGGCGTGGTGAAGTACAACAACTACGGGCTTATTTCCACCGCGAACATCACCGCTGTCTATAATGTCCATGTGTCGTTTGTGAACGGCGTGTTTGAGTACAGCAACAGTGCCATCAAGGCCACGTCTGTATGCTTTGCGCAGTTCCGCGGCTCGGCGGTGACGAGCGGCTTCCAGGACACTGTGCTGGGCGTTACGTCTTACGCAGGGAAAGTGCGGATCATCGCCAAGAACGGCGGCACGTTTGAAACGGACGTCAACATCCTGATCATCAACCTGTAAAGGAGGCGCAGCTATGGAATTATTTATTCAGCTCGAAAAGAACCCTGACGGCAGCCGCACGTTTCAGTTCGGCGGCGATATGCAAGACGGACAGGCGTATTGGAATGTGGAGCAAGTTCCGCCGCCCGCGAAGTTCCCGTGGGTGGAGATCGAGACGCAGGAGGTCTCCCACGAAGCCGTCATGGACAAGAAAAAGGTGCTGATCCCCGCGTTTACCCGGCTGGAGGTTGTGTCGGCGGAGAACGGCGAAGAGATCGAAGTAGAGACGGTGGCGTCTCCGACCCAACTGGACCGCATCGAAGCACAGGTCACATACACAGCGATGATGACCGATACCATGATGGAGGGATAAGCCATGAAAGAAAAGATCAAAGCGTGGTACAAATTCGGCCTGTGGTCGAAGGAGATGGTCCGCAACGCCGTGGTCAAGGCGGTGCTGACGGCGGCGGAGTACAAGGAGATCACCGGTGAGGAGTACGGGGAGGCATAGTTCTATGAACATCCTGTGTTTGCTGATCGGCGCGTCGCTGGGGTTTCTGGCGGCGGCGCTGATCAAAAGCGGAAGATAAACGGACGGGGCATAAGCCCGGAAAGGAGAGCGAATGGAACCGTGGGTACAGCAGATCGCCGTACCGC
>ERZ1026848.391-NODE-391-length-24831-cov-3.831490_pt1 | contig 24831 bp, 15 predicted proteins | sample MGYA00380154_ERZ1026848 | MGnify/ENA primary metagenome ERZ1026848 (study PRJEB33269, sample SAMEA4719790) | human gut metagenome | biome: human-associated habitat; feature: organic feature; material: feces | place: Cameroon | collected 2013-10 ...
GTAGCGTCTCGTGGGCTCGGAGATGTGTATAAGAGACAGGCCCTGATTCGTGTAGCTCGCGGAGGCGTTGATGACCGTATCCGCTCCGAACACTGCATCCTGGATGGAGATGAATCCGGTTCCGGCCGCGGAGAATTCCGCCGTGATCGCGGAGTTGTTGTTGATGGCGAAGTAATTGTTGTTGGTAATGGTCATCGCCTTCAGGGTGGATTCGTAGATCACGAGTTCGCCGTTGTTGGTGATGTTGCCGACTTCCGCTGTGGAGTCGTAGAAGAGTTTCAGCTTTCCGCCATTGTCGATTACAATGGAGTCGCAGAGTTCGCCGCTGTAGGGCACGCGGACCTGTGCGGCTCTTGCCCACCAGAGGTTGGAACCGTTGGTCAGAGAAACCGTTGCTCCCTTCTTGACGAGGAAGTTGTAGTTCTCGGAGCCGTTGCCCCAGCCGGACTGACGCAGCGCGGAGTTGTGGAGGCTGAGAGACGCCAGTCCGTTCGTGCCGTCGGTTTCAACTGCGCTGGCATAGACCACGGAGTTGGTCACGTCGATGGTCGCTCCGTCCGCATCACCGATGGCGTTGAAGTAGTAGCCGGCGAAGATGGTGGAATCTTTGATTAGCGCCGTGCCGGAGACCTTGAGCGCGAGGTTGCCGTAGGAACCCCAGTCAAGATAGTTGCCGGTGTTGCCGAGCGTGACGTTTTCCGCCTCGCCGGTGTAGCTGTCGCGGAGACCGACCATGGAGTTTGTGATCTCGATCGTGGAATCGGCGTAGCTGGTGACCCACATCAGACCGTCGACTTCATTGCCGCCGTCGACGCGCGAATCGGTGATGTTGAGCGAGGCTCCGCCGAGTTCGCCGTTGCTGTCCTTGCCGGAACGGTATTTCGAGAGTGTGAGATGAGCCTTTTTGATGTTGACGACAACATCTCTGGAGTTCATCGTCAGTCTCGGGAGGTAAGCGCCCGCACCGTTGGTGATGGTGTATTCGCCTTTGCCGAGCTCGATGGTTTCGGGAGTGTAGATGAAGGCTTTGTCGGAGACGACACGTCCGGCGTTGCCGAAGTCGATGGTGTTGTTGCCGAGTGCGCCGGCTTTGAACGCATCTTTCATGGTGTCGAACTTGTTCCAGCCCTGGAGAGCTTCAGCAGGAGCGGCGGTGTTCGCGCTCTTCTCGCCTGCGGCGTTGACGCCGCCGACGTAGATGACGTCCTGTTTCTGGTCGGTCACATAGACGTCGTTGTCCGCAATGACCAGATTCATGTCGTCGGCGAGGGTTCCGTCTTTTGCGATGATGCTGCCGGTTCCGGCGATGGCGTCGGTGTCGATCACCTTGTGAGAACCGCTGGTGACTCCGGTTGCATCGATGGTGATGGTTCCGTTGTTGGTCAGCGTTCCGGTTGTGACGGCGGAGGCCGCATCGACGGTGATGGAGCTTCCTTCCGCCAGTGTGATGTAGTCGATGAAGATCGCTTCGGCGCCGTTGGTGAAGGACGCGCTGCTGGCGCTGTCCTTGATGGTCAGGGAGCGCAGGTTGACGTTCTTGCTTCCGGAGACGTTGAACTTACCGCCGGTTTCTTGGCGGCTTTCGACTTCAACGTTGCCGTTGGTCTGTGCGAATGCGTCGACGTCCCAGGTCAGGGAAGCGTTTTCGGTGACATTGAAGGTTCCGCCCTTGACGAGCAGGCTCCAGCCGAACAGCATGGACCCGTTGAGCGTGACCGTCGAGCCTTTTTCGACCTGAATCTGGTGAATGCCGTAGAGGCTGGCGTTCGGGTGTTCGCTTGTGGCGTCCTTGTGCGGCTTCTGGATGATGGAACCGTTGATGATGACGTTGGTTGCGTGAACTTCCTTCGTCACGGCGGTGCGTCCGAACCAGATCTTGGCGTTGGTGTTGATGGTGACATTTTCGCCGATGGTGATGGTCTGAATCGCATCATCGGAATCGCTGAGGAATGCAAGCTCGCCGACGTTGTTGGTGGAGCCGCCGTGTTCCCAGCTGGAGTCCTTGACGGTCAGAGTCAGCGTTGCGGCATCGTCTGCGGTCAGAGTGAGATCCTGCTTTGCGCGGATGTTGAAGTTGCGGTTGTTCGCCGCGCCGGTTGCGGCATCCGTGACGAGTTCCTGTTCTCCGAAGAGTTTGAGGGTCGTCGTGGTGTCGCGGATATTGTCGAACATGGTTTCCGCGGATGCGAATGCATTGAATCCGTAGACTGTTCCGGCAATTCCGTCGACGACCGTACCCATCTCATGACCGTTCCATGCCGCATTGGCATAGAGGGTTGAGGAGTCGCCGCGCATCGCGTACAGATTGTTGTCGTTGCCGACGACTTTGACATAGCCTTCGGAGCTTGTGACTTCAACGTTGGTGTAGTCGATGCCTTCGTAGCCCTTGATGAGGGTGACGACATTTGCATTGCCTGCAACGTTGCCGATGGTGAAGTAGAGATCGCCGTAGTTTTCAACCACAAGGCTGTTGGTGACGGTGATCATTGCACCGCTCATGCCCCAGAGGTCAGCTCCAGCGGAGACCGTGAGGTTTTCCGCAATCAGCTCGCTGTGGCCGCTGATGGTCATGTTGCCGTTATGGATGACGTTTTTGGCTGTGACGGAGCAGTCGCCGATGTTGGAGCCGGAAATAAGAAGTTCCGTTCCTTTGCCGACCGTGATAGTGTCGTGGATTACGGCTGTGGCGCCATCGTAGAGCTGGAGTGCGACCTTGCCGGCAACTTCATCCGTCAGCTGAATGTTCTCGGCTTCGAGATAGGTGTCTTCGTCTATCATATAGATAACGTTGCTGTTGACGATGGAATCCGCTTTGATCTTGGACGCGGCTTTGACGGAGATGATACGTTTATCAATGCTAGAAGCATTGATCGTGCCGGTGACCGCAAGAGCTCCGACTGTGACGGTTGCTGCCGTATCAAGGGTGAGGGAGCTGCCGTCTGCGAGCGTAATCGAATTCGCCGTCAGTGTGGAGTTCCGGATTGTCACAGTGCCGTTTCCGTCGACATAGAGCCTGTCGAGTTCGGCGGCGGAGGCATTCGAGATGTTCAGGTAGGCCTTCGCGAGGTCCGCATAGTTCGCGGGCTTGTCGGGATTGTTCGTAATGGTCAGACCTTCGAGTTCATCGGTCGTTGCATTGTCGAGAATGTAAGATGCTCCGACGCGGACAATGCCGTTGTTGACGAGTCCAGCACCGTTTGTAATATTGAGGGTTGCGGAGTAGTCGTTATTGCCGTCCGCATCGTGTCCCTGCTTCTTGCCGCCGACAACCGCTTTCGCTGTTTTGTCGCTGTAGACATAGTAGGAACCGATGGAGATGTTGCTGCCGCGGACACGAAGTAACGCGCGATTGTCAACATTGACTTTTCCGCCTGCTGCGAGAATACGGAAGCCGCTGCCGCCCTCAGTCTCCACTGTGGAGTTGTTCAGGAGATCAAGCTGTCCGGAAACGTAGAACCAGAGGTTTCCGTCCTCGTTGGCATAGTTGGCACCGTCAAAGATGACGTTGGAATCGCCATAGACTTTGAAGAACGGAGTTCCGCCTTCGTGAGTGATCTCGGACTCGATGAACTTGACCGTCATTCCTGCGAGGGACTCGAAGTGGCTGTGTCCGCCGAAGAAGATGTCCTGTCCCTTGTATTCGACCGTTGCATCGTGTCTGACCGCATTGCCGTTTTCATCCTCTTCCCCGTAGGTGTAGGTTGTGCCGCTGACGGTCATATAGAGCTGGCTGTAGCTGTTCTTCTGAGACTCGATGGTGAGGTTTTCCGTATAGGAAGCTTTTGTGATCGGGGTATTGTAGTCGCGCGCATCCTGGATCTTGATGGTCGCATTGGCGCCTGCGGCGTTGATTGCATCGTTGGCCTTTGCGAAGGCGTTGACGCCGAAGTAGAAACCTTCCTGAATCAGATCGCCGACTTTATAAGTTTCAGCCCACTTCTCGTTGACAAGGAGTGTGCTCATGTCAACGGCGGTCGGAGTATAGGTTCCGTCCTCATTTGCCACGGCTGCGAGACCGGCTGCGAGGTTCTTGGTGATGACTTCAGAATCACCGCAGAAGATGCCGGAAATGTACTTTCCGTTTTCATCTTTGACTGCATCGAATGCGAAAGCGGTGTTCGGTTTCGCATTGCCTGCCGCAGCATCGTATTTCGTGCTGATGAGTTTTGCAAGAGCGAGCGTGGAGGGGTCTCCGGTTTCGGTGACGATCTTGCAATTGGTCAGATCCATGACTTCGTTTGCTGTTCCGAGGGAGAGGCCGTTTTCCTCATAGTAGCCTTCTGTGAACTTCGTGAATGCTTCGGTGAAGGTGCAGCCTTCGACGACAGCATTGAAGTACGGGCGAAGGGCGGCGACGAGACCGTTCTTTCCGGTGTCATCACCTGCTCCGAAGAAGCAGTTTCTGAAGAGAGCTTCAGCGGCGGCATTGGCGCTGTTGAAGGAAGTCCAGCCGTAGAGCTTGGAATCGGTGACTTCGATTTTGTCCATGCCGCTGCCGTTAATTGCATAAATCTGCGCAATGATGCTGCAGTTGTTGATTTTCACCGTACCGCCGTTGTAAGAGCCGGCGTAGATGGCGTTGCGGGAGTTCTGGAGTGTGCAGGTGTCGAGCGTGAGCCCCGTTGCCTGATTTGTCCAGATGAGAGTCATGCCGCTCTGAGCGTTGCCGTCGAGCGTGAGGTTCTTCAGAGAGACTCCGGCGTTCTTGATGTTGAGGAGAGCCATCGAATTGAACTTGGTGGCAGTCATGGAAGGACCGGCTTTGATTGTGAATGCAGAACCGGCTGCGCTTTCGATGGTGACCGTTTTGTCGATGGTCAGGGTCTGGTCGAGAGAGATGTCGCTGAGCAGAGTAATGGTGTCTCCGTCCTGAGCGGCCGCGAGAGCTGCTCCGATGGTTCCATATTTGACTCCGTTGACCTCTGCAACATAATTTTCAACGAAGGTTTCGTCATCAAGAGTTTTGATGGTGACATTGCCTTCGCTGGTCTGGCTGACGCCGAGGATCTTGTTGTTGCTGACGGTGCCATCGTCAAGAGAGATGACGGTTGTGGTGGAGTTCTTGTCAACAAAGATTTTGGGAGCAAGAGTGTTGGCTTCGGTGTAACCGTTGATCGTGATCTTGTCTATGGTTGAATTTTCAAGAATGATCGGGTTTTGCGCCGCAACATTGGTCCACACGGTTGCATCATAGTAAGCTCCGTCAAAACTGTTGGAGATATTGCAGTCTTTGAAGGTGGCGCCGTGTGTGCCGTAAAGATTGATTGCGATGTAGTATTCGCCGCTGATGTTGACGTTTTCGAAGTTGGAAGTTGTTCCGCCGCAGAGGAAGATTGCGAAACGGGCTTTGCCTTCCATGTTCAGGTTTTTGATGGAGACGCCCGTTGCCCATTTGCCTGCATTGGCATTTCCGAAATAGAGGGCTGAACCGCCGCTCTGACTCGGATCATCTGTCGTGGCGCAGGTGATCGTGTGACCGGCACCGTCAAGAGTGATACCGCTCAGGACTTCCTGGTCGGTAACATTGATCTGCTCGGTCAGCGTAATGTCGGTCAACAGAGTAATGGTATCGCCTTTCTTCGCAGCTGCGAAGGCTTCTTTCAGCGTTGCATACTCGGTATTCCCGATTTTTGCTTCATTAGCCATAGTTGTTATTCCTTTTATAAAATTGGAATGGTTGATTATTGTCAAATCCGAAGGATCGCGCTTTGCCGGAGTACGAGCACTCCGCTGTTGCCGAGATTCCGTTCCGCTTTGCGGATGAAATCCCGGACGATGCAAATTGCCCGCGCGACAAAGAACCGGACCTTCACAAAGAAATACCGCAGAGAGTTTTCGGGAGTGTCGTGATAGGTATACGACACCTGCTCCGTCTTCTCAACGGTAATGATTGCGTCCGTCTGGACAGGCTGAGATTCCACGGAGAAAATCTCCCCCGTGGAACCTTCACAACTGCCCGGCAGACTGATTAAGTCCTGTTCCGGATTCATTTCAGATTACTTCTTCTGAAGCGCTGCGTCGTTTTTCTGAAGCACTTTAGCCTCGACGAGCTTGTCGATGAGCTGCTGCATGGAATTGAACGCCGCGAGGAAACCCTGCGGAGGCATGATGACACGGATGTTGCCCTGCGGGGTCGGAGCTTTGCCGTCCGCCTCAGGCTGAAGCGTGACGAAGTCAAAACGGACCATGCCGCCGGCGAAGTGAATCTGTCCGATTCCGTCTGCGAAAATTTCTTTCTTTTCCATCATTTTTTTGTTCCCTTTATTATTTGTTGCATTTATTGGAGGGCGAGTTCTTTGCAGAACTGCAATCATATAATATACGATATCAATTATGAAATTGCAAATGCATTTGTTTTTTTTTTTATGATTTTTCGGCTTTTGCCCGTTTCCTTGCGGGGTCAAAAGACGGGGAAAAGACGATGTGCTGGAATAGTAAGCAATTTGTATTAAGAGGTTGATATTTTTATTGGATTTTGGTGGAGAATAAAACACGAATATGAATTAGTCGCGTCTAAAAAAGTTCTTTTCATGCTGGACTTTTTCTGCTTTTGGGTGTATATTCCCGCAACGTCAAACAGTTATGAAGGGGGAAGAGGATGAAAAAAGAACTCTTCAATGTCATGGGAATGCACTGCGCGGGGTGTGCCGCGAACGTCGAGCGCGCCGTGAAAAAAATGCGGGGAGTCTCCAATGTCTATGTGTCCATCGCTTCGAAAACCATGCGGCTGGAGCTGGATCCGAAACTGGTTACAGTGGACGACGTTGTCGCTGCGGTCCGCAAGGCTGGGTACGACGCCGCGCCCGTCACGCCGGCGAACTCGGGGCGCGAGGTGGTGGACGAGGAGCAGACGAGCGCCTATTTTTATAAGTTCATCACCGCGCTGGTCTTTGCCGTTCTGCTGTTTTACGCGGCGATGCATCACGACTTCGGTCTTCCGTATCCGCGGACTCTGCATGAGGTGAACACATGGGTGCAGCTGATTCTGACGATTCCGATTCTCATTGCGGGACGCCGTTTCTATATTTCGGGGTTCAAGACCCTGTTCCGTCTTTCGCCGAACATGGATTCGCTGATTGCGCTCTGCACTTCGGCGGCGGTCGTGTACAGTCTCTGGCTGATGGCGCAGGGCAACACGGCGCACCTCTATTTTGACACGGCGGGAATGATAGTCGCATTGATCATGCTCGGCAAATATCTGGAAGCCCGTTCGCGCAAACGCGCTTCGGGGGCAATCCGCGAGCTGATGAACCTCACTCCGCAGAACGCGCTTGTCGTCACGGCGGAGGGCGATGTGGAAGTCCCTGTCGCGAAGCTGGAGGCGGGCGCGGTGATCCGCGTGCGTCCGGGAGACAAAATCCCCGTCGACGGCAGAATCACGGAGGGGAGCGCATCGATAGACGAATCCATGCTGACCGGCGAGCCGCTTCCCGTCGACAAAGGCGTCGGCGACCGGGTGACGGGCGGTTCGATCAACCGCGACGGAGCATTTCTTTTCCGTGCGGAGCAGGTGGGGGCGAACACCGCGCTTGCACGCATCATTGCACTGATCCGCGAGGCGCAGGGGACGCGTCCGCCGATTGCGCGGCTTGCCGATCTGATTTCCGGCTGGTTCGTCTGGGGGGTGATTTCAGTTGCTCTGCTGACGTTTGTTCTGTGGATGTTCTGCGGCCGCGCGGGTTTTGCGGCGTCGCTGGAATTTGCGCTCGGCGTGCTGGTGATTGCGTGTCCGTGTGCGCTCGGGCTCGCCACGCCGATTGCGCTGATTGCGGGAATAGGGCAGGGGGCGAAGCTCGGGATTCTCATCAAAACCGGAACCGCACTTGAGACGGCCGGACAGCTCCGGACGGTTGTTTTCGACAAAACCGGAACCGTCACGAAAGGACAGCCGGAAGTTGTGCGGATCACTGCGGCGGAAGATGTTTCTCCGGAAGAGCTGCTGCTGTCTCGCGGCGTCCGCGGAACGGAATTCCGAACATCCGCTTGCAAAGGCGATTGTGCGCGAAGCGGTTCGACGCAAGGTGGAACCGGTCAATGTTTCCGGTTTCAAGGCGCTTGCCGGACACGGCGTTTCGTGCATAGCCGACGCCCGCCGCGTACTGATCGGGAAAGCCACGCTGATGACGGAAAACGGTGTTGATGTTTCGACCGTCAAACCGGGCGGCGCGGCGGAAAATTCGCTGGTCTATGTCGCCGCCGACGGAGTTCTGCTTGGAGTGATCGGCATTGCGGATGCGGTCAAACCCGACTCGGCGGAAGCGATCCGCAAGCTGCACGGGCTGGGGCTCCGAACCGTCATGCTGACGGGCGACAACTCCGCCGCCGCAAACGCAATAGCCGCGGAATTGAAGATCGATGAGGTTCACGCGGAGCTCCTGCCGGGCGACAAAGCCGGGATTCTCAAGAAGCTGCAGGCGGACGGGTCGAAGGTCGCGATGGTCGGCGACGGCGTCAACGATCGGCTCAGGAACGGACGTTGCGATCGAATCCGCGGATCTGGTTCTCATGCGCAGCGAACTTTCTGCAGTGCCCGCCGCGATTGCGCTGAGCCGGGCGACAATGCGGATTATCCGCGAGAATCTCTGCTGGGCGTTCTTTTACAATGTTATCTGCATCCCGTTTGCGGCGGGTGTGTTCTATGCGTTTGGCGGTCCGCGTCTGAGTCCGGTGCTCTGTGCGGCGGCAATGGCGTTCAGTTCGGTTTCGGTTGTGCTTAACGCGTTGCGTCTGAAGCGGTTCCGTCCGTAACGGCGCGGTATTCGCGCGGCGAACATCCGGCGATGCGGCGGAAACAGGTGGAAAAATAGTTGCTGTCGTGGAACCCGCAGAGCGAGGCGATGCGGGTGACGGAGAGGTGGCGGTGAAGTTTGAGGTAGACTTGCGCCTCTTTGATGCGGCGTTCCAGAAGCAGTTCGCGGAAGGAGCGTCCCGTTTCGCGCCGGATGAGTTCGCCGAGATAGTTCGGGGTGACGCGCAGGGTTTCCGCCGCTTCCTCGAGTGAGGGATCGCCGGGAAAATGGCGGTCGATGAAGAAATTTATGTTCCGGATGTAGTAATCTGCGGGGCGCTGTTTGGTGGATTCGGCGGTTTTCCGCCAAAGTTCGAGTTCAAGCAGAATCAGTTCGCGCAGGAATTCCATATCCCTGCGCAGTCCCGCAATCTTTTCCTTTGACGGCTGTGCGTGTTCCGGCAGATGAAACGAGCCGGCATAGATGACTGCTGCGGTTTTGGATTCAAAGAGAACCGGAAGTGCGGCGTCCCATACGCCGAACGGACAGGTTCCGCAGAAGAAGTGTCCGCGTCTGGCGAGTTCGAGACTGCGATCCTTGTTTCTGATGCACGCCGTATCACCGCCGTGCATCTTCGTTGTCCGGCAGAATTCCCCGTGGTGCAGGTACTGATCGGGAGCCAGCCGGAGAGCTTCGCATTCGAGGAACGCGGGATGAAGAACATGAACGCTGAAGACCGCACCCTGTTTCTGTTCGAGGATGCGGAGTGCAACATCCAGATTCATTTCCAGAGTGCGCGCATGGCGCGGGCTTTTGCCGCAACGTCTTCCGCCTGAGTGAGTTCCGTCACCATGGCGAGAATGCGGGCGCCCGCATCAAAGAGCTGCGGCATGTTGTGTTCCTTGACTCCGCCCATGACGGTGAAAGGAATTGCGAGCTTTGGTTTTGCCGCGCGGATGATGTCGAGCCCGAGCGGCTTGACCGGCGTGTTCTTGGTCTGCGTCGGGAAAATGGGACCGAGGTTGACGTAATCTGCATCCTGAGCCTGCGCTTCGAGCGCCTGTTCGACGGAGTGCGTGGAGCGTCCGAGGATGAGATCGGGCGCGATGGCGCGGGCAAATTCAAGCGGCATGTCGTCCTGCCCCAGATGAACGCCGTCAGCGCCGACGGCGAGGGCGATATCGACATGGTCGTTCATGATCATGAGGACGCCGAGTTCTTCGCATTTTCTGCGGAATTTTTCCGCGAGGAGCGTGAGCTCTTTTCCGGAAAGATTTTTTTCGCGGAGCTGAACAGTTCTGACGCCGCCGTCAGCGGCCGCCGCGAGGACATCGAGAACGGAGCGTCCGTTTGTGAATTCGTGTCCGATTACGAGATAGAGATCGGTATTGCGGAAGCGTTCCGCGCGCTGTTTTCTGAGATCGGTCATAAATTGTCCTCCGGGGCAAAAAAAAGGAGCCGGCGAAAGCGGCTCCATTCCGTAGAGCGGAATTGTTCAGCAGGGCTTCTGGATTCTGCCGCTGCGGATGCACTGCACGCAAACTTTTTTGCGGGAAACAGCACCATTCTCGTCAACGACGCGAATGCTCTGGATGTTCGGTTCGAAGGTTCTCGGAGAGACCTTCACGACGTGCATACCGATACCGCCTTTTTTCTTTGCCAAGCCCCTGCGGATGATGGTGGAGCCGGAAAACTTTTTCTTTCCGCAAATGTCACAAACGTTACTCACTTTACTGTCTCCTAAATAAAAAGCCTTCACGGCCATTGTGTTTCCTATGAACAGGAACTATAATATAGCGTAACAATCCTGTTTTGCAAGTCCTGAAACGGAAAAAACGAAAAATTTCCGGTCCCGGATTTTTTTGTCGAGAAAAATATAAACCCCTTTTGCAGATTTTCAAGTTTGATGCTATAATACCTGAAACAATGGAACGTTCTGATGAAAAAAAGTTTACTTCTGAATGTAGCCGCATGTGCGGCGGCGCTTGCGGCGGCGGTGGCGTTTTTCCTGATTTTTCAGGAGCGCGGCATTGAAGCGGAACCGCAGCCGCGTTTTGAACAGAAATGCGCATCGCAGCTGACGATGATCGGCGATGCGCTGAAGCTTTATGCGGAATCGCACGGTTCGGCTTTGCCGGAAACTCTGGATTTGCTGACTCTCGACGGACAGCTTTCCGACCCGGGGATGCTGATGTGTCCCGCGAAACGTCTGCCGTACATCTATTTGGGATATGGTTTTTCTCTTCCGGAACTTTCTCCGGACATCCCGCTGGTTCTGGATCGCGTGCGCTGCCACCCGGACGGGGTGCATGTACTCTATGCGGATTTCCAAGTCCGTTTCGTTCCGATGCCGCGCGGCTCCGGATTTCATGCAATTCTGCACGAAAAACAGCCGGAAAGCGCGGCGCGAAAGCGTATGGAGCAGCGGGTCCGCCAGCTTGACACTCTTTTCCTGCGGAAGCCCTGAGACCCGCCTGCTGTTTTTACTGTTCTGTTTCTACATGCAGACGCAAGACGTTTCCTTCGGGAACCAGAAGGAATCCGCTGTCCGTCTGTTTGATGGATCCTGCATCCGGAATCATCGCGTAATTCCAGCCGCTGTGACGGAATTTCAGTTTTCCGGATTCCAGTTTTATTTCTGAGCCGTGTTCCGCCGCGGCTTTGGCGTTGTACATAAATTCCAGAACTTCTCCGGCTTTCGGGAAACGGACTTCCCATGCGGAGGGATGAAGCTGTATCGCAATTTCATCGGAGGTCTCTTTCCGCGACCAGAGAATCTGCAGGGAATCTTCCGGAAGTTCTTCCGCGGACTTGATTTCGCCGGGACCTCCGGGGAACCGGATTGAGGCGGGATTCCAGAGGAAGCCGTCCATGACCGGCAGAGCGTCCGAGAAGCAGGAGGTTGTTGTGCAGACGGAATGAAGGTAGAGACCTTCCCGGTTTTCATCAAAGAACTGCCAGTCGCGAACCGTCAGCTCTCCGGATTCCGTGCGGAAAAGGTTGATGCGTCCGTGTTTGGTGCAATACCAGATTCCCTGATGCTCTGATTTTTTCCAGTCGTTGAGCGAGAGAACTGCGGAGGCTGGTGTCGAGGCGAATTTTGAGCGGAACCATTTGCCGGTTGCGGCAAGCGTTTCAACGCGGAGGAGCCCCTCTTTCTGAAGCCTTTCGAGTTCCGCGTACTGGAAAATCAGTCCGTCTTTCATTGCTGCCCAGCCGAAGGAGTTTTCCTGTCCGACTTGTGCGTAAGCCATTGCGAGATGAGGCGAGCGGAAGTTTTCGCGGAGGAACCATTTCACCCAGTCCGGGATGCCGCCACCGCCGTCGGCGCCGGTGTAGACGGGTTCGAGGGTGACTACGCCCTGTCCGTTGTCGCCGATTCCTGCGTCGTACTGGTAAAGCGGGTCGCTGCCGAGCATGCGGAACAACGGAAGATTGATCTGCTCCTGCGGAGTCTGCGCGGGCATGAAGAAATTCTTTTTCGAAGGATAATATCCGTTTGCCCAGTAGCCGCCCCAGAGCGTATAGCCGTCGGTGCCGTACTGGTCGCGGCAGCAGCACGCGGCGCGGACTCCGTATTTTTCATGGAGATAGTTCAGCGTGTGTGCATCCGGGTACCAGCAGCCGGCGGATTCCGGAAGATGTCCGAACGTTTCCTTGAATTTCGCCATGAAGACGTCGACGATTCGTTCGCGTTCTTCGGGAGTGTAGGCCGCTGTTGCATCGACGTTCGCGAACCAGTCCCACGCCCAGCGTCCGCGCCAGGGAATCCCGGCGGCTTCGACGAGCGGTTGAACGCATTCGAGCCAGATTCCGACTTCATGACCTTCCGGCATTTCGCGTTTGAGGAAATCCGCGTAAGGCGGAGTGATCAGTGCGTCATACTGAATCAGCCAGGTTGTCGGTAGATTGTGTTTTTTCGCGAGAGCCATCTGTTCACGGACCGGTTCGAAGAGATCCATCTCCATGCGCGGTTCCACGCTCCGGATGAAATTGATGATATTGACGATTGAGCTCGATTTTCCGTCTCCGGAACCATTTTTGAATGAAGGTGCGGTCATTGCCGTTTCAGCCTTTCCTGTTGTTTGATTTTGTTTTCTTAATTATACAGCAGAACTGTTTTTTGTCAATACATTCGGGGGGGATACGCATATATAGAAGTAACAGAAAGCATTCATAAAAGTATTTGCAGAGAAATTCCGGACCGGCTCAATTCGGAAAGGGAACCGGTCCGGAGAAAAAAGTTTTTATCTCACAATCTCGTAGACGAAACAGGGAGATGTCTGCGCAAAGACGTCTGCGGAGAAGCGCAGGACTCCGCCGGAGAACTCCGAATCAATACGCCCGATGCGGCGTCCGCCGAGATCAACGGCGTAAACGACGGGAGCGGTATCTCCGTTCAGTTTCAGCGAAACGGTTCCCGTTCCCGCCGCGGCGAGATGCGGCATGCCGCCGAGCTCCATCACCTGCGACAGGGTTTTGTCGGCAAACTGCATTCCGCTGTTGAAAACGTTGGTGATGTGCAGGAAAAGAATCCGGCGGGAGTCCGCAAGCGCGGAGGAATCCATTGCCGCCGCGGCATAGACCGCGAATCCTTTTTTGTTTTCAACTTCGAGAATCCCGGCTTTCCCGGTTTTGCCTTCGGGCAGAACCAGCGCTTCACTGCGAGGGGTGGCAACCTTGAACGTTCCGGCTTTGCCGTCGATTTCAATTTCGCCAGTGACGCTTTTTGAGAACGAGCGTTCCGGTTCGAATGCCCCGCCGTTTCTGCGCGCAGCTTCCTTGACGAGACGAGTGAAGTTTTCCGGGGAGAATGCCGTCACATCGGCAGCCGTTCCCGTTTTGTCACCGACTTGTGCGCCGATCCGGGCGAAGGTTCCGGCTTTGATGTAATCGGCGGGGTAGATGTCATGAATGGAACTGTAGTCTTCCGGGACATGGATGGGAAGTTTCAGTTCGGAGCGGCGGACGTCTCCGCGGAGGAAGAAGAGAACCGCCAGTTTGTCGTTCAGGAACATCACCGGGTCGGTCGCCATTTCAAAAAGATCGGTGGCGTGATCTTCATAAAAAGCCTTGTCGTTTGCAAGATAGCAGAACTGCCAGACCGCGCCCCAGTCCTGAAGAGCCGCATAAGCTCCGAGCAGGGGACCTCCCTCCGCGCGGTACGGACTCGGAAAGCAGTAATTCATTTCGCTTGCGGCGTACGGCAGACCGAACACGCGGGCGGCGCTGTTCATGTTTATTGCAAGACCGCCCATTTGCGCAATTGCGCCGGAGGAATCAAACGAGAAGCCTTTGCCCTGCGGGCCGACTCCTCGCGGATGCGCCCAGTACATGTGCTTGTCGACAAAGTCATACTGCCGGTTCATCGGCGCCTGGTGAATGGACTGCCAGTGGTTCTGATCCGTCAGCATCGCTTTGACACCGAGCTCCTCTTTGAGGAAGCGCGCCATGCGCTGGTAGGATTCGTTGTAGGTCCGGATGAGGAAGCGGTTGAACGCCAGAGTCCGTTCCGCCCCTTTGAGTCCGGGCTGTTCCGTTTCGAATCTCTTTTCCAGAATGGAACGGATTTCCCTGTCGTAGTTGACGACTTCGAAAACGGCGTCTTCATTGATCAGGCTGATGTGCGAAAGCGCCGGGTCGTCCTTCCATGCCGTTCCGGTGTACGGGTTGACATGACCGAGCAGATTGCGGGCGAACTCCTTGAAGTTTTCAAACCCGACGTCGGTCAGCAGCAGGAACGCCTTGATTTCCCCCATGCTCGTTCCGTTGTACGGATAAAAGCGGCGGTTCTCAAAACCGGGAAGTTCTCCGTCGGAAAGATTCCGGGAGCAGAAAAGGTCGATCATCACGTAGATTCCGCGCTGTTTCAGACAGTGGAAAAGATAATCCAGCTGATCCAGCATATCCGCTTTCAGTTTTGTGCTCTTGCCTGCGGCGTTGTCGAACATGATGTCGTAATGATGAAAACGGACGGTGTTGAAGCCGTTTGCGGCAAGACGGTCCGCCAGTTTTTCCGCATTCGCCTTGCTGAAGAAGTTGCCCATGTAACAGAGATTTGTTCCGTAGAAGCGGACCGGAACGGAGGGGCGTTTTTCAAAGACAAAGCGCCCCTCGTTATCTTTGGTGAGAAATCCGTATTTCCCGGCGGGGGCGTCCTGCAGACCAAGAAGCGAAAAGTCGAGGACGGAACCTTTCTCCACGTCGCGGGGATATTCAACCGGCCGCCACTCTGCGGGTTCCGTGATAAACACTGGCGTCCGGTCGGCGTGCGCCAGCGCCGCATTGGAAACGGTTGCGCCGACGATCATCCAGACCGCGCCTGTATCCGTGGAGAATTTCACCTCTTTCAGCGGTTTTGCCTGCAGCGGAAGGGAGCAGGCGTACATGCCGACGAGAGAGCTTGCATTCAGCCCGGTCCAGACCAGTTCGCCATCGGAGATCGCCGCGCCGCCCCACCAGTCGGAAACGTGTTTGCCGGTGATGACCGGGAAGACGGAAGATGTGCCGTCTTCATAAACAACCTGTACATCGCTAACCTTCTTGTCTCCGGCTGTGTAGGCGGCGGAATGGAGAAGGTGCAGAAACTTGCCGCGGGCTCCGTTCGCGGAGATTTTTGCTTCCGCGGGAAACTGCATGGACGGGTCTTTGCTCAGCACAAGGCAGGATTTGCCGCCGTTGGTCTGCGGGTCGATCACCTGGAACGGAATGTCGTTGAAGGTCTGTTTTCCCGGTTTGAAAATGCGCAGATCGTTGTTGGCTCCCTGATCGGTCCAGCCGCCTTTGCCGTCTCCGGCAGTTTCATCGGCGAAGCCCATGTTGCAGACTCTGGAAATATCAAGCATCGCCGATTCCGCGTTCCCGACTGTAATCCGGAGCGCGGCTTCCGCTCTGGTGATTACGCCGGAAAACGGACGGAACCTGGTGCGGAGCGAGAAGATGTTCCAGCCGTCGCAGCGTTCATCCTGAAAAATCAGATCGCTGTCTCCGCTGATGGTGAAGACTCTGTCCTGCGAATTGAATTGGAGCGCCTTGAACTCTTTGGAGTCGATGAGATGCCGCTCCCTGAACTGTCCGGGCAGAACGACGGGCTTGCCGTCGAACACAACCGTTTTCCCCGCGAAAAGAGTTCCGGGGAGTGTCATGAAGAGGGAGAGTTCATTGACGCGTGTCGGAGCGGATGCGGTCAGCACCGCTTTGAAGAGCCATTCGCCCGGTTTCTCCTCGGTCAGAGTCTCTTCGAGCTGAAAAGTTCCGAGCGAGGTCCTGAACGGGGAACGGAATACGAATCTGTTCCCGTCTTTGGTGAATCCGTGCATGACCGGAATGGTTTCCGGTCCGGAGTTCTGGAGCCGTCCGGAATCCTCCTTGCTTAAAACGGTAATGTTGAGATCGCCTGCCGCAAAGCTCCCGTCCTGAGAGAGCTTGAGGTCGTTTTCCGCTCCAGACACGGAGAGAAACGCACCAAGCAGAAGCGCATGAAACAGTTTTGTTTTCATCTTGGAAAAATCCTTTTTTTATTTTGAGTTTGCGGATTACCACCACGGATATTTGATGAGCCACGGCGTTTTTGCAACATCGGTTGCTCCATGATATCCGTTGAGCAGAGGTCCGGCATAGAGCGATTCTATTCCGAGAGCGCCGTCCTGACTTGCTCTTACGCTGGAGACATGCCCGTCCGCCCACAGCACGTTGCAGAGATTGCCGTGACGGGGAATCGCCATGTTGCCGTCCGGGATCGGCTGCGCCTTGTAGCACGGGACGTCCTGCGTGGGATCCTGTGTCGCTTCCACGACAAGAACTTTGGCGGACGCCTGTTTGACGGAGGTCAGACGCTCCGGAAATTTTCCGAGCGCATCGTTGAGCCCGTAACCGGTGTACTGCCAGCCGTACCAGGTTTCATCGTCTTTCGGTTCTTCCGCCCGCAGGGAGTCGGCGATTGTTCTTCCCCAGTCGAACGATTTCAGCGCGTTTTCCGCTTTGCCGCAGACGAAGTTTTTGCAGATGGTGTACTTTCCGGAAACCAGCACGCCGGACCAGACGGGATCCGAGCCAGGAGAGCCTGTCAGCGGAAGGGTTCCATTGGTTCCGTCATAGCTGATCAGGGCAAGCCCGATCTGTTTCAGGTTTCCAAGACACAGGGTTGTCATAGCCCGTTCTTTCGCCTTGTTGAGGGCCGGCAGAAGGATGCCGGCGAGGATGGCGATGATGGCCACTACCACGAGGAGTTCTATAAGGGTAAATCTCGTGGACTTCCCTTTTCGGGAGGTGAAAAAGTGCGTTTTTTCATGAGTGTTCATTGTGTACTGCCTTTTGTTTGTTTGTTTGCCTGCTGATATAAACAGGCAAATTCAAGGTTTTGTTTCTGAATGCGGATGTCTGACCTCCTTTTTTATTGTATTTCAGGGTTTGCTGTGGAGCCGAGATCGTGGACAACCAGTTGTTTCCGGAATTCCTCTTCGGAGAGTTCCGTTTCCGTATGCGCCTGCAGGACAACATCTTCGCCGGGATAGAGCGTTACCGCGTTGTCGCTCCAGCGGCATGCCGTATCGCGGAGTTCGGCGAAGACGAAGAACGCAAACTGTCTGGCGGAGAGCGTAACTTCGAAACCGGAGCCGGTCTTCCGGACCTGCGTTTTTATCTGCGGAACGGGAAGAGCGGACATCTTGTATGCGACGGGGAAGAACTCGTTCCGCAGCACCTGCGTTCCGGTTTTGAAACGAAGCTCGAAGAATCCGTTTTCAGGATCGCGGCAATCCGGAATCTGTGTGGGGAAGGCAGCGCTCTGTCCGGCGATTTCCAGCTTTTCCGCAAGTATGTTTTCCGTTTTCCCTCGGAAGGAATGGAAAAGCAGATGCAGAGTGCCCGGAATGCTGTCGGTTGTGTCGTTGACAAGACAGACAGTGAACACGCCGTCCCGTTTTACTGCGGTCAGGCGCAGTGGCGCAAAGAAGCGTTTTGCTGCGTAGTGCAGGATTTTCCAGCCGCCGGTGTAGTCGATGGAAGACCAGGAGGCGACCGGCCAGTTGTCGTTCAGCTGCCAGTAGAGAGCGCCCATGCAGTAGGGACGCAGACTGCGGAAGTGGTCAACTCCGGTCTGCATTGCGAGCGCCTGCTGAACCTGACTCAGATAGACGGTCTGTTCAAAGCCTGCGGGCACGCGGAAACAGCGTGCGAAGGTGGAGAGAATGCGCGTGTTGCCGATTCCGTTCTTCTGATGCGCCTCCATTTCCGGCGCGGAAAGATTCCTGTGCTCCGGACTGATCCATCTGCGGAGAGTGTTCAGCAGCGGGAAGGACTGAAACCCGAATTCGGCGCAGAAACGCGGTGCGACCGAATAGAATGCTTCAAACGGCTTGTCGCCGTGCCAGACGTCCCAGTAATGGAGATCGCCCCTGGAGGGATTCCAGACATTGGCACCCATATCCTCCGGTCCTTTGCAGGGTGAGGAGTTCCAGACGGGAATGTCCGTGTTGTATTTTTTCAGAATGCGCATCAATGCCTGATTGAAGAAATGATACTGCAGGGCATTGCGGTACTGCTCTTCCGAATCGGGGGTATGTCCGTGGCACATGCAGATTTCATTGTCGCCGCACCACAGCGCCATGCAGGGATGCACGGAAAGACGTTTGACCTGAAATTCCAGTTCCCTGTCGACGGATTCGAGAAATCCCGGATCGGAAGGGTAGCGGACACAGGCGAACATGCAGTCCTGCCAGACCAGCAGACCGAGCTCGTCGCAGATATCGTAGAACAGATCGCTCTCGTAGCGTCCGCCGCCCCAAACGCGGATCATATTCATGTTGGCGTCGCGGGCGGATTGCAGGAGGGAACGGATTTTGTCCGGAGATGTTCTGCCGGGCATGGCATCGGCGGGAATCCAGTTTGCACCTTTGCAGAAAACGTTGTTCCCGTTGATTCTGAAATAAAAGCTTTCGGCATTTTCCCCGTCCTTGTTCCGGACGAGTTCCAGTTTGCGGAATCCGATCCGGCGGCTTTTTGTTTCGTACGGGGTTGCCGCTTCAAGCGTGTAGAGATTCTGACCGCCGTATCCTGCGGGATTCCAGAGTGCGGGAGAAGACACGGTGAAGCTGAATTTCTGCATGCTTTTTCCTGCGGGAAGTTCCAGTGTACGGCTCTGCGTCTGTCCTGCGAAACACAGAGTCAGGGGAAACGCTGTCTCTTTGCAGGAGTTGAATTCGATTTGAATGGTGAGAACGGCGTCCGTGCCCTCGAACGACTGGCTGGCTGCGAGATGCTCGATGCGAGCCGGAGCTTCTGCGAGATAAAGCGAGTCGTAGAGTCCGCAGACGGGCAGGCAGATCCCCCAGTCCCACCCGCCGGAGGATTGTATTTTGCGGAGAAACTGCAGATTCGGAATGGCATTGTTGTCATTTTGTCCGAGAGATTCTCTGCTCCGTCCGGCGCGGCGGTTTGCCTCGGCGGTTACGGATTCGAATTCGATTTCCAGTGTGTTCTTTCCGGCTTTGAGCAGGTGTCCTGCCCATGCGCGGAAACGGACGAACATGTTGTCGCTGCGGCCCAGAAGGGTTCCGTTCAGCCGGATGTCCGCGCAGGTGTCAGCGGAGTCGAGGTTCAGATACACCGGATTTTCCGGAAGGGCATCGAGAGTGAATTCCGTGCGGAAGAGCCACTTGCGGTCGCCGATGAACTGGACGGCGGATTCATTGCGTCCTGCATACGGATCGGGAATGATTCCGGCCGCATACAGTGCGGTGGCGTTGTCTCCGGGCAGAGTGACGGGAACCCGGACCGGCTGATCCGAAGCGTCTGTTCCGAGAAGCTCCCATTGACACTGTGACAAGTCTGAAAACATTGAATCTCCTTGAACGTTGTTCTGATTTTCTGTTCCGGAGCACATTATACATCATTTCCGGAAAAAGACTAAATGCTCTTTAAGAAAAACTATGCTGTATTGATATTTAAAGTGCGCAGGGAAGGTGAAGAGAATGCGGGATGGATCAGCGGTTTTCCGTGAAATTCCTGCGGTAGCGCAGCGGAGTCGTGTGATATTCTTTCAGGAAAGAGGCGTGAAAATAGGCGATGTTTTCAAAGCCGCAGGAGAGTGCAATCCGCTCAACCGGCAGTTCGGAGTAAAGCAGGAGGCGGACGGCGCGCTGAAGACGGAGCTGCAGAAGATACTCGCGCGGGGAAATGTCATAAAAAAGCCGCATGGTCCGGCAGACATGTTCCTGCGAGCGTCCGGTCAGTTCACGGAAACGGGGGAGACCGAGACGCAGATTCTCCGGATCCTGCATCTGTTCCATGGCGTTTCTGAGCCACTCCGGTTCTTCCGCGCCCTCATCGTATTGGTGCAGCAGGAAAAGTTCCAGGACTTCCAGAATCAGCATCCGTCCCTCCATTTCAACGGGGCGGGGAATTTTCTGGTTCTGCCAGTTCGCGATTCTGGTGAAGCGTTCGGAAAGGTTTTGAATCTGTTCAGGCGCAAGGACGACAGTCTGGTTCAATTCGCCGACCGAGCTGTTTTTCCCGGCGAGGGAATGGAAGCAGGAAAGAAAGAGTTCAGGACGGACATTGCAGTTGTAGAAGGAGATCTGGTCGCTCTCTTCGGTGCATGTCAGGGAATGTTCGTCTCTGGGGCGGATCAGGACGAGAGTTCCTGGCTTGAGAAGTTCTGTTCTGGAATTTACCTGATGATGAATGGTTCCGTGTTTTACAAGGAAAAATTCGAAAAAATCATGCGAATGCATTCCAAAACAGGCATCGTGGCGGGCGAAGGTCTGGTTTGTGCAGAAGAAATCGTAGACCGCAATCATTGCGGTGTCATAATAGATTGTATTCATGCAAAACCTCCTGCCGGGAAAACTTTTTCGTACTATACAGCGTTGTTCACGCTTTTTCAAGTTTTTGAATTCACGTGGCGACTGTCTGCATCCCGGAAAATGGCGTCATGAGACGGAATGCGGACGGTCCCGGAAGTTTTCCGCATCAACGGGATCTGCTCCGGCTGTTTTTGCGGTACTCGTTCGGCGTCATGCCGAGAGAACGGCGGAAGACGCGGGTAAAGTAGAAGATGTTGCTGATGTTCACTTTTTGCGCAATTGCCGCGACGGAAAGCGAGGTCTCCGCGAGGAGTTCCGCGGCATACTGCATCCGCAGAGTCCGGATGTAATCCGCCGGACCCGAATCGTGCGTTTTCTGCCAGTAGCGGAAAAACGAACGGCGCGAAAAGCCGTTCTTGCGGATCAGCGAATCCAGGTCAATGTTTTCCGTGAAATGAAGGTGAATGTAATTGGATATCCGCCCGATCCGTTCCGCCGCATCTTCCGGAATGGTCTGCCGGACAGGGTCCTGGCGGATCAAGTGCAGGAAAAGTGACATTGCGAGCAGGTCGATCTGTTCCGCCATTCCCGGCTTTGTTGCTTCGGGGAGCATTTCATTCAGACGGGTGAGCTGACTGCGGATTTCCGGCGTGACATCGACGCACCAGATGCGCGGCGTGTTGAACAGTCCGGCTTCACGCATCGCGTGCTCCAGCTCCGGCGGATACTGCAGGTAGACCGCTTCCCGTTTTCCTTCGACTTCATAGGAGTGAACGGAGTCCGGCAGTTTCAGAACGACATGCGGATACGGCGTCCGGTAGAGCTTGCCGTCAATTTCATCGATGGCACAGGATGTATCGGAGAAAAGCCGGAGGCAGAGTTCCAGCTTGTTTGTGAATGTGCGCCGTTCCTGTTTGTGATGCGGAATGAGAAAACCGATTCTCTGAACAGGAAATACCACTTTTGTTTTTCGCGGAATCTGTCCGATATTCATGACGAGGGTTTGCATCTTCGTTCTCCTTTTTTGCTATGGATACGGATAATGCAGATTCTGAAGAATACAAGCAGATTGGCACAAAAATGCAATGAATTTGGCATGAATTTGATTGCGGAAGCGCTTTTCAGGCACTATAGTTTCTTCAGATAACAGGAGGTGATGCATGAATAAATTATGGTGTCTGACAGGATTGTTCGCTCTTGCGTGGAACTCCGTTTCTGCGGCGGAACTGCTGAAGAACGGCGATTTCTCGCACGGGCTGGACGCGTGGAGGACCAACATCCGCATTTCCCCGGAGAAGGGCGGCGCATCGTTTCGCGCGCTTCCGGGAAACGGGAAAACCAAACAGCTGCTCTGGCAGCCGCTTCAACTGAAAAACGGGGCGTGGTATCGTCTCTCGTTCCGGATCCGCTGTGAGAAGAACGGTGTTGTCCGGACCGTTTATCAGCAGGAGAACGCCCCGTATTCAGGGCTCGGACTGGAGCGCAATTTTCCGGTAAAGACCGGGATGAACGAACTCGCCGTCTGCTTTCAGGCGTCGCGGCGACCGGAGGAGAACGGAAAGCTGCTTTTCAACTTTTCTCTGCTTCAGGGTGCTGCCGCGTTGAGCGGAATCCAGTTGGAGGAGGTGGACGGCTTTCAGAATCTGACGGTTCGGGATCTGAATCCCGTCTGGCGGATTTCCGCTTCCGGAGCAGAACGTTCGGAGAAGATGCCGGAAGGCGGCTTTGATCTTGCAGCTCTTTTCCCCGGACAGTTCCGTCCGGATGTTTCAGTCGCTCATCTGGAGAACCGTTTTGAGGCGAAGCATTACGGTTCTCTGAAAATGACGGTTGCCGGCGACTGGTTCTTTGATGTCTTCCTGAACGGCAAACAGATTTGCAGAACCACTCATGCCGACCGTTTTTCAAAGGAGTCCGTGCTTGAACTGGAAATCAAGCCGGGAACAAATGTGTTGAAGATCGCAGCCCGTGCGGGCAAAGACGGCTGGAAATGCAGCGTCGCCGAGCCGTACAAAACTTTTGTTTTCCGGGAAAATGCCGAATGGAAGCCGTACCGTTTCGCGTCGAATCTCATTCTTTCGGGAAGCGCGCTTGATCTCTCCGCACAGGTGCCGCGTCCGTCCGGTGCATCCGGGCGGCTGACTGCCGGGGCGGACGGTTCATTTGTTTTTGAAAAGGAACCGGAAGTTCCGGTGCGGCTGCTCGGAACCAATGGAATCGGACTCTGGTTTAACCGTCCGGCGGAAGAGTTCCGGCGCAATGCGCGCCGCTTTGCTCAACAGGCGCGGCGTCTTGGGTACCGCATCGTCCGCACGCACGGATATCTCGACCGGATGTGTCTGAATACAGGTGCGGATCTTAAGATTGATCCGGAGATGCTGAACCGCTGGGATATTCTGATCGACGAGTTGAAGAAGGAGGGAATCTATTTGCATGTCACTCTCCTTTCGTTCGTTCTTTACGGCGATTCCGAGGCGGCGATGAAAGACCGGCGCTGTCATAAGCTCATGGCGTATCTGGATGGAGAGTGGGAGACTGAGCGTCTCCGGTTTGCGGCAAATGCGCTGTTCCGTCATGTCAACCCGTACACCGGGCTTGCGTGGAAAGATGAACCCGCAATTGCGATTGTGGAATATTACAATGAACAGGAACTCGGACTCAATTTCTTGTCGCGGACATTGAAAGAGTATCCGGCCGCACGGGAACGGGTGAAGGAGTACTTCGCAAAGTGGCAGATGGAGCGGTACGGAAATGTCACGGCGGAGCTTCCCGTGGATCAGACCGGAGCGGACCGGGAACGCGAGGCGGAGTTCTGGCTCAGCCGGGCGCGGATCAGCGCACAGAAGTTCGGTGAAATTGTCCGCGCGGCGGGATATCCGGGACTGGTTGTTCCGTACAACATCTCAAAATCGCTGGGGCATTGCGCGGCTCGCTGGGAATTTGCGCAGGTCGGAGACTGCCACGCTTATTTTCAGCATCCGTCGAACTGGAGCCGCAGCGGATCGGTTGTGTCTCCCGAAAGCTCGATTTCGGCAGGTGCGGATTACTGGCGTTCGAGTTTCGGAACCCGTCTTGCGGGACAGCCGTTCATTGTCAGTGAATACAACCATTCCTACTGGAATCCTTACCGTTACGAGTGCGGTTTGCTCTTCGGCGCCTACTCTGCGTTTCAGGGCGGCGGGGCGCTGATGATTCATTCGGGCGGCGTTGAAGTCGGAAATCCCGGACGGCTGCACTGTTTCAGCGTCGGGCATTCCCCGCTGATGGCTGCCGGACAGTTCCTTACGGCTCAGCTGTTCCAGCGCGGTGACGTCCGCCGCTCGCCGCACCGGATTGCGGTTCCTGTGACGCGTGAGTTCATGCGCCGGAACGGGAATTCTCTTCTGGCGCTGGACAATGCGCAGACGATGCTGGCATTCCTTGCTGGATTCGGCGTGGAGTTTCCGGAACTGGCGTCCGCACAGAAAAATCCGCTTCCGAAAGCGGATTTGCAGGTTCCGCCGTTCGGAGTTTCCAACATTTTTTCGCACGGCTGGTTTTCGAGCGTTACAGGAAAGGGAAGCTCCGGTCTGCTTCAGAAAACTGTGGCGCAGATGAAAACAAACGGGATTCTGTCCACGGAAAACAGAACCGCTCCGGAGCGCAGGATTTTTGAGAGCGATACCGGAGAGCTTCTGATGGACTGCGGCAGAAAACAGCTGCTCGTGACGACTCCGCGCACGGAGGCCGCGGCCGTGGCGTCAGGGGAACGTGTCGCCCTGAAGACAGTTTCCGCTTTGCAGAGCAGTGTTCCTTCGTGCATTGCGCTGAGCTCTGTCGACAACCGTCCGCTTTCTTCAAGTTCGCGCATGGTTCTGGTTTATCAGACGGAAGAAGCGAATTCGGGGATGGTTCTTGGCGGCGACCGCGCCACACTTCATGCCCTCGGCGCCCGCCCGATTCTCTGCCGGATCGGAAAAATGAGTTTGAGTGCGAAGCTGAAACCGGCAAACTGGCGGCTTTTTGCGCTTGGACTGGATGGTTCCCGCCGGGAAGAGCTTCCGGTAGAGAGCCGCAATGGAATTCTTTCGCTCACGATTGACACCGCCTCTCTGAAGTCGGGGCCGACCGTGTTTTTTGAACTTGTCGAAACCAAAGGAGAAAACAGATGAACAAACATTTTTCAACCCCCGCAGCAAATCTTTCAAATGACGGAAAGGCAGACAACACCATGAATGTTCTGAACAGAGAAAACATTTCCCGTACCAAACGAAAAACCTGTGGATTTACGCTCATAGAGCTCCTGGTTACGATTGCGA
>ERZ1026848.395-NODE-395-length-24734-cov-45.568986_pt1 | contig 24734 bp, 34 predicted proteins | sample MGYA00380154_ERZ1026848 | MGnify/ENA primary metagenome ERZ1026848 (study PRJEB33269, sample SAMEA4719790) | human gut metagenome | biome: human-associated habitat; feature: organic feature; material: feces | place: Cameroon | collected 2013-10 ...
CGATCTCGCCGTCCTCAAACTTGTTGAGGGCACTCAGGTTGATGATCTCCAGGGGTTTGGCAAAAATGTTGTTGAAACCGCGCTTGGGGATGCGGCGAGCCAGAGGCATCTGACCGCCCTCAAAGCCGATGCGGGTACCGCCGCCGGAGCGGGCCTTCTGACCCTTGTGGCCGCGGCCTGCGGTCTTGCCGTTGCCGGAGCCGTGACCACGGCCCTTGCGATAGGCTTCCTTGGTGGAGCCGGCGGCGGGAGACAGTTCATTCAGTTTCATGCTCTCGCACCTCCTTATTCTACTTCGGTCACCTGCAGCAGGTAACCGATCTTCGCGACCTTGCCGCGGGTCTGAGCGTTGTCAGGCTGCACGGTGGTGTCGCCGATCTTACGCAGGCCCAGAGAGTTGGCAGTGGCGATGTGCTTTTCCAGTCTGCCGTTGAGGCTCTTTACGAGCTGGATCTTCAGATTAGCCATGTTCTCTCCTCCTTAACCCACGATCTCGTCCACGCTCTTGCCGCGGGTGCGGGCGACCTCTTCCGGGGTACGCAGGGCCTTCAGGCCCTCAAAGGTGGCGGCTACCACGTTCACGGCGGTGTTGGAACGCAGGCACTTGGTACGGATATCCTTGATACCGGCAGCTTCCATGATGATACGCACGGGGCCGCCGGCGATCACGCCGGTACCGGGAGCTGCGGGCTTCATCAGCACGCGGCCTGCACCGGCCTCGCCGATGATCTCGTGGGGGATGGTGCTGCCGGACAGGGAGATGGTGATCATGTTCTTCTTGGCATCCTCGATGCCCTTGCGGATCGCCTCGGGGACCTCGGCGGCCTTGCCCAGACCGAAGCCGACCTTGCCCTTGCCGTCGCCGACGACCATCAGGGCGGAGAACTTCATGACACGACCACCCTTAACGGTCTTGGATACGCGGTTGGTAGCGACTACTTTCTCAATGTACTCGCTCTGCTCTCTTTCAAATCTTGCCATTGATAAGTCCTCCTTCCTTAGAATTCCAGGCCGCCCTCGCGGGCGCCTTCAGCCAGCTCGGCCACACGGCCGTGATACAGGTAACCGCCACGGTCGAACACGACCTGGTCGATGCCCTTGGCCTTGCAGCGCTCGGCCACCAGCTTGCCCACGGCGCGGGCAGCAGCCTTGTTGCCGCCGTTGCCCTCGATCTCCTTATCCAGAGAGGAGGCGGACACCAGGGTGTTGCCGGCCACATCGTCGATGACCTGGGCGTAGATGTTCTTCTCGCTGCGGAACACGTTCAGACGGGGACGCTCGGGAGTGCCGGACAGCTTGGCACGGACTCTCTTATGGCGCTTCAGACGCTGCGCGTTGGTATCGGGTCTTTTAATCATATCGGCACACCTCCTTACTTCTTAGCGCCGGTCTTACCGACCTTGCGGCGGATGACTTCGTCAACATACTTGATGCCCTTGCCCTTATAAGGCTCGGGAGGACGCTTCTCGCGGACTTCCGCCGCGAACTGGCCCACCTTCTGCTTGTCGGGACCGGAGATCACGATCTTGTTGGGGCCGGGGACCTCGATGGTGATGCCGTCGATCTCGGCCATCTTCACGGGGTGAGAGTAGCCCAGGTTCATGACCAGCTCGTTGCCTTCCTTAGCGGCACGATAGCCAACACCGTTGATCTCCAGCTCCTTCTTGAAGCCTTCGCTGACGCCAACGACCATGTTGTGCAGCAGAGCGCGGGTCATGCCGTGCAGCGCACAGTGCAGCTTGTCGTCGGAGGGGCGCTTGACATGGATGACGTTGCCGTCCTGCTCCAGGATCATCTCAGGACGCAGCGCCTGCACCAGAGTACCCTTGGGACCCTTGACGGTAACGACGTTGTTCTCCGCAATGGTGACTTCCACACCGGCGGGGACGGTAATGGGCATTCTACCAATTCTAGACATTGTTCAAATACCTCCTTACCATACGAATGCAAGGACTTCGCCGCCGACGTGCGCTGCGCGAGCAGCCTTGTCGGTCATGACGCCCTTGGAAGTGGATACGATCGCAATACCGAGACCACGCAGCACGCGGGGCAGCTCGTCGGCGCCCACATAGACGCGCAGGCCGGGCTTGGACACGCGGCGCAGGCCGGAGATGACCTTCTCCTTGCCGGCGTTGTACTTCAGGGTGATGCGGATGACGCCCTGGGTACCGTCCTCCACGATCTGGAAGGCCTTGATGTAGCCCTCGTCCAGCAGGATCTGAGCGATGCTCTTCTTCATGTTGGAAGCGGGAACATCCACGGTCTCGTGCTTGGCATTGTTGGCGTTGCGGATACGGGTGAGCATATCGGCAACAGGATCAGTGATGTGCATACTTGTAGTTCCTCCTATTTTAGAGTTACAGGCTGTCGCCTGTTGAGGCAGCGAGGTATCACTGATAATTTGATCCGCCGGCACTCACGATGCCGATGTTTAATTACCAGTGACCTTTCGCCATCCTATATTACCGGGAGCCTTGCGGCTCTTAGGTACGTTGGGTCGGCGGAGTGCAGTTCCTCCGCCTGCTCTTGGTGAAGTTTTTTTCGTCAGACGAGGCGGCATGGCGCAGCCGTACTTTGTGCACGGAAAACCTTGCCGGCGAAGTATGACGGAAAAGATTTACCAGGAAGCCTTGCGGACACCGGGGATCTCGCCCTTGTAAGCCAACGTGCGGAAGCAGATACGGCACACGCCGTAGTCACGCAGGTAGGCGTGGGGACGGCCGCACAGCTTGCAGCGGTTGTACTTACGGGTGGAGAATTTCGCAGGCGCCTGCTGCTTCAGGATCATAGACTTTTTAGCCATTTCGTTCTCCTCCTAATCAGCGTTCAAAGGGAGCGCCGACCAGGGTCAGCAGCTCGCGTGCTTCTTCATCGGTCTGGGCGGTGGTGCAGATCACGATGTCCATGCCGCGGATCTTGTCGATCTTATCGTACTCGATCTCGGGGAAGATCAGCTGCTCCTTGATGCCCAGGGCATAGTTGCCGCGGCCGTCGAAGGCGTTGGCGCTGATGCCGCGGAAGTCACGGACACGGGGCAGAGCCACGTTGAACAGACGATCCAGGAACTCCCACATCTTGTCGCCGCGCAGCGTGACCTTGGCGCCCACGGGCATACCCTCACGCAGCTTGAAGTTTGCAACGGACTTCTTGGCGATGGTGATGATGGCCTTCTGGCCGGTGATGGTGGCCAGATCGCTGCACACAGCGTCCAGAACCTTGGCGTTCTCACGAGCCTCACCGCAGCCCACGTTCACGACGACCTTGTCGATCTTGGGGATCTGCATGGTGGACTTGTAGCCGAACTTCTTGAAGAGAGCGGGAGCCACTTCTTCGGTATACTTAACTTTCAGACGTGCCATTTACTTACTCTCTCCTTTCTCACAGAGCGGCGCCGCAGTGCTTGCACACGCGGACTTTCTTGCCGTCCTTGATCTCATAGGCCACGCGGGTGGGCTTGTCGCACTTGGGGCAGACCACCTGGACCTTGCTGGCGTAGATAGCAGCCTCGCGCTTGACGATGCCGCCCTCCTCGCCCTGACGGCGGGGCTTGATGTGGCAGGTCACCACGTTGATGCCCTCCACCACGACCTTGCGCTCGCTGGGGACAGTGCCCAGCACCTTGCCGGACTTGCCCTTGTCCTTGCCGGACAGAACGACGACCTTGTCGTTCTTCTTGATCTTCAGACTATTCATGTGACCGGCCCTCCTTAAATAACTTCGGGAGCGAGGGACAGGATCTTCATGTAATCCTTGTCGCGCAGCTCACGAGCAACCGGCCCAAAGATACGGGTACCTCTGGGGTTCTTGTCGTCCTTGATGAGGACGGCGGCGTTGTCGTCGAAACGGACGTAAGTGCCGTCGGCGCGGCGAACGCCCTTGGCGGAGCGGACGATCACGGCCTTGACGACCTCGCCCTTCTTCACCTGACCGCCGGGAGCGCTCTTGCGCACGGAAGCGACGATCACATCGCCGATGTTGCCGTACTTGCGCTTGGAGCCGCCCAGAACGCGGATGCACTTGATCTCCTTGGCGCCGGTATTATCGGCAACCTTCAGATAGGACTCTTGCTGAATCATACTTGCGGCACCTCCTTACTTAGCCTTCTCGACGATCTCGACCACGCGCCAACGCTTGTCCTTGGACAGGGGGCGGGTCTCCATCACCTTGACGACGTCGCCAACACCGCAAGCATTCTGCTCGTCATGAGCCTTCAGCTTGTAGGTACGGCCGACGATCTTCTTATACAGAGGATGGGCAACGCGGTCCTCGATGGCGACGACCACGGTCTTGTCCATCTTATCGGAAACGACCTTGCCGACTCTGGTCTTGCGGGAGGAAATTCTCTTCTCTTCCATTTTACTTCTCCTCCTTTTCACGGATAACGGTCTTCACGCGGGCGATGTCGCGCTTGGTCTCGGCGATCTTGAGAGGATTGTCCAGCTGATTGGTTGCGTGCTGCATACGCAGGAAGAACAGATCCTTCTTCAGGGAGTCCAGCTTTTCATTGAGCTGCTCAACGCTCATAGTACGCACTTCAGTTGCCTTCATCTCATTCACCTACTTCCTGGGCTTCGATGTCCTCGCGCTTGAGGATCTTGGTCTTGATGGGCAGCTTGTGGCTGGCCAGACGCAGGGCCTCGCGGGCGACCTCTTCGGAAACGCCGGCGATCTCAAACATGACACGGCCGGGCTTGACTACTGCGACCCAATACTCGGGGGAACCCTTACCGGAACCCATACGGGTCTCGGCCGGCTTCTCGGTGATGGGCTTGTCGGGGAAGATCTTGATCCAGACCTGACCGCCACGCTTGGTGTAACGGGTCATGGCGATACGGGCCGCCTCGATCTGGTTGCTGGTGATCCAGCTGGGCTCCAGGGCGACCAGACCGTACTCGCCGTAGGTCACCTTATTGCCGCGCATGGCCTTGCCGGTGAGGCGGCCACGGTGTACTCTGCGGTACTTAACTCTCTTGGGCAGAAGCATTACTGAGCGCCTCCTTCTTTCTTTTCTGCGGGCTTGCGGAAGCCGCCCTCGGGACGGGGACCGCGGTTGAAGCCGCCGTTCTGACGGTCACGGTTGAAGCCGCCGTTCTGGCCATCGCGGCGGAAACCACCGCGGCGGTCGCCGTCACGACGGTTGCCGCGACGCTCACGACGCTCCTGATAGGGCTTGCTGGTGTCCAGCGTGCGCGGGGTGGTGCGCAGCGCCTGGGACAGGATCTCGCCCTTGTAGATCCACACCTTCACGCCGATGCGGCCGAAGGTGGTGGCAGCCTCAGCGAAGCCGTAGTCGATGTCGGCACGCAGGGTCTGCAGGGGAATGGTACCCTCGTGATAGTGCTCGCTGCCGGCGATCTCGCGGCCGCCCAGGCGGCCGGAGCAGTTGCACTTGATGCCCTTGGCACCGGCGCGCATGGCGCGGCCCATGGCATTCTTCATGGCGCGGCGGTGAGAAATACGCTTCTCCAGCTGAGCGGCGATGTTCTCGGCCACCAGCTGCGCGTCCATATCGGGGTTGCGGACCTCGACGATGTTCAGCTTCACGGTCTTGCCGATCAGCTTCTCCACGTCCTTGCGGTACTGCTCGATCTGCTCGCCGCCCTTGCCGATGACCACGCCGGGGCGTGCCACGTGCAGGTAGATGGTGACGACCTCGTTGCTGCGCTCGATCTCGATCTTGGAGACACCGGCGGCAAACAGCAGCTTCTTCAGGTATACGCGGATCTTGTGGTCCTCGACCAGCAGGTCGCCGACCTTCTCATTGCTGGCATACCAGCGGGAATCCCAGTCTTTGATGACGCCCACGCGCATGCCATGGGGATTAACTTTCTGACCCATTTAACTGTTCCTCCCTTTCTTAGTCTCTCTCCGCGACGGCCAGCGTCACATGAGAGGTTCTCTTGTTGATGCGATAGGCGCGGCCCTGTGCCCGAGGCATCATGCGCTTGAGGATGGGGCCGGGGGTGGCGAACACCTGAGTGACCACCAGCTTGTCCGGATCCATGCTGAAGTTGTTCTCAGCATTGGCGCAGGCGCTCTTGAGCAGCTTGACCAGCGGCTCGGAGGCGGACTTGGGGGTGTTCATCAGGATGGCCATAGCAGTCTTGGCATCCTTGCCGCGGATCAGATCGCAGACGATCTGGACCTTGCGGGGAGAGATGCGGACGTATCTCAGATATGCTTTCGCTTCCATATTACTCTGCATCCTCCTTTTACGCTTTCTTGGTGTGGCCGCGGAAGGTACGAGTGGGTGCGAACTCACCCAGCTTGTGACCCACCATGTCCTCCTGCACGTAGACAGGCACATGACGGCGGCCGTCGTGGACAGCGATGGTATGGCCGACGAAGGCGGGGAAGATGGTGGAGCTGCGGCTCCAGGTCTTCAGCACGTTCTTCTCGCCCTTGGCGTTCATCTCTTCAACCCGCTTCAGCAGCTCAGGGGCAACATACGGGCCTTTTTTGATAGATCTGCTCATATTCTCTTGCCTCCTTTACTTCACGTTGCGACGCTTGACAATGAACTTGTCGGTGGGATTCTTCTTCTTGCGGGTCTTGTAACCCAGAGCCGGCTTGCCCCAAGGAGTGACAGGGCCGGGACGACCCACGGGGGACTTGCCTTCACCACCGCCGTGGGGGTGGTCGCAGGGGTTCATGACGGAACCGCGGACGGTGGGACGCCAACCCATGTGGCGCTTACGGCCAGCCTTACCGATCTGGACGTTCTCATGCTCCAGGTTGCCCACCTGACCGATGCAGGCGGTGCAGTTGGTGCGGACGATGCGGACCTCGCCGGAGGGCATACGGATCTGGGCGTTGGCGCCCTCCTTAGCCATCAGCTGGGCATAGGCGCCGGCGGAACGAACCAGCTGGGCGCCCTTGCCGGGGTGCAGCTCCACGTTGTGGATGACGGTACCCACGGGGATGTTGGCGATGGGCAGGCAGTTGCCGGGCTTGATATCGGCAGCAGTGCTGGAGATCACCTTGACGCCGGCAGTCAGACCGACGGGAGCGATGATGTAGCGCTTCTCGCCGTCCTCGTACTGCACCAGCGCGATGTTGGCGCTGCGGTTGGGGTCATACTCCAGACGTAGGACGGTGGCTTCCATATCCACCTTGTCGCGCTTGAAGTCGATGATACGATACTTGCGCTTCTCGCCGCCGCCGCGATGGCGGACGGTGATGCGGCCGTAGCTGTTGCGACCAGCGTTCTTCTTCAGCACCTCGGTCAGGCTGGCCTCGGGCTTGGCGTGCTTATCAATGCCGTCGAAGCCGGAGACAGTCATGTGGCGGCGGGAAGGGGTGGTCGGCTTAAAAGTTTTGATAGACATTCTCTACACTCCCTTCTCTTACACCATACCCTCGAAGAACTCGATGGTCTTGGAATCTTCAGTCAACTGGACATACGCCTTTTTCCAGCTCTTGCGCTGGCCGGGACGGGCGGCGCCCATGCGCTTGGTCTTGCCATCGTAGTTGATGGTGTTGACCTTGGCGACCTTCACGCCGAAGATCTTCTCCACGGCGTTCTTGATCTCGATCTTGCCGGCGGTGGGAGCCACTTCAAAGACGTACTTCTTTTCGGAAGTAGCGGCCATGGAGCGCTCGGTAATGACCGGACGGATGATGATGTCGTATACGTTAGCCATTATGCGAACACCTCCTCGATTACTGCGAGGGCTTCCTTATCCAGCACCAGGTACTTGGCGTTCAGAATGTCGTAGACATTGATGAGGTTCGCCATGGAAGTAATGACGCCGGGGATGTTGCGGGCGCTCTTGACGATGGTCTCGTCCTTGGCGGGGGTGACCACCAGAGACTTGCCGTCAGCCTTGACGGCGGTCAGGAAAGCGCGGAAGTCCTTGGTCTTGATGCTGTCCATCTTGATGCTGTCGATGACGATGATCTCGCCGGCAGCAGCCTTGGCGGACAGAGCGGATTTCATAGCCAGTCTCTTGACCTTCTTGTTCAGAACGTAAGAGTAGCTGCGGGGCTTGGGGGCGAACACGATGCCGCCGTGGGTCCACTGGGGCGCACGGGTGCTGCCCTGACGGGCGTGACCGGTGCCCTTCTGGCGCCAGGGCTTCTTGCCGCCGCCGGAAACCTCGGCGCGGGTCAGAGCGCTCTGGGTGCCCTGACGGCAGTTGGCCAAGTGGTTCTTCACCACTTCGTGGACAACAGCGGTGTTCGGCTCGATGCCGAAGATGCCGTCGTTCAGTTCAACAGTACCGACCTCGGCGCCGGCCATGTTCAAAACTTTGATGGTAGACATATCCTTAAGCACTCCTTTCCTTACTTAGTACGGGCGGAAGCCTTCTGCGGGTTACGACCGGAAGCCTTCTGCGGGTTGTTGCTGATACCGGTATCGGCATGCTTGACGCGGTGGGTCTTGACGGTGCTCTTGATGAGGACCAGACCGCCCTTGGGGCCGGGAATGGCGCCGCGCACAGCGATGAGATTCAGCTCGGGATCGACCTTGACGATGTCCAGGTTCTGGATGGTGACCTGATCGCAGCCCATCTGGCCAGCGCCGATCTTGCCCTTGAAAATACGGCTGGGATCGGTGGTGGAGCCCATGGAGCCGGCGTGACGATGGACGGGGCCGCCGCCGTGGCTCATAGGAGTACGGCCGGCGTTCCAGCGCTTCACAACGCCCTGATAGCCGTGGCCCTTGCTGGTGCCGGTGACATCCACGAAGTCACCCTCTTTAAAGGTGTCAGCCTTCACGATATCGCCGATGTTCAGCTCAGCCGCGTTGTCCAGGTCAAACTCGCGCAGGTACTTCTTGGGGGCGACGCCGGCCTTGTTCAGGTGGCCCATCTCGGGCTTGGTCAGCTTGCGCTCGGGGACATCCTCGTAGCCCAGCTGCACAGCGGCGTAGCCTTCCTTCTCGGCAGTCTTCTTCTGGACGACGGTGCAGGGACCCGCCTCGATCACGGTGACGGGGATCACCTTGCCGTTCTCGTCGAAGATCTGAGACATACCGACTTTCTTGCCAATGATTGCCTTCATGTATGATCCTCCTTAAAGGTTATTGGTCGACATAGTTCAATCTGCATTGGGGCAGATCGCTTGCTCTGCCGACGTAACCCCCGCCCGCCTCACGCAAGTCGGCGAGCGGTCGGGTAGCAAGCAAATTTGTTTGCAGGGTTTTGCAGGGGTATTATATAAGGTGGGTTACAGCTTGATCTCGATCTCCACACCGGCGGGCAGATCCAGAGCCATCAGCGCCTCCACGGTCTTGGGGGTGGAGTTGGTGATGTCGATCAGTCTCTTGTGGGTGCGGCGCTCGAACTGCTCACGGCTGTCCTTATACTTGTGGGTAGCGCGCAGGATGGTGACGATCTCTTTCTTGGTGGGCAGAGGGATGGGGCCGGACACGGAAGCGCCGGTGCGCTTGGCGGTCTCCACGATCTTCTCTGCGGACTGGTCGATGACCTGATGGTCATAGGCCTTCAGACGAATGCGGATCATTTCTTTTGCCATTTGGTTTGTTCCTCCATAAATTTCGTACGGTTTTTGTTGCTTTGACCAATGCCGTACGGCGGGAAATTTCTTATACGCCGTTCCGTGCGTATCATTCCGGCTCATAAGAAACACCGGCGATCAGGCCGGTGTCCTTCTGGCGCGGCGATCTACGCCGACGAACAGAAATCTCTCAGCCGCCCGATTATCGGACATACTCCCCGGAAGTTACCTCCTTGCGGAGCAATCTCCCGGTTCATCGCATTGCAAACGCTCCCGGGTGTGTTGTCCCCGTTACGCGCGTACCTGCATATAATAAAGGAAAAATCCCCTTGTGTCAAGGGGATTTTTCTATTTTGTTCACAAAATTTTTCATCGGTTTTTGTGTCTTTTGCCGACGGCTCTGCATCGCGTAAACCGCTCCCGTGCCGCGCCGGTGCTCACACCGCCGCGTGGCTCCTTGCCTCCGCTTGCCGGGACACTATTCCAGCGTATTCACTGTGCCCACAAACAGCGGCACATTGCTGCTGTCGAAGATCACGAACAGGAACGGTCTGTCTAACTCCATCTCCACGGTGGGTGGCATCTCCATCATGGCACTCTCATTGACCACGATCTCCGTATACGCCGCAGCCTCCACGCCGTCCTCGTCGATCTTCACCCGCGCCGCCTGCATGACGCTGTCCACCACCGCGCCGTTGTCGGTCAGCGGGGTGAAATCCGCCTTTGTCCCGTCAAAAGCGTCCGTGACGCCCAGTGCCTGCAACGCCTCGTTCAGCCCCGTGGAGGACTTCACATCGAACTTGGGCACCGACCACACCAGCTCTGCGGCGTTGTAGTCCCCCGTCAGCTCTGTCAGGAACCCCTGCCGCTGCAAAAGGCTCTCCGGCGTCACGCCCTCATCCGGCAGCACGAACACCATGCGGCCATAGCGCAGATACCGGGGCGCAGCGGTGTAGCCCTCCCCCTTCTGACAGCTGCCGCTCTCCGTCCGGTGCATGAAGTCTGTCTCCTGCTCCGTGCCGCCGGCAGCGGTGAACACGTCCTTCCCCGTTTGGCTTTCCTCGAACGCATCCTGCCAGCTGGATTTATAGTATATAGTATTGTACAGCCGCAGCAGGTCGTCCACCTCCGTCCGGATGCTCCCCGTTTCCTCGGACAGCAGTCCGCCGGTGTTCTGGTTCAGCCACCCGGCGATAGCCTTGTCCGCCTCCGCCGTACCCATGGGCACCCGGTAGGTGGACGCATAATACCAGTCCTTCAGCGCGTCCACCGCCTCCTGCTTCACCTCGGCGTTCTCCCGCAGGAACGCGCCGTTGGCAAGGCGGCACATCGACCTTCCGTCGTCCATGTACGTGCCCAGCCACAGCTCCTTGATCTGCTGCCGCAGAGACGCACCGTCCGCCTCGCCCAGCAGCTCCATCACCTGCTGCCGTGTCTCCCCTGCCGTCATCTCCGTCAGCATCGCCAACGCCGCGTACAGGCTCACCGGCGAGTACACCCGGTTCTCCCCGTCGGTGAAGATCTTGCCCACCGTTCTGTCCGCGAAACCCCGCACCGCGCCGCTGTCTATCTCCGCATCCAGCTTGCCCAGCTTCCGCAGTGCCTCCGTGTATTCGGTGTACGCGGCTTCATAGGCGTCCCAGCCCTCCTCACCGTCGTCCATGTAGTCCTCAAACCGCGGCTCCGCCGGATACACGGGATACTCCGCCTCCGCCACTATGTACTTCGCCAGCTCCATCGCCGGCTCCGGTCTCTCGGACCGACCGCCCTCCTCTACCTTGCCGCAGCCGGCAAGCATCGCGCCCGCCAGCACCGCGCACATGACCGCTTTCAGTCGTTTCATGGAAAATACCTCCTTTTCTTCCTTCTATTCCTTTGGACGCACGCCGCCGCCCCTTTGTTCCCCCGCGAAAAAAGACCGCCCGCAGGCGGTCTTTTTTATCAGATGCGCTTCCACTTGGCGCCGTGGGGGATGTCGGTGACCTCGATGCCCTTGGCCTTCAGCTCGTCGCGGATGCGGTCGGCCTCGGCGAAGTTCTTGGCCTTCTTAGCGTCGGCGCGGGCGCGGATCAGTGCCTCCACCTCGCCGTCCGTCTCGCCGGACTCGCTGATGACGGTGAATTCGCCGGCAACGGGGGCGGCGATCTGCTTGGCGCGGAGGGCGGCGGCCTTTTCCAGCAGCTTCAGTCCCAGCACGGCGTCGAAGCTGTCCAGCAGCGCCAGCTTGGTCTTGTCGTTGGTCTTTGCCTTCAGCACATCGTACAGCACAGTAACGGCCATGGAGGTGTTCAGGTCGTTGTCCATGGCGGCGGTGAACTTGGCCTTGTACTCGTCGAAGGCGGCCTGCTCCACCTCGCCCTCGTCCTTCAACGCGGCGATGCGGGTGAGCAGCTTGTTGTACGCCACGGTGGCGTTGTCCAGATTCTCCCAAGAGAACACAAGGCTCTTGCGGTAGTGGCTCTGGAGGCAGAAGAAACGGTAGGCCAGCGGGTCGTAGCCCTTCTCCTCCAACAGGGAGACGGTGAGGAACTCACCCTTGGACTTGGACATCTTGCCGTGGTCGGTGTTCAGGTGCGCCACGTGGCACCAGTGAGGACACCAAGGGTGACCCAGATAGCTCTCAGACTGGGCGATCTCGTTGGTGTGGTGGGGGAAGGCGTTGTCCACGCCGCCGCAGTGCAGGTCGAGGTACTCGCCGTTGTACTTCATGGAGATGCCAGAGCACTCAATGTGCCAGCCGGGATAGCCCACGCCCCACGGGGAGTTCCATTTCAGAGCCTGATCCTCGAACTTGGACTTGGTGAACCACAGCACAAAGTCGTTGCGGTTGCGCTTGTTGGTATCCTCCTCCACGCCCTCGCGGACGCCCACCGCCAGATCCTCCTCGTTGTGGTCGTTAAAGATATAGTACCGCTCCAGCTTGGAGGTGTCGAAGTACACGTTGCCGCCGGCCACATAGGCGTAGCCCTTCTCCAGCAGGCGGGAGATGATCCTGATATAGTCGTCGATGAGGCCGGTGGCGGGCTGCACCACATCGGGACGCTTGATGTTCAGCTTCTGACAGTCGGAGAAGAACGCATCGGTATAGTACCGGGCGATCTCCATGACGGTCTTATGCTCGCGCCGAGCACCCTTGAGCATCTTATCCTCGCCCTCGTCGGCGTCGGAGGTCAGGTGCCCCACGTCGGTGATATTCATGACGCGGTTCACATCGTACCCGGCGTAGCGCAGGTACTTCTCCAGCACGTCCTCCATGATGTAGGAGCGCAGGTTGCCGATGTGGGCGAAGTGGTACACCGTGGGGCCGCAGGTGTACATCTCCACATGGCCGGGGGTGTGGGTCTTGAACTCCTCCTTTTTGTGGGTAGCGGAATTATACAGATACATGATAAGCCTCCTATGATCTCTACGATATTATAATGTGTGTAAAAAAGAACACCTCCCATGCCCGCAGGCATGAGAGGCGAATAGATACTTCGCGGTTCCACTCTCGTTTATCACTCAGGTGCGGCCTATGACGCAGACCATGCGGAGGGCATCCACAGCCCTCGCGCTCCCGGACGCACTTTCTGTCCGCAGCGGGTGAGCGGGCTTGCAGCCGACGGCCCTCTCTCTCTTGCCCCGTGGGATGGACATACTCTTTCCGATCAACGCGCTATGCATTTATGGTGCTTATTTTAGCAGGGTTTGCGGTTGGTGTCAAGTCTGCGGCATGGGCAGTTGATAAGGCTCGGTGTTCTAAGAACGCCGAGCCTTGAAGTTATTCATTCTTTTTTGGTATCGCGTAGATAACCAATGCGCCGAGCAGCACCACGCCCAAGCCCAATCCAAAGGAAGCCATGACACCATCCGGCGCATCGGCCTCAAGCACGTACTTAAATAGCATCAGCATTACCAGACCGGCAGTTGCAAAAATCGAGCCGATCACCTGCAAAAAACGTCCCCACTCCATTTGTGTCTCCTCCTTTTCATTTGTCGCCGTATCGTTCCGGCAAAGTCTCTCCTGATTGCTTTGCACCTATACAGGTGCAAAGCAATCATATCACCTGCATATAATAATGTCAAGAAAAATCGCACCCATATGGGTGCATTTTTGTAAGGAGGTGACGGATATCAACCAAAAGGTGGAAAAGCGGATTGGCCATAACATCCGCCAGCTGCGGGAAAAAGCCGGTGTGACGCAGGAATGGGTAGCCGCACAGCTGCAGCTGAATGGCTGTGACATTACCCGCAGTGCAATAGCAAAAATCGAGGTTGGACAGCGCCATTTGTATCCAGACGAGATTATCCTGCTTCGAGATATCCTGCATACCAGTTATGAGGACATTTTTGCATGAAAAAAGCGGCTCTGCACAGAGCCGCTTTTTTGGGACGATGCTTATTTGATACTCTTGAACACATCGGCGTTTTTGGCGAAATACTCGATGCCGGAATAGACGGTGGTCACCAGGATCACGCCCTGGCACACATAGTTGAGCCACTGAGGAATGCCGAACAGGATGAGGCAGATGCACACCATGGTGCTGGCGGTCTTGATCTTGCCCGACCAGCCGGCAGCGATGACGCGGCCCTTCTCCACCGCCACAAGGCGCATACCGGACACGGCAAACTCCCGCAGCAGCACGATGGCCAGCACCCACGCGGCGAAGGTACCCTCCTCCACGAACCAACACAGCGCCGCCATCACAAGGCACTTGTCCGCCAGCGGGTCCATGAATTTGCCGAAATCGGAGACCTGGTTATAGTGGCGGGCGATGTAGCCGTCCAGCAGGTCGGTGAGACAGGCGACGATGTAGATGCCCAGCGCCACATAGCGGCAGCCGGGGAAGCCCCAGTACAGCACCACCAGAAAAGCGGGGATCATCAGCACCCGCAGGATCGTCAGTTTGTTCGCGGTCGTCATGATATGTATCAGCCTTTCGTTTTGATCTCTGCGCTATTGTACCACGGACAGCGGCAAATGGAAAGTGTTTTTTACTCTGCCAGCTCGCCGGTCAGCTCGCCGTCCATAGCGCCGGTGATGCGCACCGGCACGAACTGCCCCGCCTCCACCTCGTGGTCGGCGGTGAAGTAGATGCGCCCGTCGATGTCGGGGCTCTCCGCATAGCTGCGACCCACGAACATCATGGCCTGGTTGTCAAATCCGTCGCACAGCACCTCCGTCACGCCGCCCATCCGGCTGTCGTTGAAGTCGTCCATGATGCGGGACTGCACGTCCACAATAAGATCGGCGCGGCGCTCCGCTTCGTCGGTGCCCACCCGCTCCATCTTGGCGGCAGGGGTACCCTCCTCCGGGGAGTAGGGGAACACGCCCGCCCGCTCGATGCGCACCTCCTGTAAGAATTCGCACAGCTCCTCGAAGGCGGCCTCGTCCTCGTAGGGCAGACCGGCGATGAGGCTGGTGCGCAGCACCAGTCCGGGGATGCGCGCCCGCAGCTTACGGAACAGCGCCAGCAGCTCCGCCTTGTCGCCCCGGCGGTTCATGGCCTTGAGCACCTTGTCGTTGCAGTGCTGGATGGGGATGTCCAGATAGGGCAGCACCTTCTCCTCATCGGCGATGGTGTCGATCAGCTCGTCGGTGAACTCGTCGGGGTACAGGTAGTGCAGGCGGATCCAGTGGAAATCCAGCTTGCACAGCTCCCGGAGCAGCGCCGCCAGCTTCCGCTCGCCATACAGGTCGATGCCATAGCGGGTAATGTCCTGGGCGATGACGATGCACTCCTGCACGCCGGCATCCGCCAGCTTCCTGGCCTCGGCCAGCACGTCCTCCATTCGGCGGCTGCGGTAGCGCCCCCGGAGGGACGGGATGACGCAGTAGGCGCAGTGGTTATCGCAGCCCTCGGCGATACGCAGATAAGCGTAATGCTTGGGGGTGGTCAGCACCCGGTCGAACTCGTCGATCTTGCCGTGGATGCTGGCAAAGCGGCAGGGGTGGCCGCCGCCCATCAGCTCCTCCAGCGCCGCCACGATCTCACCGTAGCTGCCGGTGCCCATGATGCCGTCCACCTCCGGCAGCTCCGTCAGGATCTCCTGCTGGTAGCGCTGGGTGAGGCAGCCGGTGACCAGAATTTTCCGCACCTGCCCCTCCGCCTTCAGCTGCGCCGCGGCAAGGATGGTGTCGATGGCCTCCTCCTTGGCGCTGTCGATAAAGCCGCAGGTGTTGATGACCACCACGTCCGCCCCGGCCGGCTCCTCCAGCAGGATATGCCCGGCGTCGCGGCACAGCGCCATCATCTGCTCGGTGTTCACCAGATTCTTGGCACAGCCAAGGGAAATAAAGGATACTTTCACGTTCGTCACCTCATGTTTCGTCGATCTCTTGCCCCAGCTCGTTGAGGGCGGGGCGGATATCCTGCCAGCCAAAGCCCCGGCGTTGTAGAGCGGCAGCCAGACGGCGGCTGTCCTCCGGGGTCAGCGGGCGGCCCCGCAGCTTGGTGCGGAGGAATTTGCGGATGGTCTCCTCCGGCGGCGGCAGCTGCTCCAGCGCCTCGTCCCACAGCTCCTTGGGTACGCCCCGGCGGTGCAGCTCCTGCCGGACGCGGGCGGCGCCGTAACCCATGCCGCCGTAGTGCCGGGCGATGACGCCGGCATAGGCGGCGTCATCCACCGCCCCCAGCTCCTCCAGCCAGTCCGCCGTGTCGGCGGCATCCTCCGGCGAGGCGCCTTTCTTCGTCAGGCGGCTGGTCAGCTCCTTTTTGGAGAGCATCCGACCGGCGGCCATGTTGGCGCCCCGGCGCTTGGTGTCGCTGCGGCGAGCCGCCGCCTCCAGCGCCGCCAGTGTCTCCGGCGTCAGGTCGAGGCCCTGATATAAGCCAAATTGCAGAAGCTCCGCGCCGGTGATCCGGAGGATGTTGCCATCCTCCAGATGCACCAGCACGCGCTCCTGCTTGCGTTTGGAATTTTCCAGTCGTTCAATGCGCATCAGTCTGCGTCGTCGAAGTCGTCGGCGGACACGTCCACCGCGCGGCCTGCTGCCTTGGCGGCGGTACGGGACTGTGCGCCCATCAGCTTGTGGAAGTTCTCCCGGACAGCCGCCTCCAGCTTGTCCGCCTCCTCCGGATGGTCGCGGAAATACTGCTTGGCGGCATCCCGCCCCTGTCCCAGACGGATCTCGCCCATGTTGAACCACGAGCCGCTCTTCTGCACCAGATCCAGCTTCACCGCCAGATCCAGCAGATCGCCCAGCTTGCTGATGCCCTCGCCGTACATGATATCGAACTCCGCCTCACGGAACGGAGGCGCCACCTTGTTCTTCACCACCTTGGCGCGGGTGCGGTTGCCGGTGACCTCGCCGCCGGACTTCAGCGTCTCGATGCGGCGCACGTCGATGCGGACGGAGGCGTAGAACTTCAGCGCCCGGCCGCCGGTGGTGACCTCGGGGTTGCCGTACATGACGCCCACCTTTTCGCGGAGCTGGTTGATGAAGATGACGATGGAATTGGTCTTATTGATGACGCCGGTGAGCTTGCGCAGCGCCTGGCTCATCAGGCGGGCGTGAAGGCCCACAAAGCTGTCGCCCATCTCGCCCTCGATCTCGGCGCGAGGCACCAGCGCCGCCACGGAGTCCACCACCACCACGTCGATGGCGCCGGAGCGCACCAGCGCCTCGGTGATCTCCAGCGCCTGCTCGCCGGTGTCGGGCTGGGAGATGAGCATATCCTCCACATTGACACCCAGCGCCTTGGCGTAGGTGGGGTCCAGCGCGTGCTCAGCGTCCACAAACGCCACCTCGCCGCCCATCTTCTGGGCCTCTGCCAGCACATGGAGCGCCAGCGTGGTCTTACCGGAGGACTCCGGCCCGTAGATCTCCACGATACGGCCGCGGGGCAGGCCGCCGATACCCAGCGCCAGATCCAGCGACAGGGAACCGGTGGGGATAGCCTCCACGTTCATCGTGCTCTCCGCGCCGTAGCGCATGATGGAGCCCTTGCCGTACATCTTCTCGATCTGCTGCATGGCCGTTTCCAGCGCCTTTTTCTTGTCGGACACCGCCGCGCTGGCGGCCACAGGTTCTTTCTTCGCTGCCATTGTTCCGTCCTCCTCCGTTGTGATGCCTTGATAGTATGGGAATCGCTGTCCCGAAAGCAGGACAGTTCAGATCTCCGTGTGCAGAATACCCCAGACCACCCGGGGGATGTCGTTGAGGTCGGGGATCACCTCGATGTCGCCGAAGCCCACAGCGCGCATAATCCGCAGCACGTCGTCGGCCTGGCCGATACCCACCTCGAAGTAGAGCCGCCCGCCGGGGCGCAGCGCCTCCCGCCAATGTTCGCAGATGGCGCGGTAGAAGTCCAGTCCGTCCGCGCCGCCCTTCAGCGCCAGATGGGGCTCATAGTCCCGCACTGAGGCGTCCAGTCCCGCAATGTCTCCGTCGGGGATGTAGGGCGGGTTGGACACGATGCAATCAAACTCCCCCAACCGGGCAGGCGCCTTCTCCAGCGCGTTGAGCTGCATGGACACCACCTGACCGGACAGACCGGTGCGGCGAATGTTCTGGCGGCAGACGCGCAGCGCCCCCTCGTCCAGCTCACCCAGCACCACATGGCTGCCGGGGACGTGCTTCGCCACGGCAAGGCCGATGCAGCCGGAGCCGGCGCACAGGTCCAGCACCCGGGGGCTCTCCGCCTCCCGCAGGCCCTCAATGACGGCGGCGGCCAGCACCTCCGTGTCCGGGCGGGGGATGAGCACCCGCTCCGAGATGTCCAGCGGCAGACCGTAGAACTCCCACTCGCCGATCAAATACGCCACCGGCTCGCCGGCCAGATGGCGCTCCACCAGCGCGCGGGTCTGCCGCTCCACCGTGTCGGGTACATAGAGCCGGCTGTCCCGGCTCAGCTCCTCCCGGCTCTTACCGGCGGCGCAGCACACCAGCTCCCGCGCCTCCAATGTGGCGGCGGGCAGCCCCGCCTTATGGAGCTGCTGGCGGATATCTAAATACAGATTGTTATATGTGATCGCCATAATACGTCTCGTATTTCCTTTTTACCACTGATCTTTCCCCTTTTCGGCAGGGATCACCAGCTTCATCGCCTCGATGGCCACCTCGATCATGGCGTCATCCGGCTCATTTGTGGTGAAGTTCTGCATCCACATACCGGGTGCGGAGAGGATGCGGGTCACCACATTGTCGTGGGCGCCCACGAAGCGGTTGAACTCATAGGTCACGCCCACCACGGGGATGAGCAGCAGCAGCTTGACGCCGATGCGCACCCAGATGTTCTGCCAGTCGATGTAGGGAAACACGATGCTGGACACCAGGATCGACACGATGATGACCACGAACAGGAAGCTGGTGCCGCAGCGGGGATGGTGCTTGGGCTGGGGGCGGACATTCTCCACCGTCAGGGGCAGCCCCGCCTCGTAGCAGAAGATGGTCTTATGCTCCGCGCCGTGGTAGCAGAACACCCGGTGCACGTCCTTCTGTTTGGAGCAGAGGATGAGGTAGGTCAGAAAGACCAGCACCTTCACCACGCCCTCGATGATGTTGTGGACAGCGGCGCTCTGGGCGTGGAACAGCCCGGCGATAAACGTGGGCAGCAGCATGAACAGCACCAGCGTCAGCCCCAGACTGAGGATGACGGAAAACGCCACGATCAGCGATTGCAGCTTTTCCGCCGGGATGTGCTTTTCCAGCCACTGGTCAAATTTGCTGGGCTGAGCGTCCTCGTCGTCGGGAAAATAATCCGCCGAGAACATCAGCGCCTTCACGCCGGTGATCATGGAGCTGATGAATGTCACGGCGCCCCGCAGGATGGGGATACCCAGAATGGGATACCGGTCCTTGATGAACTTCCGCTCCGTCACCTTGGTGACCAGCCCTTCCGGAGAACGGACCACGATGGCGTCCTTCTCCGGGCCGCGCATGAGAATACCTTCGATCAGTGCCTGTCCGCCGATGGTGGTGCGGAAAGCACCCTGTTTCTTTTCCATATGCCTGTTTGATCCTTTCTGAAGGCAAGCATATCACAGCTCGCCAAAAAATGCAACACTTGTTCTATTTTTTTACAGTTCTTTTTCTGTCTCCCGCTTCAGCGGCAGGCGGATGGTGACCACCGTGCCGCCGCCCTCAGCGTTGCCGATGTCGAATTTGCCGCCGTGGAGGTTGACGATCTCATCACAGACCGCCAGCCCGATACCGCTGCCCCGTGCCCGGGAGGATCCCTTGTAGAACTTCTGCTTCACATAGGGCAGCTCCGCCACTGGGATACCGGGGCCGAAGTCCCGGATGGTGATGACATAGGCCTCGTTCTCCTGCGTCAGACGGACGACAATGCGCTTACCGGAGCCGCCGTGCTTGGCGGCGTTGTCCAGTACGTTGCAGAATACCTGCTTCAGCCGCTCCGGGTCGCCGGTGATCGGCTCCTCGTACAGCGCCTTGTCGCTGGTGTACTCCAGCGAAATGCCGTCCTGCCGGAACAGCTCCCGGTAGGTGTAGACCGCGTCCTCCAGCTCCGCCTGCAGGTCGGTGTCCTCCACCTGCAAGGTGAAGCGGCCATCGGTCATCTTGGAGAAGTCCAGCAGTTCCTCCACCATGTTGGTCAGGCGGCGGGACTCCTTGAGGATGATCTGCACGCCCCGGCGCAGCTGCTGGGCGTCGCAGGACTCGTCCTCCAGCAGCGTCTCGCCCCAGCCGTTGATGGCCGTCAGCGGTGTCCGCAGCTCGTGGGACACGGAGGAAATAAATTCCGATTCCATCTTCTCGCTCTGGCTGATCTTCAGGGACATATCGTTGATGTTGTCCACCAGCACGCCCATCTCGTCCGTGTATTTATTGGGGATCTGGATGCCGTAGCTGCCGCCGGAGATGCGCTTGGCTGCCTCCGACACCGCCGACACCGGCGCCACCACGTTACTGATGAAAATAGAGCTGGACAGGAAGATCAGGCAGATGACGGCAGCCATCACGCCGCAGACCACCAGCACTGTCAGGGACACCTGACGATCCAGCTCGCCGATGCCGGTGACATAGCGCATGACGCCTACCACCTGCCCGTTGTACTTCAGCAGACTGGAGGCAGCGATGATCCGCTCGCCGGTGGTCTCGTCCCGCCCCACGAAATCCTGCACCGTGCCGCTCTCCACGGCCCAGGCGATCTCCGGCGTACCGGGGTAGGTACCTGCCGTCAGCCCCCGGGTGGTGACCTCCACCCGTCCAGCGCTGTTGAGGAATTGCAGCTCGATGCGGTCGCTGTCGTCAAAGGTAGCGGCGTACAGCGTAGCGCTGCGGTAATACTCCTTATAGCCGGTCATGACGTAGGTGTTGAAGTAGTCCGCGCCGGAGGACGCCTTGGCCCGCAGGGTGGAACGGGCGCTGTTGTAGTAGTTGCCGGCGAAGCCCACGGAGATGAGGGCGCCCACCAGCAGCAGTATGGCGGCCACGGGGACGATGCTCCCCGCCAGCCAGCGGCGGCGCAGACCCTTTACCTTGGGCAGCTTGGCGGGCATATTCCTCAACTCCTTTCCTTGGTGTTATGACGCGGCGCTGAGCAGAGCGCGGCAGGTATTTTGCACGCAGACGCGGCGCGAACATCCGTGACAGCGAGAGATTTTTTGCTGAGACGAGGCGCGGCCATCCGTGACAGCTTGAGATTTTTCGCTGAGACGAGGCGCGGCACTGAGTGGAACGCGGCAAGTATTTTGCACGCAGACGCGGCGCGGAGAGGAAGCCATACTTTGTGTATGGTGAGTCTCCGCAACAAAGTATCCGTGCAAAAGACGTCGCCGCGCCGCTGTCAGAAGCCCCACTTGTAGCCATATCCCCAGACCGTGGTAATATAGGTGGGATTCGTGGCGTTGTCCTCGATCTTGAGCCGCAGGCGGCGGATATTGACGTCGACGATCTTGAGCTCGCCGAAGTAGTCGTGTCCCCAGACGAGATCGAGGATCTCCTCGCGGGAGAGGGCTTTGCCGGGGTTCTCCATGAACATTTTCATGATGGAGTACTCCACCTGCGTGAGCTTGATGCGCTGGCCGTTCTTCTCCAGGGTCCGGTTGCGGGTATTGAGGAGGAAGGGCGGCTGCTCGATCTCGCCGGCGTCCACGGCGGCGCCGCCGGAGCGGCGCATGAGGGCGTCTACGCGGGCGGTCAGCTCCGCGGGAGAAAAGGGCTTGGTGACATAGTCGTCGGCGCCGGTCATGAGGCCGGTGACCTTGTCCATCTCCTGAGAGCGGGCGGTGAGCATGATGATGCCGATGGTGGCGTTGGTGGCGCGGATACGGCGGCAGACCTCAAAGCCGTCGATGCCGGGGAGCATGATGTCCAGCAGCGCGACGCGGACGTCCGTGTGCTCCTTCAGCTTCTCCAGCGCCTCCTCGCCCGTCTCCGCCTCCACCACCTCGTAGCCGGCGCGGCGGAGATTGATGACGATAAAGCTGCGGATGCTGGATTCGTCCTCCAAGACCAAGACTTTTTTCATAGCCTGCTCCTTTCGTTCGATCAGGAATTGTTCCACGCGGGGAGGATGAGACGGAAGCTACGGCGCAGCAGATCCTCGTCCATCCCGTAGTAGGGGGCGATCTCGTAGACCTCGCCAGCGTAGACCGTAGCGGTCTGGCGGCGAAGGACGATGCGGCTGCCGATGCGGCTTCGGTTGTCCCGGTTCTCTCCGGTGATGGTGTAAACGGTCAAAACGGCATCGCCGTTGATGTGCAGGGTCATCTGGTTTTCGTTGGTCATTCCGCCGGTAACGGCTGTCACGTCCCACGTCCACCAGCTGGTGGGGATGGTGAGATACCAACCGCCGGACTGGCTGTGATAGGTCTTGGCGGTCTGCTCAAATCGGCCGTCCGTCTTCCAGCGCATCCACGAAACAAGGCCGTCCGTCTGCTCAGCGGGAGTATCTCCCAGCGGACAGGGCAGCTCGACGATGCTGTCGCCGTCGATATCCTGCGGCGACAGCTGGCGGTAGGGATAGACGGCGGTGGAGACACCGCTGTTCCGGTCCATGGCCACGTTGACAAGGCCGGTCTCCTGCCGGTAGACGAGGATATCCGTGACCGCCATGTTGGTGGTGTCCACGCCGGTGATAAAGACGGCGGGGGTGTCCTTGGCCACCATGCCGGTGACCACGCTGCCCCGGTTCAGCGCCGTCATGGAGCTGGACAGGCGGCAGCGGTAGGACACGCCCATCTGCTCGCCCTGCCAGCCGTAGAACTCCGCCACAGGGCCCATTTCGCCGTCGGTGCGCATCACCAGCAGGCTGGGGACGCCGTCGCCGTTCAGATCCTGAACGGTAAAAAAGCTGTATCCGCAGGACATGAGCGCCGCCGGCTCCGGCTCGATGGTGTAGGCCGCCAGCGTCTGGACATCGGCGCTGATGCGCCAGCCCACGATCAGTTCCCGGCGGCCGTCGCCGTTCAGATCCTGATAATAGACGCTGTCCACAGCGGTGCCGCTGCTCTCGATGGTGCAGAACAGGCGGTAGCCCTCGTCCTCATCCAACCGGAATACCATGACCTTCAGCGGCTTTTCATCGGCGCTGCGGCGCATGAACACCATGGCCTCCTGCCGGCCGTCATCCTCCAGATCCAGCATCTGCACGGACTGGATGTTCCGCCCGCCGGAGGGCGACGCGTATTCGTAGCCCTGGGCGATCAGGCTGTCCAGCTGCTGGGACAGGCCGGTATATTCCGGCGCCATGCGGGGCAGCGTGAACAGCTGCTCCACCGAGGCGTCAAAGAAGTTGCAGCCGGTCAGCAGGGCGGCAGCCGCCCACACCATCAGCAGCAGGATGCACTTTTTCAGGGTACGCTTCACGGCGGCTCCCTCCTTTTCCGGCAATACGGCCAATATACAGTATATTGTATCACACTCCGTGCCGATTTGGTAGTGCTTTTTTGCGGCTTTTGCGCCGCAGACAAAAGGGACGGGCCGCCCCTGCGACCCGTCCCTTGCAGTCCTTTACATTCAGCGGATGCGGATGATGGCCTTCACCGTTCCGCCGCCCACCGAGCCGACAACGGTGGCATACCGTCCGCTGGTGGTGCCGGTGACGGTGAGCTTGTCGCCGTCCAGCGTGCATACGCCGCTGCTGTCACCGTCAATGCTCCATGTGACGGCGGCGGTGGTACCCTTGACGCCCAGCTTCCAGACCTCGCCCTTCTTGGTGCTCATCTCAAACACGCCCGTCTCGGAGGTGGCCGCCAGCTCGCCGACATAACCACCCTCGGAGGTGGCTGTGATGACCAGCTTGCTCACATCCACCTTCTGGGTGTCTGTGGGTTTCGTGGTATCCGTAGGCTTCGTGGTATCCGTAGGCTTCGTGCCGTCCTCGGCGGCCTTTACCGTCAGGCTGCACGCCGCCTCCGCATCGCCCGCCTTGGCGGTGATGACCGCATTGCCGGCGGCGACGGCTGTGACCTCACCGCTGTCGCTGACGGTGGCCACGGTGGGATCGCTGCTGCTCCACGTGCAGGTCCCCTCCGTCTCCTCATTGACCTTCAGTGTCTCCCTATCCCCTACGGTCAGCGCCAGCACGGCCCGGTTCAGGGTGATGACGTTCTCCGGCTCTGCCGGGTCAGGAGTATCGGGATCAGGCGTGGGGGTCACATCCTCCACCGGCGGTTTCTCCCCGCCGATGGCGTCCTTGATCTGGTCGCCGAATATCAGCCACACCACCAGCAGCGCCAGCAGGATCAGTACCAGCACCACCACGGGGCCGAGGATGCTGGGCGCCCGGCGGCGGGATGTCTCCGCCCGGCGGCTGCGGCGCTTCTTCGCGCGGCCGCCGTAATAGGCGTCATCCTCCTCGCAGAAGGGACAGGTCTTATAGCTATCGGAGAACATCTCTCCGCACCGTTTGCACTTGATCAAGCTCATCTGAAAAACCTCCGGGGAAAAATCTATTTTACATAATATCCATTTTCCCTCCCCGCGTCAACCGCCTGACGGCGAAATTCATTCTTTTTTTACAGGCAAACGCCGCACCGCTTGCTTTTCCCCGTCGTATTTCCTATAATAATGGGCAAAGTATTTGGGAGGACGCGGGCTATGAATACCATTTTTATCGGCATCGCCGGCGGTACCGGCAGCGGCAAGACCACTCTCACCGAGCATCTGGCCGCCCGGTTCGGCAGCGACATCAGCGTGGTACACCACGACAACTACTACAAACGGCAGGATCGGCCCTTTGCGGAGCGGTGTCAGCAGAACTACGACCATCCCGACGCCTTCGACACCGATCTGATGATCGCCGACCTGAAGGCGCTGAAGCGGGGTGAGACCATCCACTGCCCCGTGTACGACTACTCCATCCACAACCGCACCGACGAGA
>ERZ1026848.399-NODE-399-length-24657-cov-15.736200_pt1 | contig 24657 bp, 7 predicted proteins | sample MGYA00380154_ERZ1026848 | MGnify/ENA primary metagenome ERZ1026848 (study PRJEB33269, sample SAMEA4719790) | human gut metagenome | biome: human-associated habitat; feature: organic feature; material: feces | place: Cameroon | collected 2013-10 ...
TCCGGACGGGGAGGGAAAAGCGCTCTACACGCTGAGCTTTTTGGACCTGAACACGGACTATTCCGACGAGTTTTTCTATGAGGTCTACGCGCCGGACGGCACGCCTGTGGTCAGGAGCACGCGGGTCAACATCCGCCACGTCAATACGATCGGCTGCGACCAACAGGGACAGTATCTGGTGCGCGTCTGTACCACGGCGGCAAAGGGGACGAATTACTTTGGAAGTTACAATGGCAGGGCGATGGACTACAAGCGCTCCGCGCTGCGCATCTGCGTGAGCGAGGGCGGCGACGACCCCTATGAAAACAACGATACCTGGCTGACTGCGGCGAATGTCCCCGTCGGCAATATTCAGCATGTGCTTGCCAGTACCGTGGATACGGACTGGTTCTGCTTCACCGTGCCCGAGGACGACATGACGTTGCATCTGACCTCCGCTGCGGCGACGAATGTGCTCCTTTATCGTGCAGATATCCTGATGGAGGATGGGATAAAGGAAGGGAACAGTGAATTTGCGAATAGCTGGGGGCGCGACGATGCAAAAGGCTTCGGCGATCTGTACTTTAAGCTGACGGACGCGGGCGTTTACTACATCAGGCTGACGGCGAACAGCGGAGATATCAGCCCCGAGATCCGCACGACGGGCATCGAGCTGCTCCCCGCGACGGACGAGGAGAACAACGACACATGGAAAAAGGCCACACCGCTCTACGAGGACGTGCCGCAGAGCTTTACGCTCAGTGCCTACAATGATGTGGACTGGTTCAAGCTCGTCGTGTCGGAGGACGGTTCGAGGGTGAGTATCCGTACAGCACGAAATAGTATTGATTGTTTTCTTTACCGCGAGGAGGACTTCCTTACGGCGGGCGACAATGCCGCTGCCATAGGCCAATGGTCCGGCTCTGGCACTGTCAGAACCCTTACGCTGGATGCGGGGGCTTACTATTTGAAGACGACGGCAAATAACCGCTGTGGGAACTGTGCCGTCGTGTACAACATCCTGCCGCCTATGGAGGAAAACGTCAGCCTCGAGACGGCAAAGCCGATCGCGCCCGGTAAATGGACGGAGTGTTACTATGAGGGCAATGGTTACTCCGACCGCTACTTCTGCATCGGCGAGCGCAAGGCGGGCGAGATCGTGCGCGTCAGCTTCGATGGCAGTTTGAGATTTGAGTTGCTGAATGCGTATGGAGAAAGGTGCAGCACAAGGAGCAGCGAAAACATTGCAATTGAAATTCCTGCGGACAGTACATATTATCTCAAGTATGAGATACCCGGGGAATGGGACGTTGGCGAGGAAAGAAGTGCCTGCCGTCTGCGTTATGATGTAAAGCGCAAGGGCGAGTGGGTGAACGCCATCGAGAGCGTGGATTCGCTCACGCTGCTCGAGGGAGAAAAAATGTTCCTTGACCTGCGCTGTGCGCCCTACGATGCACACACCCCCGAGGGACCCCTGTTTAGGTTCGATGTTCGGGACTGTTCAAGTTGTGATTATCATTCCGGCTATCTGACGGCAAAGAGAGCCGGAACGGGCACGCTGACGGTCATGTTGAATAGTATGCCCTCCGTTAAAAAGGATATCCCCGTCACCGTGCTGGCGAGGGACGACCTGAAAGCGCTGGGCGTATCCATTGCCAATGTGCCCGGTACGCTTGCGCTCGGCAAAAGCGCCGACCTGACGGCGGCGTATACGCTGAAAGACGGCGTGGAGCTGACGAACCCGCAGAAGGCCGTCACCTGGACGAGCTCTGACCCCAAGGTGCTCTATGTCGCGCCGGGCGGCAGGGTCGTGGCGGTCGGCGGCGGCACGGCAACGGTCACGGCGAGCGTTGGCGGCGTTTCGGAAGAGAGCGCTCCCATCACCGTGACGGCAGCGGCGGAAACGCCGCAGGAGACGGTCAGTTCGATCAAGCTGAACAAGTATTCGCTGACGCTCTACGTCGGCGAGGCGGGCGAACAGCTTACGGCGTCCATCCTGCCCGAGGGCTCGACGGCGCGCGTCACCTGGGCATCGAGCAACACGAAGGCGGCGGCGGTCTCGCCGGACGGCCTTGTTACGCCGATCGCCCCCGGCATGAGCACCATTACCGCCGAGGCGGGCGGCCGCCATGTGAGCGCCACGGTCTCGGTGCTTGCCGAGCGCGTGCGCGTGAGCGGCGTCTCGTTCGGCGAGACCAAGCATGAGATCCCGCTGGGCGGCACCGCCGCGCTGACGGCGACTATCACGCCGGCGGATGCGACAGTTAAAACGCTCATCTGGACGAGCAGCGACGAGGGCGTTGCGACGGTCTCCCGCACGGGCATCGTCACGGCGCTGAGCGTGGGCGAGACCACGATCCGCGCCACGAGCGTGGACGGCAATTTCTATGCCGAGATCACCGTGACGGTGACGGCAAAGGCGCAGCTTGGCGACGTGAACGGCGACGGCTACATCGACTCGGCGGACGCAATGCTCTGCCTGCGCTGCTCGGTCGGCCTTGCGGAGCTGACGGAGGAGCAGAAAAAGGCGGCGGACGTGAATCACGACGGCCTTGTTGACGCGGGCGACGCGATCAAGATCCTCCGTTACGACGCAAAACTCATCGACAGCCTGAACTGACGGAGGGCGGAGCGATGAGAAAAAGAGTCTTATCCTGCCTGCTCGCAGCGCTGCTCCTCTTCGGGGCAGCCGCTGCGCCGCAGCAGGCGCTTGCGGCGGGCGCGGTCGAGATATCGAGCGTGAGCGGCGCCAAGGGCGAGGTGGTCGAGGTATCCGTGTCGCTCAAAAGCGACGACGTTTACAGCGGCAACTTCAATATTCGCTATGATAGCACCGCGCTGGCGCTTGTCTCGGCGCGCGCGGAGAAGCTCCCTTCCGTCTACTGCCTTGCCAATGATACGGGCGCGGGCGTGGTCCGCGTTACGTTTACGGGCATGGCGGAGCCGATCAGAGACGCTGTGCTCTGCACGCTGACCTTCCGCATCAGCGCCGATACGCCGCCGGACGGCAGCGCTGTTTCGGTCGAGCAGCTCAAGCTCTATAACGAGAACGGCGAGCCGACGGACGCAAGCGCGGTCGCGGGCAGCGTCGCGAAGAAGGTCGCGCATCTCAGCCTGAGCAGCAGCAAAACGGCAGAGCATCAGGCCGTCGGCGTAACGGTGCGTCTGGACGGCGGACTGCGCACGGCAGGCGGCAACTTTACCTTTACCTATGACCCAAACTGCCTCGAGGTGCGCTCGGTGCAGGCGCTGGATGGCCTTAACAACGCGCCGATGACTTATCGCGTGGAAAAACCGGGCGTGCTGCGCGTGTCGTTCGGCGCGGCAAAAGCGCTGCCGGACGGAGAACTGTGCACTGTGATCCTGCAAACCGTCACCGCAGAGCCGAAGGATTCCGCTGTCAACCTGACGGATGTGCGGCTGTACGATGAAAACGCGGCGGCGCTTGACGCGGCGGTCACGAACGGCACGGTCAGCGTGGCGGTCCCCTCTGACCGTGACCCGAAGCTTTGGATCGTCGGCGGTGCCTTGCAGGAGGACGGCACGGCGAAGGTCGCCGTGGTGTTTCAGGGACGCGGCGCGGCGTGCGGCGGAAACTTCGATCTCCTCTTTGACCCGTCGATGAAGGCGACGGTCGAATCGCACGATGCCGCCTGCGTGGTCGGGACAGAGAAAGGAAGAATCAGAGTCTCGTGGGGCTCGGCGCTGCCGTATGACGATGAGCGGCAGCTTGTCGTCGTTTCGTTCGCCAACGCCGCGGACGGTCAGGCACTCACCTTTGACGGCGTGCGCGTCTACGACAAGGAGCGGGATATCGTCGCGGAGGTCCGCCCCGCCGTGATCGAAAAGCGCGGCAGCGTGACGGCGGTGATCGACGAGGAAAAATGCTCGGTCGACGAGAGCACGTCGGGCAAGCGGTACACCGTCGCGGTGGATGTCGCCGATATGAAGTGCTTCTCCGATGATGCCGTTTCCGCGCTCACCCCGATGCTGGCGCTCTATCAGGGCACGCGTCTGGTCGCGCTGACGCTTGAGGAAAAGAGCGATCTGAGCAGCGGCGTGGGCGAGCTGTCCCTCTCGGCAGAGTCAAAAGAGGATGTGACATTCATGCGCGTCTTTCTGGTGGAGACAGGGGGCGGTTATTCCCCACTGTGCGCGGCGCTGAATGCGCCTGTGCAAGAGTAAACGAGAAGCAGAAGCGGAATATTTCTGCAATATTGGTTGACCTTTCCGGAGGGCGACGATATAATTGATGTTGATAATCCCTGTTTTACGCAGGGGAATAGGGTTTTGCACAAAGGATAACGGGTGTACACCCTTTCTGTTCTCCGCTTGGAGAACAGAATAACCTTGAACACAGGGGAGGAAGAGAATGCAAAAATACAATTTCATCAAGCGCGGCCTGCTGCTGGTACTGATGATCGCCATGCTCAGCCTGCCGGCCTATGCCGCCGGAATGAGCCTGAAGATCGACGCACCGGCCTCGCTGCCCGCGGTGGGCGAGACGTTCACCGTCAAGGTGGACATCTCCGGCAATCCGGGGTTGTGCGCGGCGCAGTATACGCTCGCCTTCGACAAGACGGTCGTCACCTGTGTGAGCGCCTCGGTGGGCGATGTGCTTGAGGGATCGCTTTCGGCGACGAATCCGGATGCACCGGCGGGCGCGATCGTCGCAGCGGCGACAGTGTCGCCTGTGAAGGGCGACGGTACGGTCGGCGTGTTTACCTTCAAGGTGCTCAAGGCGGGCAATACTGCGTTCACCTTGAAAGACGCCGTGTTCAGCGATGCCAACGGTGCTTCCATCAGCACGAACGTTCCTGCGGCGGATTCGTCGCAGAAGCCGTCCGGCGCGGAAAAGCCAGAGCAGCCGAAGAACGATGAGCCGGCGGAGCCTTCCGTCCCCAGCGAGAGCGCCGGACAGACCTTCCTCGATGTGCCGCAGTCCTTCTGGGGCTATGAGAGCATCGAGCGTGCGGCGCAGCTCGGTTACGTCAACGGCGTGGGCGGCGGAAAGTTCGAGCCGAACCGCCAGCTGACGCGCGCGGAGTTCATCACCATGCTCTACCGCATGGCGGACAAGCCTGCGGCGAGCACTGAGGCCGTTTTCACCGATGTTCCGCAAAATGCGTGGTACCGCGATGCGCTGAACTGGGCGGCGGAAAAGGGCTATGTCAAGGGTACGGACGCGAACAGCTTCAACCCCGACGGGAAGATCACCCGTCAGGAGGTCGTGACCATCCTCTTCCGCTACAGCGGCGCGCAGAGCGGCGCGGAGACGATGTTCACCGCCACATATGACAGCCAGTTTGCCGACAGCGGCGCCATCGCCCCGTGGGCGAAGAGCGCGATGTACTGGGCCATCTACAACGGCGTGGTCAACGGCACGAGCCAGACCACTGTCAGCCCGACGGCGACGGCTACGCGCGCGGAGGTCGCGGCGATCTTCGTGCGTTACAGCAAGTGAGCAAAAGCCGGGTTCATATATTTTTATAAGGAGGAGAAGTATGAAGAGACTGATGAGATCCCTTCTGCTGGCGGCGATCCTGTCGGCACTGCTGTGCGTGGGCGCGCTGGCGGCGGAGAGCGAACCCGTCAAAGGCGGCATCTACGATATCACAGGCAGTGTGACGCTCACGCCGGATACTGCGGCGACGACGCAGACGGTCGACGGTAAGGAGTACAGCGACTACTACGCCAACGCGGTCAAGTTTGGTGTGGCGGCCAATAGCCTTGAGGACAATCAGCAGTATCTGCTGCTGGTGCTCAAGGGCGAGGGCGTGCCGACGGCGGAGAACATCGCCTACATCGATCAGGCGGCGGCGCAGAACGGCAGCGTGAGCTTCACCGCCTACCCCAAGGAGTTGACCAAGGGAACGTACCACGTCTACCTTGTGGGCGGCGGCAAGACCTTCGCAGATAGTCAGGTCGCGAGCTTTAAGTGCGATCAGAAGTACACACTGGGCGATGTGGATGATTCCGGCGTGATTACCGTTCAGGATGCGCTGCTTACGCTCCGCCATGCCGCCGATCTCGACACTTTGACAGGTACTAAGTTCCTCGCGGCGGACGTCAATTCCAGCGGCGTTGTTGATATCACGGATGCGTTGCTGATACTACGTTATGCGGCAGACTTGATTGACCATTTTTGAGATGAAATGAGGTAGACACTGACATGAAAAAGATACTTTCTTTGCTACTGACACTTTCTATGCTGCTATCTTTGGTAGTTCTGCCTGCAAAAGCAGAAAGCACCGTACCGACTGTGACGCTGTTGCCGATGTCGTTCACGGAAGGTGCTGGGCGTCCGAGCGAAGGCGCTGCTCTTACTGCCATCAAGGGTGGAGAGCACTTTATGGTAAAGGCATTGCTTACCAATACGACGGATTCAGATCTTTCCATCGGCGCATTTGGCGTTCATTTCGCTTATAATTCGAATGCGTTCGAGCCGTACTCTTACGAGGACGAGGACGGAGAAATTGTTGGACCGTATACGGGTGCCAAACCCAAAGATGGTGGCTTGTCCGGCAGTTGGAACATTACGCCAAACCTTGACAAAGACGGAGAGGCTTTGGTGCAGGCAATGATTGCTAAACCGCATACTTTAGCTGCGGGCGCTTCTTTGATTCTTGGCTATTTCCTGATGACAGCCAAGTCTACTGCGGAGACGAATGACTATAGCCTTTCGTTCATTACAGCTGAAGGCGAACTCAACAAAAACTCTGTTGTTGTAGTTGCCGAAGATGGCTCTACATCCCGTATTCCCAACATTGATTATTCCCTTTCTAACAGCGCATCTGTCCATGTCGATGGCACCGCTCCCGTGCTGGATCGTATCACCGTGACGGATACTGACGGCAGGATCGTCCTCGACTCCAAGGCCCAGAACCAGTCGCACAAAGTCGAGATCAACGGCACGACGGATTATACCTATCAGGCGCACGCCTATTCCAAGATGGGCACGGACATCACAAGCTCCGTGACGTGGACGATCGGCACCGTAGCCAGCAACAATGGCACGGTTATTACCACCGGCGGCGAGAATGCCGGTCAGATCGTGGTTGCCAGGAATGCAAAGCCCATCAGTGCTGCTGTTGAGGCAAAGCTTGACAATGTTACAGCCGATGCAGGCAATTTCTTGGTTGGCCGTGCCGACGGCTCTGAGAGCACCATCACGGATATCAAGGTTTCTCGCGCCGACACTGGCTCGACGCTGTATGTCCCCACCGGTGGCGATACCGTGACGGCAAAGTTCGCGGCGACGGCACAGAATATCTACGGCGAGCGTGCCACCGGCAGCGTTTTTTGGAAAGTTCTTACTCCTGGCGGTGCTGCGTTGCCCACTAATTGGGGCATCTCATTCTCTAATAAGACGCTTACTGTGGATGCGCTTGCAAAGGGTCACACGGGTACCTATACGGTTCGCGCATATGCGAGCAACACGTCTATCTACGCTGACATTTCCGTGACCATTGCTTATGCTCCGTCCGAGGTCAGCAGCCTTACGGTCGACGAAAATGCCAACACGACGTTTGTCATCCCCAAGGCGGATGCGACCGGCCACGGAAAAGAGCAGACCTTTGACCTGCCCGCCGTTACGGTCAAGGATCAGTACGGCCGTGACGTTAAGAATCCCACGCTCACGTGGCAGACCATGGGCAGCACGGAGTCCAGCGGGATGATCCATGTGGTCTACCCCGGCATTACGATCAAAGACGGCAAGCTCGTCGTTACGAGCGAGGCTGCCAAGCCGGAGCTTTTCCCCGAAGGCAAAAATGAGTATCAGGTTCCCATCAGAGTGAGCTGCGACGAGAAGTTCGCCGACTTCACCGTCACTGTCACGCGCGAAGCGCGCAAGGCCGCGAGCATCACCGTCAGCGGCGGCCCGACGGCAGCGCTCCTCGTTCCCGCCAGCGGCGAATCCGATGTGACCAGCAATGAGCCGTTCACTGCGGTCGTCAAGGACCAGTACGGTCATACGATCGAGAACGCGTCCGTCACGTGGAGCGCCGTGAAGGGCGGGCCGTGGGGGTCCACAGTCTCCGGCGTATCGATGACGGAGGATGGCTGCGTCACCGTGAGCAGCGCTGCGGCAAAAGAGATCCTCGATACAAAGGATGTAACGCTCACCGCCGTTGCCAAGTTCGGCGATAATGTGTACGGCTACAAGAACTTTACGGTCGCGCGCGCTGCATCCGTGGCGAAGAGCATCACCGTTAGCGGCGGCTCCACGGTCGATATCCCCGGCAGCGTCAGTTATGATTTTAACGGTAATTTCAGCGGTCCGGAAAAGGACAACACCGTGTCGTTCACCGTTGCGGTCAAGGATCAGTACGGCGCTGATATGGCGGCTTCCGACGTTATCTGGAGCATCGCTCCTGAAGTGACCGGCGTGAGCATTTCCGCAAACGGCGTTCTGACGGTGAAGAGCGATGCGGCTCAGAAGATTCAGAATAGTCAGGAGTTCACCGTCACCGCGACCTCCAAGACGGATTCTAATGTCAAGAATGAGGCGATGGTCACCGTGCAGCGCGGCACGCCCAAGTTCTCTGGCTTCAACCTCTACCAGATTCTTGCGGACGGCACGGAAACGAAGCTCGCCAACGGGATGAGCGCGCACATTCTGTCGGTTACCGCGACGCCGATGACCGTTAAGTATCAGGCGAAGCCCTGCGACCAGTACGGCAACAATCTGGCAGAAAATGTTATTCCGGCGGGCCTGACCTACGTCGTCAAGATGTCTAAGTCAGCGAGCATTGGCGGGTATGATCTTCTGCCTGAAGATCAGTACACCGTAGGCGACAAGACGAATCCCGGCGTGCTGACGATTGGCGAAACCAAGCCGACAGCTGGCGACTATCTGATTCAGGTCAGCTGCACTGAAACCGGAACCGGCAATATCATGTACTCCAGATATTATGTCAAGCTTATGCGTAAGGCGGACGCCGGCCTGAAAGTCACGAAGCCCGGCGGCGGTTATGTCAGCGATACGCTTGAGCTTGCGTATGGCGACGTCATGGATAAACTGTCTATTACCGTCGACAAGACCAGCGGCAGCTACGGCGTCAAATGGTCGAGTTCGGATCCGAGCGTTCTTTCCATTACCAACTCCACCGGCACGACCCCGACCCTGACGGCCAGGAAGCCCGGCACGGCGACTGTCACTGTGACCTATGAGGATTCGGAGAACTACGGCTCGAAGACCTTCACGGTCAACGTCTCCAAGCGCGTGCTCACGGTCACCGAGGGCAGCTTCAAGATCAGCAAGGTCTATGACGGCGCCACCAACGTGCCTGGATTTACGGGCGATTTCACCGTCAGCAACCGCCTTGAAAAGGATACGGTCAACATTGCGTGCAATTCGTATCCTGCGTACCCCAGCGCGGACGTCGGCAAGTACACGAATGAGCTGACGCTGACGCTGACGGGCAAGGACGCAGACAACTACACGCTTAAAAGCGACAAGGTTTCCGTTCCCTACGAGATCACGCCCGCTACGCTGACGATTGCTTCTGCAACCGCAACGAACCGCGATTACGTGGCAGGCAAGACGGATGTCGAAATTTCCGGCGTCACATTTACCAACACCTCCAGCACTACGGTTGTCCCCGGCACCGGTGACTACGACGCGCGCGGCGTGATGTCCGATGCCAACGCGGGTACGAAAGATGTCACCGTCACCGTGACGCTGACGGGTCAGGCGGCCAGAAACTACACGCTGGCGAACAACACCTGCCAGACCACGGTTAAGATCAACAAGATCAACTGGACTGGCGCGGATACAGGCAGCATGAAAGTCAAGTACGGCAGCACGGCCACGCTCGACCTCAAGACGATCGGCCTGCCCGATGGCTATCAGTTCGGCAGCATCGACTATAGCAAAACTGACGGGTATGGAATCATTGACAGCGCTGCCCTTAACGGCGACATCCTGAGCGTCACGCTGGTAGACAAGAGCGGATATATCAGCAAGAAGGCGCAGGTCAGTGTTCGTGGCATCAACAGCACAAACTATAACGAATACGTGATCATTGTTGACGTCGAGATGATCGACAAGTCCGCGCAGACCATTGAGGCGGACGATGTTACCATGACCTACGGCAACAGTGCGCAGGTCAATGTGAAGAACGCGAGCGCGCTCCACGGCGCTGTGAGCTACAGCGTGACCAGCGGCAGCGATGTGATCCGCGTCGACAGCAATGGCAAGATCACGGCGCTCAAGTCCGGCACGGCAACGGTTGAGATCAGCGCCGCAGGCGACAGCAATTACGCCGCCGCCACGAAGAGCATTACCGTCAACATCGCCAAGCGCACGTTGACCGTCAAGGCAGCGGATAAGAGCGCTTACGTCGGCGAGAAGCAGCCCGAGCTGACCTATGAGGTCACCGGCCTTGTCGACAGCGATAAGCTGACGAAGGAGCCGACACTCAAGCTCGTGCATGAGGCGGACGTCGACCCGATGAAGAAGGCTGGCACGTATGTGATTACCTTTGAGACTCTGCCCGTTGCAAGCGCGAATTATGACCTTACGACCGAAAACGGCACGCTGACGGTGCGCACGCGCCACAGCAGCGGCACCACCGGCTCGACCGGCGGCGTGAGCATTGACCGTCCGGAAAACGGCAAGGTCACGGTTTCTCCCGCAAATCCGACCAAGGGCTCCACGGTGACGATCACCGTCACCCCGAACAAGGATCAGGAGCTTAAGTCGCTCGAGGTCATCGACCAGCATGGCAACTCCCTGCCGCTGACCGACCTCGGCAACGGCAAGTTCAGCTTTGTGATGCCCGAGGGCAAGGTCACGATCAAGTCTGAATTCGGCGAAGCGAATGCGTTCGTCAATCCCTATGACGACGTGAAGCCGGGCGACTGGTATTACAGCGCTGTCGAGTATGTGACAGTGAACGGCCTGATGAACGGCACCGGCAAGGGCTTTGAGCCGAATCTTGCAACCTCCCGCGCGATGATCTGGACCATTCTCGCCCGCATGAGCGGCGTGAACACCGCTTCCAGCGGCGAGTGGTATGCGGTCGCGCAGCAGTGGGCGAAGGCGAACGGCGTCTCTGACGGCACGATGCCGAACGGCACCATTACCCGTGAGCAGCTCGCGGCGATGCTGTACCGTTATGCGGTCAGCAAGGGCATGGTCAAGGCACCTGTAACGGCGAATCTGAGCATCTTTGCCGACGCGAACAGCGTTAGCAGCTACGCAGTTGAGGCGATGCAGTGGGCAGTGTCCACCGGCCTCATCAGCGGCATGGACAGCAAGCTGAACCCGCAGGGCAGCGCTACCCGCGCACAGGTCGCCACGATGCTGATGCGTTTTGCGGAGCTGGCAAAATAAAAGTTCCTCAAGAGGAGAATTGAGCGTCTTTCTCGCCTCGGAATGACGAACAGAACAGCATATTACGAGACAAAGTACCGCAGGGGCATCCCCTGCGGTACTTTTGTAGAGGCGGTGTGTGGTGCTGGAATAGTATAAATTGAGGAGGAGAGATGAATATGTACGGACAGAAAATGCGGCTGCTGAGTCTGAACCTTGCATTACTGATGATCGTAATGCTGGTGCCGGTTCAAGCGGCAGATATCGTCATCGGCGACGATGGCCCTCTGTATACGGTTGTGCTCAACGGCAATGGCGGCACGTACGGCGAAAACGGAGATGAAACGCTTAATATCAGTTGTGGATACGACAGAGTATCCTTTGAAGACTATCGCTTTGTACGAGCCGGTTATACTCTGCTCGGGTGGAGCGAAAACAATGACGCAAGTACGATTGATTATACCTGCTTTGATTCGATTTGGGGCGGAAACATTGGAGATGAAGTGCTCAACCTTTATGCCGTTTGGGGTGAGGGGGAGACCTGCGCACTGTATACCGACGCGATCCCTAATGCTGACTATATCCAATTAGGGCAGTATTGTGTCGTGAACAGTGAAACACTGCCGACAGTAAATGAGAGTGGTCTTGTCGCTTGGTATGATCATATCAAGGGCGTATATTATGCCGATGATACCGTGCGGGCGGGCGAAGTGTATCGGCCGATCCGCGCAAATATGGGCGATAACATATATCCGATCATTCTCAATGGTAACGGAGGAAAGAATAAGTGTGGGAATGAGCTTGTCTTTTGCGGCGCAACAAATGATTGGTTCGACTGGAGCCTTGACAGCTACTTTAAAAAAGAAAATTGCATTTTGAACGGCTGGACGAATTCTCCTGAGAGCGATGTCCTTGTGAATGTGAACTACCACTCTGTTACGTTTACTGATTTTACGCCTGTTGACGGAGTGGTGATGCTTTATGCGCATTGGAGCCCTGCTTATCAGTTGAAAGACGGTGCAGAACTGGTTATCAACGGTGACACAATGAATGAGCTCCTAAGCATGTCCTCAAGTTCGACCGGAACAGGGTGGAGATTTACCCCCGGCAATTCTCTAAATGTATATAATCAATACGGATTATCTGAGCACTATTCGTTTGGCGGCATTGCTTGTAATGACGGCATTGCTATACATTTTGATGGAGATGTGAGCAGCGGTGCAATTGAAAGCGGTGGAATGCTGGGTATTTTCGGGGATGAGAATACAAGTCTACAAATCAGTACACATGATACACCTGCAATTCAAACTTCTCATCTTGAATTGAGCTCGGAAAATATGACTTACTATTTGCAAACAGACGAAGGCGTTTGCGTGAATGCGTCGTGCATTTGTTTGAGCTCTCCCAATATTACGATCGTTGGAAATCCAGCTGTACGTCCGGATGCTCAGATTATCAGCCATAACAGCGGCATCGGTTATACGATCTCCGAAGACAAGACGACGCTGACCACCTATGCCATCGATCAGAAAATCACACTCAACGGCAACGGCGGTACGCTCGGCGCTGAAACTACAGTCAGCGTTGACTACAGCGTGAACAACAAACTCGACCTGAGCAGGTATGCCTTTACACGTGATGGTTATGTGCTCATCGGCTGGGCTGCCGATGTAAATGGCGAAAATTTTGTTTCGGAAAGCAATAATACTTCGTATAGCCAGACGGAATATCAGACACTGTATGCGGTTTGGCTGGAAGTACCCGAACAATACGCAATATTCAGCGTTTCCAGCGGTGCATCGCTTACCACTTATGCACATTCCTACAGCGAGAATATCATGGAAAGCTATTATAGCCTTGATGTCAATGATATCAAGACAATGCCGGTGCCCATGCTGAACGGCCGAAAACAGCGGGTTGTTTGGCAGAACACTGCAGACAGAAGTATTCTCTATGGCGCAGAAAGCTATACCCCCGCCCCTGGGAGCATATTTGAGGCGGATGTTTTCGGCGACCTTGATAACGGCTGCCATACGATCATTATCGACGGTAACGGCGGTAAATGTCGTAACTCTTATTATGCCTACTATAATGGCGTAGATGAATGGTATGACACCAGCCGTATTGTTGCGGCTGGATCTTCCTGTGACGGGGATGTGATCAACTATGCTTACTGCTTCACCCGCCCGGGCTATGAGCTCGTCAGCTACAACAGCGAACCCGATGGCAGCGGAACGGAGTACGCGCTCAACAAGTGCACGGTCACGGCCGATATGCTGCCGATCCAGATCCTCTATGCCCAGTGGGAGGAAATCGGAGAGAACGGAAAATATATCAGCATAGATGGCGTAAAGTATGACGCTACACAAAGATGGAGCGGCGATGGCTGGACATGTGAGTACTGGGGGGGAAATCCCGATTGCGTCGATATCACCCTTAATGGCTACAACGGAGGTACAATCGAATCAAATTTGACGTTGCTTGTGAGATGCAATGAAACGAGAAGTACGGTCAGAGGCCGTATTAGTGCACCGGAACTGAGAATCTGGTCTTATACTGATCTGACTGTCCTTCCGAACGATGGTGCGGCACTGATTTCCCAAGGGGATATGCAAATATATGTAATCGACGATGGGGTGCTTTCTGCTACCGGTGCTGGGGGACAGCCTGCAGTTAGTGCATGCGGTGAAATATTTGCTCGACTTAATGGAGAGGGAAAGCTTTTTGCACAAGGTGACAGTACATCAGCAATATCGGCAGAATCCATCAGCGTTGGCGATGAATGTAATTATTTGATTACTGCGGGAACAAGCTCGGAAGATGCCGCGGAAGTGGACAGATATACGGGCCAGCAGTATGTTTCTTATAAGGTCCGCACCAAGACACTGACGCTGCACGGCAGCGGCGGCACGGTGGACGGAAAAGACAGCATTTCTGTCGATACAAAAGAAAGCTATATTGATCTCAGTCAATATGCGAACACCTTTTCTAATGACGGAAAAGTGCTGCTTGGTTGGTCGAAAACGGAAAATGGAACCAATGTCGATTATCTAAACAGTTCGGACGCTGGGTTTAGATTTGATAGCGGTATTTCCCATGCAGATATTTATGCTGTGTGGGACAGCAATGAGCAAAAAGGAGTTGTGCTGAACGACTACGGTCAGCGATTCTATGATGAGCTGAATCATTACGACGGATATAACTACTTTGGTCGGTATACTGTAGTTGCTGCTGCAGGGGCAGAGTATACGCTGCCGGATTCCTATAAGGCGGGCTACCGCTTCCTGGGCTGGCGCTCCGCGCAGGACGGCCAGCTCTACCCCGCAGGTACAGAGATCACCGTAGAGCAGAGCATGACCTATACCGCGGAGTACGAGGTCCTGTCGATGACGATCAACGGCAAGACCTACCGCATGGACAAAGCGTGCGGCAGCAGCGGCATTGGATGGATGTTTACACCAGACGGCGAATACGGCTATTACAACGGAAACGTAGAACTTCAAATTTTTGAGAACTATTCCGGAAAGCCAATCGATGTTCCTAGTAATGTAAATATCCGGATTAGCGGCAATATCACAGGCTCAGATGGTCGGTCGGCTATCAGTGTCGATGGTAATGCAAGTATTTGTGCTGCTTATTATAATAATGATAACAATAAAGAGAAAACGGCATTTATTAGCGGCGGTAATAATGCGCCAGCGATAGAAGTAGCAGGTACATTAGTACTTAGTGGCGGACGAGGAAAATTAGCTGTAGAGGGAGGAAGCGCACAGCCGGCGCTTCATGCTGCCAAGGTTGTCAATGATGTGGCATTTTTGGCAGGTACTTCCGAGACTGATGCAACTTACATCGCAAACTATAAGAATGAAAGTTATATTTGCTTCAGTGATCCAGTTACAATTATGATGAAAGCTACTGAAAAAATACCACAGTTGCCCAATACAAGCAATGCATCGTTTGTTGGATGGAGAGTGGAAGAAAGCGACGGCTGGACTGATTGGAGAGATTCGATTTGGTATCTTGCGGGAGACATAATGGAAAATGAATCCAGAGTGCTGACTGCGCATTATAATTATACTGGATGCGTGATTCTCAATGGTAACGGAGGTACAACAGAGAAGGGATCTAAATACTATTTGGCGGAGGTTTCGGGTCCTGATCTCGTGTTAACAAAGGATCAGGCTATAAATACATTCCAGAGAACTGGGTATGAACTTAGTGGGTATGGTGAAAATGCTGATGGAAGCGGAAAGATTTATACACCGGCTGAACTGTCTGATCAGAGTACACACGATAATTTTGAGGGCAAGATACTAACCTTCTTCGCCCAATGGACGAAAACCGGCGATCCGGATACGCCGACACCGGACAAGACGATCACCACGCCGGACGGCTCTGCGAGCTATACCGTCTCCGGCAGTACCGCAGCGATTGACAAAGTCGACACAGATAAGCTGATTACAGAGAGCAACGGCAAAAAATCGGCGGAACTCGACCTGTCAAACGCAGGGGAAAGTGTAACAGAAGTTTCGTTGCCCACAGATGCGGTAAAGACAGTCTCGGGTTCTGGTGCGGAAAAAATGACAGTCAAACTTCCTGGGGCATCCGTCAGCTTTGATGAGAAAGCGCTTTCTGCCATTGCTGCACAAAGCGAAGGGGAGAGAGTCAGCTTGGAGGTCAGCATTGGCGACAGAAACAGCCTGAATACAGCGCAGGCGAATGCTGTTGCGAAAGCAAAAGAATTGTCGGTGATCGAGGTCAGCCTTTCTTCGGGCAATCAGAAGATCAGCGACTTTAACGGCGGAAGTGTGACGATCGACGTGCCGTTTGCGTGGTCGATGAAGGGGCTGCTCTGCGCCTATTACATCGATGACAGCGGCAATAAATCCGCAATCGATGTAACCTATAAAAACGGCGTTGCGACACTGGTGTTGAAGCATTTTTCCACCTATGTCATTGAGATCAACAAGCTGCAGGAACCGTTTGTCACGGTTCTGCCGGATTCCATCACGGTAAGTGTCGATAACACGGTCAGAACCTGCGTGGCGGCGATCTATGATGAGGTTGGGAAGCTTATTACACTGAAGTCCTGTGAGGTCGTTGGGGATGGCGGCACGGTGACGATTCCCTGCCAGATGGAGCGTTTGACAGGAAATCGGATGCTCAAAGTGTTCTTCCTTGATGCGGAAAAGAGCCCTTGCAGAGAAGCGGCAACGCTGAAAGTAACGGAATGATGCAGATTGGGGAGCGGAACTTCTTGAATGGGGAGTTTCGCTCTTCCAGCGAGAACAGACGGTGCACTTGCGCCGGCACAAATGAACGAAAATGCCAGCACTGTGCGACGAACATCGTATTTTCTGTTTCCCTGCAGGCGAGGGAAAAGACAGGATCGGCTTAAACGATAACGGTTGAACTTCCAGAGTGAAAATGGGACATGGGATATGACAGAGAAAAAACAGACAGGTAATATATTTGAGCGGATCACAGGAATCTACCTTATTCTGATGGTCACAGTGTTTTTGCTTTATCCCGGCAGGCAAGGATTTGTCGGGATCGCGGAGGAGAAGTATCGGCTGTTTCTGATCCTTTGCGGTGGTTACACGGCTGTTATGCTGCTGTTGCTGGTGGAAAGCGCGCTTGTGGGCGGAAAAGGCTATGTCAGGATGAGGGAGGCGATGGCCGATACAAGCTGGACGCAGCGGCTGCTGGCAATCTATCTGTTGCTGACGTGGCTGTCTGCGCTGCTCTCACCGTATTTTCCTGATACGGTCATCGGCGTCAGCCGGTATGAGGGGGTACTGACGATTACAATCTATTGTGCCTGCTTCTATCTTGTGCGTGCTTATGGACGGATCAGCAAGATGCTGGTCATGGCGCTGGCGGCTTCGACGACGGTTTTCTGCATTATCTGCGTTATGCAGATATATGGAGGGAATCCGCTGGGACTTTACCCTGATGGCTACAGTTATGCAGACGCTTACACTGCCTATTCCGGAGCATATCTTGGTACGATCGGCAATGTCGACCTTGTGGCGGCATTTTTGTGTATTGTCGTTCCGGCGTTTTGGGCAGCGATCCTCAGGAGCGATGACAGGCAGCGATTTTGCCTGTTTGCACCGCTTGCGTTAGCGTTATTTGTACTGGTCAAAATGAATGTGCTGGCGGGATTTGTCGGCGTGTTCGGCGGCGCGGCGGCCAGCTTTATTGTCATTGCGCCGATGGAGAAAAGTTTGCGGCGCACTTTGGCAATGGCACTTCTGACTGTTGCATTAGCAATGCTTGCGGTGGTTTACTTTGCAGATTTGGGCGGTATGTTCCACGAGCTGCATGCGATCCTGCACGGCAATGCGGAGGGCAGCTTTGGCTCAGGGCGGCTCCACATCTGGAAAAGTGTGCTGCAAAGAGTGCCGGAACATCTGCTTTTCGGCACGGGGCCAGATACGATGCTCTACAGTGATATCGAAGCGTTTTCGCGCTACGATGAAGTGCTGGGAGGCACAATCGTTGCACGGATCGACATTGCGCACAACGAGTATCTGAATATTCTGTATCATCAAGGAATTTTGGCGCTGGCAAGCTATCTTGGCGCACTGATCGCAGCGGCAAAAAAGTGGATCTGCGGCAGTGGCAAGGATGCGGTCACTGCTGTTTTGGGAACGATGCTGTTTTGCTATTCGGTCCAAGCATTTTTTGGATTCAGTATGATTATGACGGCGCCATATTTCTATCTGGCATTGGCGCTGCTTGATCAATACGATATAGAAGAGAGGAAGAGATAATATGTACAGCCAAAAAATCCGTTTGCTCAGTCTGAACCTGATCTTGGTGATGCTGCTCACGCTGATGCCGGTGCAGGCGGTGGAGGATACCGGAACCGGCCCGAGCGAGGACAAGAAGACGGAGTACACCGTCATGCTTGACGGCAACGACGGCGCGCTCAACGGGGAAGAAAAGGTGACCGTCACCTATTCCGCGGAGAAACCGCTCAACCTGAGGGACTATCCGTTTGCGCGGGAGGGCTATGTTCTTGCCGGCTGGTCGGAAGATGCGACCGGCACGGCGATAGCATTCGGGCGCGATAGTTTCCTTTCTTCGCAGATCGGCAGCGGCGTTTTGCGTGCCGTCTGGCTCGAAGTGCCGGAGAGTGGGAACTATGCGATTTTCGACACCTGCGGCTGGGGTGAGCTTCCCGATGCCTTCGGCCGGGTCGGCACCCTTTGCTGTGTGGAGCTGACGGACGACTTCAAAATGCCCGTGCTGCAAAAAAGCAGCACAGCGCCGGAGGTGAAGCTTTGGCTCTGGCACAATGCAGACAATTGGAGCGCAATTTACTACGAGGGCGAAGCGTTCGTCCCCAAAAGCGGGATGCAGTTCCGCATTGAGCCTGTTTGGGGCGGAAACGGATATCATCAGACGATTTTTGACGGCAACGGCGGTACCGGAACGAGGAGTACCGGGGACGGAACAGCGTACATCGTGAATAAATACGGGCCGTTCAACTACCGTGATGGTGACACGGTCGCCGGACAGACCTTCCGGCGTCCCAGCTATATCCTGACGGGCTTTAATACCGAAAAGGACGGAACGGGCACGGCCTATCCGACCAGAAATATCAAAATTACGGCGAACATGGATCCTGTGCAGATTCTCTATGCCCAGTGGTCACCGCTCAATCTGCTGAAAGATGGCGTGCGCCTTGTTATCGACGATGACGATATGACGGGGCTCCTCGGCATAAATGGCTGGAGCGGCGGCGCCGGCTGGCAATTCAGAGATAACGGAGGGAACGGAACTGCTGACGGCCAGATCGAGATAAGCGACAGCACACGCTACAGCGGCGGCAGCATTGCCTTTGACGGAAATCTAACGCTCGGCTTTGTTGACGGTGCGAGCGTTGGACAGATTGAAGTGGCAGGCGGGCTGACACTTGTAAACAATGCATCGGCAGGCGCACAGTTTTCTGTGAAGGCAAATGGTGTAGCAGCAATCCGGGCGGAGCGTGTTACCACAAAAGATTCTGCTACGGTATATCATATCAGTGCGGAAAATGCCGTTGCTGTAGATGCGGCAACGCTTTACCTCAGTTCACCCAATGTGACGATCAAGGGCGATCCCGCCGTGCGCGAGGGCGCTGTGATCGAATGCATGAAGGGCATTGGCTATGACATCACAGATGGCGGAAAGACGCTGACGACCTATGCTGTAGAGCAGAAGGTCACACTCAACGGCAACGGCGGCACGCTCAACGGGAAAGAAGAGATGGTCGTCACCTATTCTCCGGAGAAACCGCTCAACCTGCGGGACTATCCGTTTGCGTGGAAGGGCTATGCCCTCGTCGGCTGGTCGGAAGACGCAACCGGCACTAGAGGAATGTACGACTGCGAGACCTCCCTCTCGTGGCAGATCGGCGGCGTTTTGTATGCCGTCTGGCTCAAAGTGCCGAACAGCGACTATGTGATCCTTCAGGCTCCACAGGGCGGTTATACCGATGCATATGCCACCAAGGCGGGCTACAGCAGCATTGCCATGTCTGCGGATGGGACGGTAAGACTGCCGGAAGTGGAACAAAACAAAATGGGGCTCTGGCGGAGGAGTGATACCAACGAGCCTTACTTCCCCGGTGAAACGGTTTCGGTGCCGTCCGGCACGCGCTTTGGCGGAATGCTGTTTTATAATGCGCGCAACATTATCATCTTCGACGGCAACGGCGGTACGATGACGGATACAGTGAACGGCGCTCAGTGTACCGTAACTCGCCGGTGGGCAAGTTTTTCAAAGAACGATTCAAATTACTACTGCCCGCGATTTGCAATGGAAGGCTATACGATGACCGGCTACAACACCGAGAAGGACGGTTCGGGCAAGTGCTATCCGTGTGGAACCATTTCCGTAACGGAGGACATGGATGCTCAAACGATCCTCTATGCCCAGTGGGAGAAGATCGTACCGAGCGGAAAGTATATCACCATCGACGGAAAAACATATGATGCCATGAAGGAATGCAGGGGCAGCGGTTGGCAGTATGATTATCGTGCCGACTCTGATGAAGGACGGCTTTGGCTGATGGATTATCACGGCGGCGGCATTGCGTCCGATCTGAGCCTTACTGTGTTCGCCTCTGGAACGAACAACACGGTGAGCGGGAGCATCGAGAGCAAGGAAACGCTGCAAGTGAATGTTGCCGGGCAGCGGATGAATAATGAGCTGACCCCCGGCAGCCTGTGCGTCTGCGCAAGCGAAGGGTACGCCCTGCGCGCAGGGGGGACGATGCGGCTGGAGGCGACAGACGGCGAGCTGAACATCACCGGCGGCGAAAGAAGTCCGGCACTTTACGCACAGGAGCTGCAGATATCATGCTGGGAGAATGGCTTCTTTGAAGCGGCGGGCAGCCCGAACGCGCTCTCCTATGGCAAAATGATCAAGGATCGCTACCAGACCTATCTGATCCGCGGCGGTGCGGACAAGGAGAGCGCGGCGCCGATCACGGACGACACCTATAAAGACAAAGCCTACATCTCCTATGAGATGCGGGAGCGCGTTCTGACGCTGCACGGCAATGGCGGCGTGACCGCTGATAATAAGAACACATTTACCGCGACCTCGAAGGACAACACCTTTGACCTCGGCGAGTACACGAATACGTTTACGAATGGCAACAAGCGCCTGCTCGGCTGGTCGAAGACAGAAAATCCCGCGACGATCGACTATGCGGCGGCAAGCGGTACGATGTACTACTTTGACTGGTTCAATGCGTTTGCGGCAGACCTCTACGCCGTGTGGGAAGGTGAGGAACAGCGCGGTGTGATACTCAAGGACTATGGCCGCTATGACGAAAACGGATGGTATACATATTCTGAGCAGTGTACCGTGGCCGTCAACGGCAGCACATTTGAACTGCCGGCGTCTTATAGATCCGGGTATGTCTTCACGGGCTGGCTGGGCAGCGACGGAAAGCTCTATGCCGCCGGCACGCAGATCGAGATCCCCGCATCGATCGAATTTACCGCCCAATATGCGACCGGAACGTTTGAGATAGACGGCAGGATCTACTCCATGGAGCGCAGCCATGGAAGCCAAAGCCTTGGCTGGGAATATGCCCCTCAGACAGCCCTTGGGCGCGGAGAGACGGAGATCCGCATTTATAGGAACTACTCCGGGAAGCCGATCAGCATTCCGAGCGGAGTTGTGCTCTACCTTGACGGAACGATCACGGGAACGACAGGACGCCCCGCGATCTCGGCGGACGGAAATGTGAAGATCTACCCCAATTCAATGGGACACAGCGCAGATGATGAGGTGTGCGCGCAGGTGTATGGCGGCGATGGAGCGCCGGCTGTAACGGCATCGGGGACCATTTGGCTCAACCGGTATTACGGTTACGGTCCTGCGCAGACCTTTATTTTCCGGGGCGGCAGCACGCAGCCCGCTTTTGCGGCGCGGCAGGTTCGCTCTTCCGCGCCTTTGCTTGCCGGTGACTCTGCGGCCGCTGCGGACTTTATTGCGTCGTATCAGGGGCAAAACTATGTTTGCGCAAAGACGCCCACTACGATAGAGGCCAAAGAGGGAGATATTCTTCCAGCGATCCCGGATACGGAGAACGGAACGTTCATCGGCTGGCAGGAAGAAAAATCGGCGTCGGAAAGAGGCAGCATTCACTACCGCCCCGGCGATACATATACGGGCGGCGGGGCAGTGTTGAGCGCGTACTATGTCCCCTCTTACTGCGAAACGATCGTTTTGACCGGCAACGGCGGTGTGACGGCGGACAATTCAAGATACTGCGCGATCGTAGCCTCCGGTACGGATCTGCAGGTGACGGCGGATATGCTGACAGGCGCATTTCGGAAGGACGGATACCGCATTGACGCCTACAGCACGGATGCTGCGGGAAACGAAAACCGGACTGCGGCGGAAACGCTTGCGGAGCGCTTGACGGGAGAGACGATCATCCCCGGTCAGCTCCGGACGTTTTTCGCCCAGTGGACGCGCATCGGTAAGCAGACGAGCGACAAATCGGCATACTACACCCAGTCGGATGACGGCGCGGTGAAGATCGAGTCGATCGATCAGGCCGCGCTCGAAGAGCAGCTCGAAACCGGCAGCACGGTGCAGATCGATATGTCCGAGCTGAAGGCGGAGCAGGTGGTTCTGCCCGCCGGCGCCGTGAGCGACGTTTTTGCACTGCCGAAGGCAGAGGCGCTGTCGATCAAGACACCGGCCGCAGCGGTCACGCTGGACAAGGCGGCGATGCAGTCGGTCACGGAAGCGGCGAAGGGCGGCTCGCTCCGGCTGCGTGTCCGCACCGGCAATGAGCTGAATCCGGGACAGACCGCGATCATCGGCGATACCGAGCAGAGCGTGGTGCTTGATGTGGGCCTGACGGCAAACGGAACGGAAATTCACAGCTTTGACGGTGAGGTGACCGTCTCCGTCCCGTTTGATTGGACAAAGCAGGGCGTGCTGCAGGCATGGTATCTTGCCGATGACGGCACGAAGGAGCCGGTCGAAGTGGTATATCGCGGCGGAAACGCCGTGCTGACGCTCGAGCATTTCTCGACCTACGCCATCGTGGTGAAGTCGAACGGCATTGATGAGACCATCGTAAGTGTGAACGGCAATGCGGTCGCAGTCAACGCGCCTGCGGGGGCAGCAAGCTGCATCGCTGCGCTTTACAGCGCGGACGGGCGGCAGATGGCTGTTGGTAAGAGCGAGATTGCGGAAAACATGGCGACAGTAACGTGGAAGTCCGTCGACTGGACAAAGGTGCAAACGCTCAAGGTGTTCTTCCTAGATGGGAGCGGAGCTCCAATCAAATCGTCGGTCAAGGCACTGATCAAAGTGGAGAGTTGACTGATACGTGATCTTTGAAAAGCACTCATCGAACGGAGGAGCAAATGTGAACAGAACAAAAAGGAAAAAGGCGATATCATTGCTTCGTGATTACCGCGGTATTTCCCTTTAGGCTCCATCAGGCAGGAACATCAAGAGGTGTGAATTGACACTTGATTCCGCATAAAGCACCCATCTCGGCATAATAAAGGTAAGCGTCAAGCCTATCGGCGGCAAGAATAGAGCCCGTGTTTCGGCGTGTGGGCCGCTGTGTGCGATTTTTCTCCGAAAGCCGAGGGTGTACCCACTTTCGCCTGTGAAAGCGAACGTGGGCCATTTGTGAGAGAAGTTGAAAGGCGGGATGAGAAACGGTTTGGAGATAAAATTTATGTCGGCAACTTTTGGGTGCTATTCGTGAAAGCGATTTTAAGGGAAAAACCAAACTTTTTAAGCCGGATTCTTGGACAGTGAAAGCCGTTCGATAATATAACAAGATAAAGGGCCGCAGTCGCAAGCGCCCGCAGCCCGGCCACAAAGCCCCGCAGTGCGGGGCTTTCCGGGTTTTTGAAACCGCAGTCTAAGGTGCACCTTGAGAGGCGTTTTCGCAGTCATAGGTGAACGTGAGGGGTGAAAAAGGCCCGTGACGGCGGACTTTTCAAGGTGGTCGTTCCGTAGGCGGTTGAGAAATTTGCCGTTTTCAACCACCCGAAAAAGTGATTTCCAAGTAAGAGTGATTTTCAGCGCAGATCGTGCATATTTTGTGCCGCTGTAGTCAATGGAAAGGGTTTCTTGACCGTCCAAAAACGCACCGCTGTAAACCTGCTAAAAAGTCAAGTCCTAATTCAAAGAAAAGTTATCAGCAGGAAAAGAGCATAGCAAAGCAGAGACGGCAAAGCAGATCGCTTGGCCGCCTCAAATAAAGTATTGGAGATCTCAGCTCATTCTATTGCCGGCAAGCTGCGGTAGAGCTCTGTGACCTTGCCATAATAGACTCGGAGGAACTTATTCAGGCCAGCCACCATAGCGAGTTTACCGCTTTTCCCTTCACCGCGTTTTTTCTCAATGAATGTAAAAATCGGATCGTTTGCCGGTTTGTGCATCACATAGCTCTGCATGACTTCGTACCCGGTCTTACGCAGATAGCGATTTCCCCGCTTGGAGATATGCCGGTTATTCGCGCAGAATTTGCCGGACTGGTACGGCGGCGCATCGATGCCGGCGTATGCGATGAGAGCCCGCTTGCTGTGAAAGCGGCGGACATCTCCGATCTCCGCAATCAGGCGCGGAGCCAGCGTGTCCCCGATGCAGGGCATTTCGCGCACGAGAGAATATTCCGGCAGAGTCTTGGCGAGAGCTTGCATCTGTGTTAAAATAGCGTCACGGGACGCCTCCACTGTGTGGAGGACTCGTATCGCTTCCGTAATGACGATCTGCGTGGATGGTGCATTGGGAAGCACAGGGATACCGTTTTGAGCTGTGGCAAAGATGAGCACTGCCATACGTTCGCAATTGCGGTATCCCTTTTTTTC
>ERZ1026848.402-NODE-402-length-24605-cov-8.538819_pt1 | contig 24605 bp, 21 predicted proteins | sample MGYA00380154_ERZ1026848 | MGnify/ENA primary metagenome ERZ1026848 (study PRJEB33269, sample SAMEA4719790) | human gut metagenome | biome: human-associated habitat; feature: organic feature; material: feces | place: Cameroon | collected 2013-10 ...
TTTCTGACACGGTGGGCTTTATCCGCAAGCTGCCTCACCAGCTGGTGGAGGCGTTCAAGGCCACTCTGGAGGAGCTGGAATATGCGGATCTTCTGCTCCATGTCATCGACCTCTCCAACCCCCAGTGGGCCCAGCAGGCCCAGGTGGTAGACAGCCTCATTCGGGAGTTGAAGGCGGATCACATCCCCTGCCTGCGGGTGTATAACAAGTGCGACCTGGCCTTCCCCGGCGCCCTGCCCCGGGAGGAGGGCAGCGTGTATATTTCCGCCAAGACCGGCGAGGGCATTGACCGTCTCCTCCGGGCCGTGGACCAAAAGCTGGATAAGGGCACCCGCCGGGTGACGCTGCACCTGCCCTATGATAAGGCGGGGCTTTTGGACGGCCTGTATCGGGAGGCCAAGGTGGAGTCCGTGGAATATGAGCAGACCATCACCGTGGTGGCCGTCTGTCCGCCCAAGGTCCTGGGCCAGATAAAGCCCTATGTGGAGGGTTGGCAGGAGGAAAAGGAGGACTGGGAGTAATGCAGAAAATTCCCTTTTCCGCCGCCCAGAGTGAGTTCGCCGAAAAGCGCTCCCGGTTCATCGGCCAGGTCTGGCCCGTCTCCTCCGAGGAGGAGGCCCAGGAGCGCATCCGCTCCGCTAAAAAGAAATACCACGACGCCCGGCACAACTGCTGGTGCTACATCCTGGGCGATACCGTCCTGCGCTATAGTGACGACGGGGAGCCCCAGGGTACGGCGGGCCAGCCTATGCTCAATGTCTTTCAGCGGGAGGGCGTTGGCAATGTGTGCTGCGTGGTCACTCGGTATTTCGGCGGCATCCTGTTGGGAGCCGGCGGCCTGACCCGTGCCTATGGCAAGGCCGCCCGAGACGCCCTTTCTGCCGCCGGAGTCTCCACCCTGCACCTGTGGAGCCGGGGGCAGCTTCACTGCGATTATAGCCTCCTGGAGCGGATAAAGCTGGACATCGCCGCCCTTGGCGGTCTGGTGGACGGCATGGACTACGGTGCAGATGTAACGATCACCGTCTCTCTGCCGCAGGGGGCCTTCGAGGTATTGCAGCAGCGTCTCACGGAGCTCTCCGCCGGGTCTGTCACCTTGCAGTCTTTGGGCGAGAGCCTCCGCCCGGGTCCGAGAGAAGAAATATAATAGTGTATTGACCCCACCGGGTCTGCTCCGCCGTCAGGCAGCCGTTATTTCCCTTACGGCTGCCCCTTTTTTTCTTGACAGATGGGAAATACCTGCTATAATAATGTTGGCTTATAAAAAATAAAAAACCATAAGCATTTTTTATAGGAAATATTGCGCGGTATAATAACGCCGATTACAGAGCGGGAATGCTGCGACAATGAAAAGAAAGAGCATCCGCAGGAGTCCGGAAAAAGACCTCTGCGGTGCTGAAATCCAAGGCTTTCGGAGCTTTTTTCGAGGCTTCAAAAGCACGAGCAGCGGGGCAAAGAGACTGATTTTGCACGCTGCCTATCGCACACCGGGAGGAACGGATATGAAGTATGATGTCATTATAATCGGCGCAGGCCCCGGCGGCATTTTTGCGGCCTACGAGCTGACGGAGCGGGATGCTTCCTTGCGCATTGCGGTCATTGAGGCGGGCCACAGCCTGGAAAAGCGCCACTGCCCCATCGACGGCGACAAGGTCAAGACCTGCATCAAGTGTAAGAGCTGCTCCATTATGAGCGGCTTCGGCGGCGCAGGCGCCTTTTCCGACGGCAAGTATAACATCACCAATGATTTCGGCGGCACGCTCCACCAGCACATCGGCAAGGATAAGGCTCTGGAGCTGATGCGCTATGTGGACAGCATCAATATGCGCTACGGCGGCCAGGGCACAAAGCTCTATTCCACCGCCGGGACGCAGTTTAAGAAGCTCTGCATCCAGCATAAGCTGAACCTGCTGGATGCCTCCGTCCGTCACCTGGGCACCGACATCAATTTCGTGGTCCTGCAAAATCTCTATGACCACCTGAAGGACAAGGTGACCTTTTACTTTGATACCCCTGTGGAGCATCTTTCGGCCCTGCCGGAGGGAGGCTATCGGGTGTCCTCCGCCGCCGGGGAGATGGACTGCGACCGGTGCATCGTCTCCGTGGGCCGCAGCGGCAGCAAGTGGATGCAGGCCGTTTGCAAGAAAATGCAAATCCCCACCAAGAGCAACCGTGTGGACCTGGGTGTTCGGGTGGAGCTTCCGGCCGTTGTGTTCTCCGATCTCACCGACGAGCTCTATGAGAGCAAGATCGTCTACCGCACGGAGAAGTTTGAGGACAATGTCCGCACCTTCTGCATGAATCCCAACGGCATCGTGGTCAATGAAAATACCAACGGCATCGTAACCGTAAACGGCCACAGCTATGAAGACAGCGCCATGAAGACCGAGAATACCAACTTCGCCCTGCTGGTGGCGAAGCATTTCTCCGAGCCCTTTGAAGACAGCAACGGCTACGGCGAGAGCATCGCCCGCCTGTCGAATATGCTGGGCGGCGGCGTAATTGTCCAGCGCTTCGGCGACCTGGTCCGGGGCCGCCGCAGCAACCAAAAGCGCATTGACGAGGGCCTGGTGACCCCCACCCTCAAGGCGACCCCGGGTGATTTGAGCCTGGTGCTGCCTAAGCGCCTGCTGGACGGCATCATTGAGATGGTTTACGCCTTGGATAAGATCGCCCCCGGCACCGCCAACGATGATACCCTTCTCTACGGCGTCGAGGTGAAGTTCTATAACATGGAGGTGGCCGTAGACGAGAATCTGGAGAGCTGCTGCAAGGGCCTGTATGTCATCGGTGACGGCAGCGGCATCACCCACTCCCTGTCCCATGCCTCTGCCAGCGGCGTGTATGTAGCCCGCCACCTGACGGAAAACCGGTAAAGATCGGCAAAAAAAGAAAAGCAATACTTGCAAAAAAATAAAAGAAAAGAGGAAAAGTTATGGCAGTATTGGAAGGTTTGGAGCCTCGTGGGGTACTTCATTGGTTCGAGGAGCTGTGCCGTATCCCCCACGGCAGTGGCAACACACAGGCCATCAGCGATTATCTGGTGCAGTTTGGCCGCGATCGGGGCCTTGCGGTGCAGCAGGACGCGCTGGGGAATGTGATCCTCTGCAAGCCCGGCACCCCGGGCTATGAGAACGCCCCCGCCGTGATGCTCCAGGGACACATGGACATGGTCTGCGAAATGGCTCCGGGCTGCACCAAGGACATGGCCCGTGAGGGTCTGGATCTGGTGGTGGACGGGGATGTGATCTACGCCGAGGGCACCACCCTGGGCGCAGACGACGGCATCGCCGTGGCTATGGGCCTGGCCCTGCTGGATAGCCACGATATTCCCCACCCGCCCCTGGAGGTGGTGTTCACGGTGGACGAGGAGGTCGGGATGAAGGGTGCCACCGGCATCGACCTGTCGGGCCTTAAGAGCCGCCTGCTTTTGAACCTGGACTCCGAGACGGAGGGCGAGATCACCGCCGGATGCGCCGGTGCTGCCAGGGTTGATATTGCAGTGCCTGTAAAGCGGGATGCCTTCCCGGGAGAAACGGTGGAAATCACTGTCTCCGGCCTTTTGGGCGGCCATTCCGGCGCTGCCATCGACCGGGGCCGGGCCAACGCCATGGTGCTGCTGGGCCGGATCCTGTACGCATTTTTGCAGGAGAACGGCGGCCGTCTGGTCACGCTCTCCGGCGGCGGTAAGGATAACGCCATTCCCGTCGCTGCCAGCGCTGTTTTGACCGTGGTGGATGCGGAAAAGACAACGGTTATCTGCCAAAAGATGGAGAAGATCTTCCGCAGAGAGTTCGCTGTGGCCGACAGTGATATTACCGTCGCCGTGGCACCCTGCCGGAGTGATGTTCTGCCCATGGACGCTGATTCCACCCACCGCGTCCTGGCCCTGCTGCAGTGCGCTCCCAACGGTGTGCTGGAGCGGAGCAGGGAGGTAGAGGGCCTGGTCCAGACCTCTCTGAACCTGGGCATTCTCACCACGGAGGCGGATTCCGTGGTGGCCACCTTCTGCGTGCGCAGCAATATGAACACACAGAAGGAGATGCTTCTGCAGAAGCTGGAGCTGCTGTGCGACCTGCTGGGCGGCAAGATGTCTGTCAGCGGCAGCTACCCGGCCTGGGAGTTCCGGGAGGATTCTCCTCTGCGCTCTCTGATCGTAGAGGTGTTCACAGAGCAGTATGGCCACGCCCCCAAGATAGAGGTACTGCACGGCGGTGTGGAGTGCGGCATGCTGGCCGATAAGCTCCCCGGCCTGGACGCTGTATCCATGGGCCCGGAGGTGAACCAGATCCATACGCCTCGGGAGCGGATGTATATTTCCTCTGTCCAGCGCACCTGGAACCTGGTCCTTGAGACCCTCCGCCGTCTGCACTGATTCAAAGCCAAAGACGCCGGTAAATACGAATAAATAAAGAAACGCGGCATTTGCCACAGACGGATAACGAAGTTTTTTATGCAGGATACGGTGCAGTCTCTGAAAAGGGGCTGCACCGTGTTCTGCTTTATGCAGAAGTCTTGAACTGCTGCGGGTTCTGGCGTATCTCCTCCATTGCCGCCTGCATCTCTTTTTCTGTAGGAATAGTGAATAGCCCAACGGCGGTGAAGTAAATATCCACCTTGACTTTCTTGCTTTCCTTGTCCTTACTATGGACTTCAATACGCCGAATCAGCGCATTAACGATCTCCGGCGTAAGCTGTCGAATGTCCGTATAATCCCGCAGCGCTTTCATCAGCAGCCTCAAATCCACCTTGGTTTGCTCCGCATCCAACAGCTTTTTCTTGCCGTCATCTACGAGCTCCAACAGGTCCTTCTGCTCCTTTTCGTAGTTGGCGGTCATTTTTGTAAAACGCTCATCGGTGATTTTTCCGGAGATATTCGCTTCAAACAACCCTTCAATGGCTTTATCGATTGCTTGGATGCGCCGTTCACTGGTGGTAATGACCTGCTTCAGCTTCTGCACCTCGGACTGTCGTGCAGCGGTATTGTTTTTTGCCAGCAGATACAGGAAAATCGGCTCATAGCACCGCACAAAGTCTGCGAGACTACCCACCGCTTCCGCCACGATCTGCTCCAGCACCACATTGCGGATATAATGAATATTGCAAGTCCCTCGTCCGGAATTGTAGTTGGCGCAGCGGTAAAATTCCTGATTGGGTTTTAAGCTCTTGGCGGCGCAGAAGTGCAGCTTAGCTCCGCAGTCGGGGCAAAACAGCAGGCCTGCAAATAAGCTCGCCCGTCCGGTTTTCGTATTTCTGCGTTTGTGGCTGCGAAGCTCCTGCACACGTTCAAACAGCTCTTCGGATATGATCGGCTCCTGCATATTCGGAATGATTTGCTGCTCCGCTACGGGGTTGTAGATCTTCTTGTGAACTTTGAAGCTGACCGTTGTGCTTTTGAAGTTTACCGCGCACCCGGTGTACTGTCTGTTTTCAAGAATGTGTTTTACAGCCTCGTCTGCCCATAGATACGGATTTGCCGGAATTGGGTTGCGGGTAGCTCTGCCTACGCTGGCATAATATGCCGTAGGCGTGAGAATCTTTTCTCTTTCAAGGTCACGGGCAATTTGTGATGGGCCACGCCCCGCAAGGCATAGGTGGAATATCCTTCGTACCACCTCCGCAGCAGGCTCGTCAACGATCCACTTTTCTCTGTCCTCCGGCGACTTTTTGTAGCCGTATGGAACAGTGGAAGATACCCGTTTGCCGTGTTCCGCCTTACTCTTCCAGACCGCACGAATCTTCTTGCTGGTCTGCTCGGCATACCACTCATTGAAAATGTTGTAGAATGGCATCATCTCCAAGCCAGTTTTGGCGGCCGTGTTCACATTCTCTTGGATGGAAATGAAGGTCACACCAAGGGACGGATAGACGATCTGTGTCAGCCGTCCCATTTCCACCTGCTCACGACCAAAGCGGCTGAGGTCCTTCACAATGATCGTGCCAATCAAGCCATCCTCTACCATTTTCTGCATCTGCTGAAAGCCTTCCCGCTGGAAGGTAGTGCCGGATACGCCATCATCTACAAAGAATTGCGTGTTCCGATAGCCTTCCCGACGGGCGAAGTCCTGTAAAATCTGCTTTTGATTCGTAATGGAGTTCGACTCCATATCCTTATTATCATCATCCACGGACAGGCGGCAGTACAGTGCCGTAATGAGTTCTTCCTTTTGCCCTTTGTTTTTGTTTGCTGTTGCCATAATAAAATACTCCTTTCCGACAACCGGGCATAGCAAAGGCAAGTGTATTTTACTATGCCCGGTTGCCTTTTTCGATTATGCGGTTATATCAGATTTTGCGAGAGCAGCAGGTCACGGAACTGCTGCAGCACGCTTTGCTTACCGTCGGTACTGAAATAGGTGGATACCTCATAGACCGTGCCGCCGATTTTCATTGTGTAATTGCCGATGCCGTAACGCTGTAATTTTCCGTCCTCAATACGCTCTCCGGTGCTGTCAGGAAGGAACGCATCAACATACGCAAAATCCTCGGCGCTTTCCATTCGTGGCGGTGTAGGTAGCCATATCAGGTTGGGATTCACAATTATTTCTTCAGTTTTAATATTCATCTGCGTACCTCCTTATCGCTCCCGGTCGGTTCGTCGGCGGTAGTCCCGCTCGCAGAGTTTCACCACGGCATCCTCAATCTGGGCGGCGGTATAGCTCTGGGGGAAATACTTTCGGATGCGCTCCATTGGGATTTTCAGGCGGGCCTTCTGGTTAGCTTTTTCCTCCGACATAACGGCTTGAATAACCGCCGTGGTCAGCGTCCCCTCCCGCTCAGCCCTGTGCATCCGCCACGCCTGTGAATAAGATGGGGTGCAGTCGTTGATGGCACACTGTTCCAAAACCTCCCGCTGGATGGATTCGTCAAGGAACGAAAGCTCCACGCCGACAGACAGGGCAATTTCACCTTGATCCATCTTTTCAAGGAACTCTGGGATGAGATAGGTTAGGCGGATATATCGCTTAACGGTATCCTTGCTGATTCCTTCTTGCTCTCCGATTACCTCCGTGGACAACTTCGGCGCAATTTGCTCCGAAGTTATGTCTGTTCTTTGTCCCTGATGTTTCAGGGCATCAGCTTTCAACTTATACGCAAACGCCTTTTCAGAGGGCAGAATATATTCCCGGTGCAGATTACTGTCCACCACCGCAATGGCGGCAGCATCCCGGTCGAGGGCATAAATCAAGGCAGGAACCTCGGTGATCCCTGCCTTTTGTGCTGCGTGTAAGCGGCGGTGACCGCTTACGACTTCATATTCCTCTGTATTTTCAATCGGTCGGACGATCAGCGGTGAGAGAATGCCTTGCGTCTGTATGCTTTCGATCAGCGTATTCATCTCCGCATCGTCCCGGACCTGATAGGGGTTATTTTCAAAGGGGCGCAGCTTGGAAACTGCAATGTTGGTTTGTTTCATCGTTCAATCTTCCTCTCTTTCATTCGTGTCAGGTTGTTGTGTTCCATTTCGGTTTTACGCTCGGCATCCAGAAGCTCCTGTATTTTGGGAATGTGCTCTGCGATACGCAGAACGGTTTTCCTCTCCCGTCGCAAAGGAGTGAGCTCTTTTGTAATCTTTTTGCAGTGTTCCTTCAGGCCAGCTTCTTCCTCCGGAGATTTCACTCGGCGCAGCTTCAGGCGCAGGGCGTAGCGCTGTTCCTCCAGCGCCGAAATCCGGGCAGTCAATCCCTCCTGAAATGACAAAAGCTCCTTTGGCGACTCTATGCGGTGGTCGCAAAGGAGCTTGTATTCTTCCAGGTATTGATCCAGCTTCCGTACCTCCGCCCGCATGGCCGGTAATAAAGGGCGGCGGTCGGTGTTTTCAATGTTGCTGCCGGTGCAGATTTTCAGCAGTTCAATGAAAATCTCGAACAGCAGCGTAACGGTATCTTGCCTCTGCGCCTGCCGCAGATGATACTCAATAGCTAGCAGCGGTGCTCGTTTTCGCTGCGGATAGGCGTATCCGTACAGCTCCGGCTTCCGCTGGTTTTCAAGGCACCGCTCCCGGATGGCTTCTCTGCTAAACTGTGGCCCAAGGCTGTCAATGCGAATAGGGCGCTGCCAGCCGTCGATGATGACGGAGGGGTGGGCATAATGGAAGTCCCGCTGGAAGCGATAGCCCAAACATTTCAGGTAATATTCAATTTCACGGAATGAACCGCACTTGGCCAGCGCCTCCTCCACATCCTCCCGCAGATAGTCCTGGTGGGTTTTCTTGCCGGCCTTGTGGACCCAGTACTCTTTCTTCTTGCCCTTGGAGTAGAAATCGCTGTTTTCCAGCACAGACAGCTCGTGCTCCCGGCAGATCTCATCGGAGATTTTACGCAGCTCCTTGTGGTCGCCGATTTTATTTTTGAACTTTGCGCCGTCCTTGAAGGACACGGGATTTACAACAAAGTGGCAATGCACATTGTCGGTGTTCAGGTGGACGGTGACCAGCACCTGATACCGGTCGCCCCACATTCTTCTTGCTGTTTCCTTGCCGATGGCGAATGCTTGCTCCGGCGTTACCTCGCCCTCACGAAAGCTCTGAATGCCGTGGTAGCCCACCACCTTGCCACGCAGACCGAATCGCCGCTGGACAGCGATCATCTCGGCATAGGCGTTCTGCTTGGAGCAGTTGATGCCGCCCACAAATACCTGACGGTCGGTCTTGTTGTCGTTTTCTGTATAGCGCAGGGCGGCGTACAAATCCTCATCGAGATATTCCGGGGCGGTGGTCTTGTAGGGATTGTCGGCATAATCCAGCGTGGCCTTCAGATTTTTGAACACAGGCCAGAATCCGGTCACCGCCATACCGCATCACCCCTTTCCGGGAAGCAGAAATTCCGCTGTGATCTGCTTCAGCACCGCACCAATTTCCTCGTCCAGCTCCGGCGAACTGGCTTTATCCGCAAGCTCGCCCAGCTTTTCAATACAAGCAAAAAGAGCGTCAGGCGGAACCGCTCTCGGTTCATACCCCAACGCTCTTTGCTTCACATATTCGGTTGTACTCAGCCCGCATTTTCGGGCTTTGGACTGAATTTTTCCCTTTTCTTTTGCCGTCACGCGGACGGCGATACGAACATCTTTCTCCATACACATCTCTCCTTTCGGGGGATTGGGGGCTGTGCCCCCAAAGAGTCAGCCGATTTCGGCTGTGATTGGGACTTTTGTGGCACACAAAGTCCCTGCTTGCTATACCGTGAGACGCACGGCAGCGGCGCACTCTCAAATCCGGGCATAAAAATAACACCTACCGATTTCCGATAGGTGTTATCCAGTGATCTTGTCATTCTCAAAGCCGTAGTCCACGCCTGTGTAGGCCTCGTAAGCCTGTCCGATCTTTCGGATGCGCTTGAGCACGCCGCTGTGATTTTTGTAGCCCAGCTTTTCGGCAATCTCCTCCAGCGTGTCGCCGCTCATACGCAGTTCAAGGATCTGCATATCCTTTTCGCTGAGCGTGGCTTTGAACTGATCTACCAGCGCCTGTGCTACCACTGTTTCCTCCACATTCTGTGACAGGTCCGGCTCCTCGTATTCCTGTCCGCCATGGGCGTCGGCATAGGCCTCTTGAAATTCCTCCAGAGAGATCATCGGGTGCCTGGTGCGGGTGTGATACCATTGGCGGATGAAGTCCGTTTTCTGGTTGCTTTTCCGAAAGTCGAAGTCCTCGAAACAAGGATATTCCCGCGCCACTTGGATGATCTCGTCCATCCGGTGCTTTTTCATCACATTGGGCACGATGTAGCGCAGATAGATGTCGATCTGCCATTCCGGCACATACCCTAATTCCGAGTGGCAGCCTTTGAATAATTCGCCGGCGGACGCCAAGATGCCTTCGTCCGTCAGCTCTTGAATCCAGTAGTCCGGGCAGTGGGCAAACCGCCACGCCGGGTCGTAGCCGGAGTAGATTTCCATATACTCGTCAAAACCCATATATGGCCAAACCATAAAGGCGGTGGCGTCTATGATGAGCAGCCGGAACAGATCGCTCTCCACAAATTCACAGGCGGCACGGTTGTGAAATAGCTCCTGCGGATTCCGTGGGATGGCGTTCAGCTCCGCCCCACAGCGGGACAGGATGCTTTTCGGGATGAAGTAGTAGAACGGGATGTACTCTGCGTTGCGGAACAGCGTAGGTGGCCCGTCCTTTCTGGTCAGCATAATTGGCATTTTTATCGTCTCCTTTCCAGAGGGCCAGCTCCCTCTATTTTTAACGGCACAAGCAAGCGTCGATTGTTCCTGCTTTTCAAAAATAATTTTAGCATAGTTGCTGTCCAATAAATATCCCTCATTAGAGAAATGCTTCAAAAACATTTTTTAAAGAACGGGATGCACATTACATCATCTCTTGAATGCCTCCCTGACTGTAATGTGCAGACCAGCCGATGGCCCCTTTTTATCCCACTCAATTTCCTATACTCGTTTTGCAAGGATAAAGAGACATGGGAGGTACAGAGATGCAGTTTTTTAAGCTGGTAGGGGCATTCGCAGCCGGGAGCGGCGGACAGGGCAGAAAGCGGACGGCGGATGAAAATGTGGATTTACTGGCCGCCAAGAGCGAGGCCTTCAACAAAGGGCTTCGGGGCCGGGCTTTTTTCTATGTGGTCAACGCCTCCGGCGGCACTTTTACGGCAATGGCCGTGCAGAAGGACCCTCGCATGAATATGAATCCTCAGTTTCCTGCGTATACGGAGGCATTGGGCGTAAAGCTGACGGATATCCATGCGGAGGAGATTCCTCTCCATGCTGCTTGTAATTTGCTGCACCGAGCCAGCCGAAGTGATTACATTGAAGATGATGACGATGTTTTGAAGATGCTGGATCTGGACTACATGATAAATCGGCGCTTCAGTGACTTCTGCTTCCGGGAGGATCTCATGGACGAGGCTTGCAGGGACGAGATCTACGCCAAAGCCGGACGGCTCTTTACGAAGGACTGCCTTCTCCCGGAGCTGGACCGCATTTACGCCGGAGGTTCTTTCGGAAAAATCGTTGGTCATCCCGTCCACTACTTGATACAGACTGATGACGCAGGCATCCGCCGGGAGATGATCCAGGCCTTGCTGCCATCGCTCTACGCCAATGGGCGGCTGCAAAACAGGCGGTACAGCTCTGTCCGCTTTCGCGGAGAGGCGTTGCATGGGGAGTCCTCGGCTTACGACCAGTTTTATAAAAGCAACGCCGGTGGCACAGTGATCGTCCAATACAGCGCCGACTACGACGACATAGACGACGAGGATACGGCTGACGGGATCCGTGATACCATTGAAAAGCTATGCAGCTACATCAAAAAATACCGTCATCAGGTGCTGACCATCCTTTGTCTGCCCCGGGAATGCACGAAACTGAAAGAGCTTTTTTACGAAAATCTCGGCACGGTCAGTTTTGTGGAGCTGAAGGAAGAATTTCTCGAGGGAGAGCGAGCCGGAGACTACCTGAAGCTGCTGGCTCGGGAAAATCATGTCCGCACAGACAAAAAGTTGTTTGCCAAACTGGAGGTGAACCGGGGCTATCTTGCGCCGGAGCTGAGGACAATCTTCGATGATTGGTATAACAACAAGCTGAAAACTACCGTGTATCCCCAGTACAAAGAGATTACCACTGTAAAAACCGAGGTAGAGAAAGCCAAACCAAAGGGCGACGCCTACAAGGAGCTGATGGAGATGATCGGCTTGACCGAGGCTAAGAAAGTCATTTTGCAGGCACTGAACTACCACAAGGCGCAGAAGCTCTTTGCGGACAAGGGCATGAAAGTCGACCACCCAGCCATGCACATGGTGTTCACCGGCAATCCCGGCACGGCAAAAACCACTGTGGCCCGGCTCTTTGCCCGGATCATGCGGGAAAACGGTCTGCTATCCCGGGGGCACCTGGTGGAAGTGGGGCGGGGTGACTTGGTGGGCAAATATGTGGGCTGGACGGCGCAGACTGTGCAGAAAAGGTTTGAGCAGGCGGAGGGCGGCGTACTGTTTATTGACGAGGCCTATGCTCTGGTGGATGGCCGCAGCGGCTCTTATGGGGATGAGGCCATCAATACCATCGTGCAGGAGATGGAGAACCATCGGGACGACATGGTGGTGATCTTCGCCGGGTATCCGGATAGGATGGAGGAATTTTTGCAGAAAAATCCCGGCCTGCGCTCCCGGATCGCCTATCATGTACCCTTTGCGGATTACAGCGTGGAGGAGCTATGCAGCATTGCGGCGCTGACCGCCCGAAAGAAGGGCTTGCACCTGGATGGTCAGGCGCAGGAAAAGCTGGCCTCTATTTTTGAGACGGCACGGAGGCAGACGGACTTTGGCAATGGCCGCTATGTCCGCAATATCCTTGAGAAGGCCAAAATGGCACAGGCCACCCGGCTACTGGCTGAGGACTATGAAGGCCTCACAAAAAAAGACATCACGACCCTGTGCGCCGAGGATATTGAAATGCCGGAGATTGCAGCCCCGGCAAGGCCGAGGATAGGGTTTTCGGTATGATTCTCCCGCCGCTTTTATACGCTGTGCCTTGAAGTGCAAATGGGCCTGTGACAGAGAATTCATAAGACAATCATACCCGGTGGAGTATTAAGGAGTCTCCGATATGAAAAAATTGTTCAGACCTGTTAAAGTGATCAAAAAGCAGATTGACATCTCAGTCAACATAGACGATTACCGGATAGAGGACCCTGCTGCTGAGACACGGAAGCCGTTCATCCGGAAGCCAATGAAAATTTCAGAGGAAGCGTTGTCTTTGTATACTGATTTTTTGTGCTGTGTAATATGGGTTATCTGCAACTACGGGTTGAAAATTACGAGAAAGTATTGGTCTAAGAAACCTGACACATACAACATTGAGGTGAAGCACTGTGGACATATCGGCAATGAAAAAATAAAGTACAATATCCAGTTTAGGGTAAATAATCATATAAATCAAACGCTGAACAGAGGCCCTAAATTCAATGGCAGCAGAGAAATGACGATGCCCGTATTGCAGGATATTCGTGTAGGAAAATTTGAACCGAGCATTTATCCTGATGCCATGTTATATATCAATAAAATTTGCAAGGAAATCAAGGAGAATCACGAGTTTACAGAAGGTACGCCGGCAACTTAAAACGCATCAGGATAATCATACCCGGTGGGGCATTTTTGCCTCACCGGGTATTTTACACTATGGTCAGACTGACACCATAGGAGGCACTTATGAACGACAAGGCCATTCGGAATATTCTGATCGCGTACCTGAAGGCATCCAATCACGAGATCCGTATTTATCAGGAAAAGAGCATAGGCACTTCGATCTGTGATGTAATGGCGGTAACGGACAGGCTGACCGGCTATGAGATCAAAAGTGACTTGGACAACTATTTCAGATTGGCCGGCCAAATAAAAGCATATGACCGGTTCTTTGACGAAAACTATTTGGTGGTCAGCAAAAGCCACTGTCAGTCTGCGCAGTATCATGTGCCGAACCACTGGGGCATCCTGTGCATCGAAAATGACAATATCACTTTGTTTCGGAAAGCGCTCGGCAACCAGCAGGTATCCCGGAGAAACCAGCTTACCATACTGTGGAAGCTGGAGCTCAAGAATCTTCTGGTTCGGAATAATATGCCCCTTTATGCGCAAAGGGATCGTAAGTACATATCAGAGCAGTTGGCTTCGACAGTGGAGCCCGGCCTTTTAGGGCGGCAAATTACCCGGGAACTGTTGCAAAGAGATTATTCCGTTTATGACGCGCAGGACCATACGCTCTATTACAATGACGGAGAAGGGTTTCCGGCGGAGGAAATTGTGGATATGCTGTCGGAAAAGAATCTGGAGCAGATGACGCTGGATAAGTGGATTGAGCTCTATCGGCAAGCGGCCGCCGTGCATGAGCACAAGGAACAGCTATACCGAGCGCCAACGGTCGGCAGAACACCGCATGCGATCCCCTACACAGATATTGAGGTTTCCTTGGGCGCTCCCTGGGTCGGCAAACAGATTATTGCGGATTTCATTGCTCATATTCTGGAGAGTGAATCGGATTTTTCCAGATTTTTGGGATACGAAGAGGTAACCGGAAGCTGGTGCATCTACAATAAGGACTATCTGGCCTCCTTAAACAGCAAAAATGCGATGTTCAAGTACGGACTTGAACGATACAATGCACTGCGCATCATGGAAAATACACTGAACCTGCGGGAGATCAAGCTGCTTGATAACGGAACGGAGTACAACGAACGGGATACCCTTGCTGCCCTGGAAAAGCAGCGCCTGATTAATGAAGAATTCAAGCGGTGGATCTGGCTTGACGAGGACCGCTGTTGGCTGGTGGAAGAAGCCTATAACAACATGTTTACCGGCTATGAAGCGCAGAAGTATGACGGAAGCGCGCTGCAATTTCCGGATATGTCGCCGGCGTTTACCCTCTATGTCTACCAAAAGGATGCCGTGCAGAAGATCCTTTCCTCGCCGAACACCCTCCTTGCCTTTGATGTAGGGGCGGGCAAGACCTATATCATGATTGCCGCAGCCATGAAAATGCGTTCGGAGGGGATCTCACGGAAGAATCTGTTTGTTGTACCGAATCATATTGTTGGTCAGTGGGAAAAGATATTCACCGACCTGTATCCGAAAGCAAAGGTTCTTGCTGTCGAACCGAAGTCCTTTAAGCCGATGATGCGGCAGAAGGTACTGAAACAGATACGCGATGGCGACTATGATGGGATCATCATGGCATATAGCTGCTTTGAAATGATTCCCCTGTCGGAAGATGTTGTGCTTGACAATATGAAGCAAAAGCTGAACCGCCTGAATGATGTGCTGTTCGATGCGCGCCAGCGGACGGATTTTTCCAATACGATTGACCGGGAAAAGAAGTATATCAAAAAGCTGACCCGGGAGTTTTTGGATAGCATGACGACGCCCCAAACCGGTGATATAACCTTTGACGAATTAGAGATCAACACCTTGTTTGTGGATGAGGCGCACAACTACAAAAATATCCCCATACGGACAAAACTGAAAAACCTGAACGGAATCAACACCAAAGGTTCCTCTAAATGCATGGATCTGCTGCACAAGGTGCGCTATGTTCAGCGCACAAATGGTGGGCGAGGTGTGGTGCTCGCCACAGGCACGCCGCTGTGCAACTCCATTTCCGATGCCTATGCCATGCAGCTTTATCTGCAATATGACGAATTGGAAAAGAGTCATCTGGATGTATTTGATAACTGGGTCAAAACCTTTGCTTTACCCGAGCAACTCTGCGAGATCGATGTGGATACCTCCAAATTCCGTTTTGTGAGAAGGTTCTCCAAATTTTTTAATCTTCCGGAGCTTTCACGGATGTTCTCGCAAATCGCCATTTTTCATGCGATGGACGACACGGAAGAAATGCCGAAGCTGGAGAGCTATACAGATGTAACCATCAAAAGGTTTCCGGTACTCACTGCCTATATGAATTCCCTATGTGAACGAACCGAGGCAATTCGCGGCAAGGCGGTGGACCGTCGCGTAGACAATATGCTGAAGGTCAGCACGGACGGGCGAAAAGCTGCGCTTGACCTGAGATTGGTGGGAAAAGAGCAGCCGACGGGTGAGAGCTCCAAAATCTGTCAATGCGTGGAGCGTGTGACGGCGCTGTACAACAAGTATCCCCAGATGACGCAGTTGATATTTTGCGACTACGCTACCCCAAAGAGTGATGCATTCAATGTTTACGATGCACTGAAGGAGAAGCTGGTACAGTGCGGCATTCCGGCTGCGCAGATCGCATTTATCCATCACTACCATACAGAAAGCCGCAAACTGGAGCTGTTTCGTAAATTCAATGCGGGGGACATACGCATTCTGATTGGTTCGACCTTTAAGCTGGGCATCGGGGCCAATGTGCAGGAGAGGCTGAAAGCCATTCACCATTTGGATGTGCCCTGGCGCCCTGCGGACATGATACAGCGTGAAGGCAGAATCCTGCGCCGGGGCAATCAGAATAAAAATGTGATCATCTACCGTTACATTACCGAAAGCAGCTTTGATTCCTATTCCTGGCAGATTTTAGAAACAAAGCAGCGCTTTATTACACAGTTTCTCACAGGAACCACCTATCAGCGCTCTATTGAGGATCTGGAGAACCAGGTGCTGACCTATGCACAGGTGAAAGCGCTTGCATTGGCTGAGCCGCTGATGAAACAGCTGGCTGAAAAAGAAAACGAGGTCAAGAACCTGAAAATTCTGCTGTCCAGGGAGCGGCAGACTCTTGCAGAGCAGAAAAAGGAGCTTGCGCAAATCGACAAAAAAATCGAAGCGGCCAGGCAGCGCTGGGAAACATCGATAACCGCAGTAGACGCCCTGAAAAAATATGATGCCGATGCACGCAAGAGTGCCTATCAGCGAATCAAGTCACTTCTGACAGATGACTTTCTCACCTCCGGGAGCGCATTGCAGATGCCAATGGTTTTGGGAATGGGCATGGAGCTTCCGGAAAAGCAGAATGAAAGGAAGCCCTATATCCTGCTGAAATACGCGGAACAAAAATATCCGGTTTCCATGGGTGACACACCGGCAGGCAATGCCCGCCGTGTGATCAACACCTTGAAAGATTTTCAGAAGCTTGCGGATCAGGACAAGGAACACCTGGACAAGGTGGTTTCCAGAAAAGAGGAGCTTCAGAGCCTTGTGCGGTCACCGGATCATTCCTATTCGGATCAATTGGCGGCCTGCGAAAAAGAGGTCAGCCGGCTTCGCGAGCAGATTGCCGTGCGTGCGGAGTGCGGAGCCTTCACGGATTAGCGCCATGCGTGCCTGCTCCGGTATTCTGTGGCCTGTTTTTGCCCCACGTCATCTTGTATTATAAGAGATACCGTGATAGAATATGGTAAAAGAGGAAGTGATCCCATGCCTGTGAAACAGCCGAAAAAGCTGCTGATTATGAATATCCTGGACATCCTGCGGAAGTACTCCGACGAGGAGCACCGTCTAAGCCAGAAGGACATCGCTGAAATTCTAAAAACTGAATACGACATGACCGCTGACCGCAAAGCCATCCGGCGGAACATTCTGAACCTCATGGACTGCGGCTACAACATCGAGTACAGCGAGTCTATCCGCATGGTGCCGAACCCCAAAACCGGCCAGCCGGAGGAGAGCTACCTGTGGTCGGACTTCTATCTGGAGCGGGACTTCACCGACGGCGAACTGCGGCTGCTCATTGACAGCCTGCTTTTTTCCAAGCACATCCCTTACAGCCAGTGCAAGGAGCTGGTGAACAAGCTGGAGGGCCTGTCCAATGTGTATTTCCGCAGCCGGGTGAAGCACATTGCCCGCCTGCCGGAGGACAAGACCGACAACAAGCAGCTCTTTCTCACCATCGAGTTGCTGGACGAGGCCATCAGCCGGGGGCGGAAGGTTAGCTTCAAGTACCTGGAGTATGGAACGGACAAGCGGCAGCATAGCAAGACCCGCCCCGATGGCACAGAGCGGGTGTACATCATCTCTCCTTATCAAATGGCAGCCAAGGAGGGGAAATATTACCTGATTTGTAACTATGACAAGTATGACGACATTTCCAACTACCGCCTGGACCGCATCACGGAACTGAAGATCTTGGACGAGCCCGCCAAGCCCTTTGAACACCTGAAATGGGCCAACGGCCGGACGCTGGATCTGGCCACTTATATGAAGGAGCACCCCTATATGTATGCCAGCGACAATGTCCGGGCGGTGTTCCGGGTGGCCAAGGCCATGGTCAGCGATGTCATCGACCTGTTCGGCACGGAGGTGACCTTCTCCGACGAGGACGGCGCCGGTGTTACCGTGACGGCCTTTACCAATGAGATGGCCATGGAGCAGTTTGCCCTGAATTTCGCCCCGGATGTGACGGTGCTGGAGCCCCAGCGCCTGCGGGAAAAGGTCAAAAATGCTTTGGAAAAGGCGTTGGAGAAATACCAATCATAGGAGGAAACAAAATATGAGCAGCCAACAAGCGTTGATGGATTTTTTGATCTATAGTTACTTCAAAATTATTCCGAAAGTAATTTACGGTGATAGCAGAGAACCCGATTATTCGACCTATCGCATCAAAAAGGCAATCATGAAAGCATATGAAGATGCCACAAATGAAGGCGCATACAATACTCTATTCAAAAAAACAATAGAAGCGGGAAAGCTGAAACAACTAAAATCTGCTTCTGAAAGAGCCAGAAATGATTCTGCGAAATTCCTTTTTTTGCAAATCCAAAAACTAAGCGCATTAGCAAGCAATTATGAAGAGTGGCACAAAAATACCTGTGAGGGACTATACAAAAAATACAGCAAAGTGTGTCTCAATGAAAATGAGCCTTTCTTTACATATGGAAATGCGCAAAAATGGGTCAATATGACCATGAAATATCTTTGGTTGCTGGGCCTGCTGGATAATACTGTTGATTGTGAAAGGCTGCATATTCCGATTGACAGCTTTATTATCGATGCCATGTGGAGTGATCAAAATGTAAATCTTCCTCTTAGACCCGAAAATGGAGATAGGAGTAAAACCTATGCAAAACCATCCGATCATGTCCTTGGTTGGAGCCAATGGGATGATATAATGTATGGAGCTTTTCGGAGCGGCTTGCCTGAAAAGTATTCCTTGTGTTGGGAAAATGATGCATGGATAGAGCAAGCCGAAAAGCGAAAAAAGGCTGATTTGAAAAAGCAATACGAAAGCTTTTTTGGTGAGATAGCTACATGATGTATAAGGGCACAGGGAATCCATTTCCCTGTGCCCTATTTTTATCCCACCCGCCATGCTACACTATCCCCCGAAAGGAGTGGATGTGTATGGATAAGACCCCCACCGCCTGGATGCTGCGGCGGGACGGCATGGCGTTCCCCTGTCAATGGCACTACTATGGAAACGCCGACCCGGCGGAGGTGGAGGATACCCTCTATGCCGCCGAATGGCTGTATGATGCCACCCAAAGCGAGGAGACCCGGCAGCTGTGCCTTGACCTGATCGCCGCCTACGGTGTGGCGCTGCGGCCCAACCGCAATCTGGTGCGGAACCTGCTGCTGGCCATCCGGGAGCGGCCCTATGTTTTCCTCAGCCGTGCTTTTGTGGAGCGGCACGCCGGGGAGCTTTTCTATGTGGACCCGGCCCGGCTGCCGGAGCTGAACGCCGCCGTAAACCGGGCGCTGAACAGCGAATTTCTGCGGGTGCGTCTGGGCGGACTATATGACACCGTGCCCGGCAGCCGGGATCTCTATTTTCGGGTGTCCGGGGCAAATTTTGATTGGCTGCCGCTGATCCGGGCGTTTGCCGAGGCCCATGCCGCCGAAGTCGACACCGTAACCGTGCTGTGGGATCAGGAGAGCTCTGGCCACAACGAATATCTGACAGACGAGGTCGGACATGCTTTGGACCATCTCTCCCTAAAGGAGGTCGTACAATGACCATTTTTGAAGAAATTTTGGGCCTGCTGTCCGGCTCACCGGAGCTGCACGCCTACCTGCTGGCCCGCCCGGAACAGCTCCAAACCACCGACTATGCCGATATCATCACCGGTGCGCCCATTGCGCTCACGGAAAAGGGACGGCTTTTAGAGCGTCTGTCCGAGCATATGACACACAGCGAAGACACCGGTCTGATTCGGGATTACAGCGCCTGTTTGAACACGGCGCTGCAGGCGCTGGAAAGCAAGGAAGCTACATTTTCGGTGGAGCTTTGGAAGGACGGCGAACAGCTTGACGGTCCCTATATCGCCTTTTCCATGGAGGAAGCCCGGCGCGCCATCGCCCAATATCGGAAACGTTGGGAGGAGAATGCGGACGATGAGATAGCCGCATACTGGCGTATAGAGCAGTATCGCCAGGGCGGCGCATCGGAACCTGAAGGATTCGCATGCCCCGAATACACCTTTGCCGCTGCTCCGAATGGAGAAGTACAGTATTTTATGCACGATCCCCAAAAACGCCGGGGTGTGTGGGCAGAGGGTGCTTTTGGGGGAAATTCCGTCCATTTGAATCTGCCGGTACCCTATTGCCCCGGAGACATTCTGGAGGTCGGCTGCGCCCCCTATGTTTCGAAGCCGCATTACTGTATTCTGACCGAGGTGGGCGACGATTGCTGCGGCGTGCAGTGCTTGTATCCCGGCGAAAACGGGCGCATCGAATTCGGGGCGCTGAAGCATGGACACTATTTTTCGGGCTGCTTCGATGGGAAGCAGTATCTTTCGCCCCTGTACGGTGCGAAGATTTACACCGGTGAACTGTCCGGCGAGTACAAATTTATGAAGCCCCTGTCCGAAAAGCTCCATAAGGATCCGGCCTTTGGAAAAGTGCTTTGGGAAATCGGGCACGACTTAGGCTTCTCCCAGCCCCAATAAAACGCATACGGCGGCAGGTGCAATCACCTGCCGCCGCTGCTTATTTCTCCATCCACTTTTTGATGGTTTTGTTGGTATTGTGCCGCTGCACAGCGCCCACCGCCGCCGCTATATTGGCGTCCCGCCGGGCTTTCTCCGCAATGGAGTTCTGCCGGTCCAGCAGGTCGTTCTGCTCCATGGCCAGGGCGTTGGCCTGCTGCTGTTCCTGCAGGCGCATTTCCTCCAGCGCCCGCTGCTGGCTCTTGTCGAAGTATTCAATCGCCTGGCGCACATCGTAGTCCGAGGTGGAGATCATGTCATAGATGTACTGCAGGGCGTCCACCCGCCGGTACTGGGCCGGGACAATGCGGGTCTCCCCGTAGAGCGCCGCCAGTTCCTTCTTTGCTTGGGCCAACTCCTGCTCCTCTTTTCTGATTTGTGCTTGATGCTCCGCTTCCCATGCGCTGCGGGCGGCCTGATACCGGGGCAGGAGCACGGAGTCATATTCCTCCTTCGCCTTGGTGTATGTCTCGTCAAACTCCTGCTGCTGCCGGTTTGTGGCCATACGGGCGGCCGTGCACTGCTGTTGGTATTCGGCGGAATTGCGGATTCTCTCAATGGTTGCCGCCTTTTGCTTGCGATAAAGAGCGAAGTAATACACAGGCACCCAGACAAACAGCGTCAGTGCAAACATCCAGACGAGAAAAGCACTGTTGCTGAAGGTGGAGAGGGCCAGCGTGATCCCGGCAGGCCCCAGCATCAGCAGCCAGTTGACCTTGCAGCCGTGCCGGATAGGCGGCTCGGTGTAATGGGCCTCCTGCCGAATCGGCGGCTGGGGCTCCGGTTCGGCGTAGGTCTCCGCCCGCTCCTCCGGCAGAAACTGCTCCAGCACCTGGATCTGCGTTTCCAGCTCCAGCGCCTGCTTGACGACTTCGACTTGCTTTTCGTGTTCCATAGTGTTTTCTCCTTTTCGTTTGATATGGACAGGATAGTGCACTCTGTGCGCCTTTTTCACCCTACGGTGTCAGGTGTTGAGCATCGTCCATATTTTCATGTTTTTTTCTTGAGACGGTTCGGTTTTGGGAAGAATACCAATATCTGCGAGTGCTTCCTTGTTATAACAGTTCCGAAACCATGCGATGCTGTTCTCCAACATTGCTTGCTGCTGCGCCAGGCAGTAGGTGTTCAGCAAATATTCAATGTTGCGGTCGCCCTTGAGAAAGTCGCTGATGGGCTTGAGCAGCTTGTGAATGCCCTTCAGCGGCCCCCGGTAGTACTCCAAATCCAAATAATCACAGACAAAAAAATCATCGTAAAACACAAGCGGTATGGCCTCTCCCGGATCGCCCGATACGGTGTATCCGCGGCAGGTCATGTCGCTGGTATCGCCTCTGACACGCATTCTTGCCAGTGTGCGATCCTGGTTGCTCAGCCAATTGTCTGAGCACTCCGAAACGGGCATCTCCCGCCGAAGGGTTTCAGTGTTCCAGGTGCAGAGGTCGGTCAGCACAAAGGACTCATCGGGCCATCTGTGAGAACACACGATGTCCCCGGCGTGAAACGGTGTGGGAAAGTCGAACCACATCCCGTCGAAGGCAAGAGACAGATCTAAGTCGCGATCGCTGATTGCTCTGCAATCCAACTGGCACACCTCTCCCTGCAGGGTCAGGATGCAATAATCCTCCCGCGGCGAATCCTCCCCGGGATCCATGGGACGCTTGAAAATGCGGAGACCGACTGTTTCTTCCTCTGCCGCCCTCCGGATCGCTGCGGACAGGCAGCGGTCAAAATCACTGAACGGGCCGAACTCCATATCTCCGCATAATTCGCCCCGCCGGGAGAGCTCACAGACATAGACGCAGCCATCCGGCTCCTTGAAGCGCCGCAGATCCCGCTCCTGCAGGTCAATATAGTCCCGCAGAAACTGGTGAAAATCCGGAATGGCCTCCAGATTCAGCCGCTCCGCCATAGCGCAGTTCGGCATGGTGTCGATGATCTCCCGCCATGCGGCGATTCTTTCCTCCAGCGTGGCGGCTTTGCACCAATACACCAGAAAAGCCGCCTCCGGCGTGGTAAATGAATAGTTCAGCTTTTGCAGGTGCTCCCGCATATCACGGGAATCAATAAAACGATAAATGTCCAGCTTCTTTCCCTCCTGTTCATTCTGCCTGCCCCGGCAGTGTCGACTGTCGAAGCAGGCAATAGGCGTTCAGTAAAAATTCGATTCCGCAATTTCCTTTGAGATAGGTGCTGACAGGCTGCAAAATTTTATGAGAACTGTCCAGCGATCCCCGGTAATATTCCAGGTCCAGATAATCACAGATGGGTGCTTTCTCCCGACGAATCAAGTTTCCTTCCGCGCGATACCCAAAGGCGCCCATGATACGGCTGTCGCCCTGCTTGAGAAGACGCTCTACCGTCCAGTCGGCGCAATTCAGCATCTGCCGGTCATACTCGCTGGGCGGCAATTCCTTGATCATTCGCTCAGAGTCCCAAGTGACCATGTCCGTCAGGACAAACGGTTCATCCGGATTAAACCGGGAGCAGACAATGTCGCCGCTGTGAAACGGTGTGGGGATCATAAACCACATCTCCTCAAAGAGAAGATAGGTCATCATATCTTCGGCATCCGTCGGCAGACAATTAATTTGCATGATCTCACCGTCCTGATTAAAGAGACAGGTGTCTATCCGGCGGCTGTGCTCTGCCGCATCGAGCGGTTCCTTGCGGATCTCCAGCTTGCAGCAGCTCACAGCCTGCGCCGCATGTATTGCGGCGGCAAGACAATCCTTGTAACTGCGATACACACCACCCGAATCGGTTTCTTCCGCCGCTGGTAATCTGTATTGATAGACGCAACTGCCTGCCGCCTGAAACTGCCCCAGCATTTTCTCCTGCAGCTCGATGTAGGCAGCTACCCGCTCCCGGATATCCCAAGCGTAGTCCCAAGGACAACTCGGCACATCCCCGACTATTTCCTGCCATGCGGCAATTTTTTCATTCAGTGTGGCGGCCTTGCAGTACCAGATCAGGAACATTTTTTCCTCTGTACTGAATCGGTATTGAATTTCGGCTAGGTATCGCCGGATATCTGCGGAGTCTATAAATCTGAAAATGTCCATCTCGCTCACCCTCTACAGGTACTCCATCCAGCGGATTTGCCGGATGTCCAGTTGCTTTTTCCTTGCGTAGCACAGCGCCCGCCAGGTTCCGCTATAGATCCGGGAATGCTCATCGTAGACGGCGATCAGGCGGCTGCTGCGGTCAATCATATACCGGTCCCGGGCCGCCAAAGCGGCCATCCGCCGTACCGGTTCCACACAAAGAATGCGGTCAGATGCCGCTATAGTTTGCCGATAGGAATTCTCTGTTACATCGGCGTTATAGCCCGGAAAGGGCAGAATCGCCATCAGCGTCAGCGGCAGATTCTTACGCAGCCGCAGCACAATCTCCGCCGCCCAAGCGTCCACTCCCAGCGCACCGCCGTAGAGAAATGTCGTATAGCTGTCGGCAATGGCCTGCAAAATTTCGCTCTCTAACGCACGAAGCATTTTGGCAGCGGCGGGATCACCGGTGTTGCTGCCCCAGGGGAAAAATTGGGGGCGATGCCCCGTAAAGCAGCAGGTTTTCTCTGGCTGTATGTCCAATGCTCATCCCTCCTGTTCCTTCTGAATACTGCGATAGTGCCGGCTCCCGTCAGCCTTGAACGACAGCGGCACCTCATCCGGCAGCGAAAAGGCTTGGCGAATCCGGGTATCAATTTCCGGTGTGCAGAGCGAGGGATGCAGGTAGACGACGGCTTTTCCGTGCCGCAGCTCCACTCGCCCACGGGGAAAGTAGTTGTAGGGCATTCCGCAGGTAAGAGAATGCGGGAGCGTTTTCCAAAACCGCCGATGATTGTTGCCGACCGTATCGGCTTCCTCACCGGAAACGGGAAAGCAGAGCAATTTCCCGTCCACATACCAGAATAGCCCCCGCTTCGCAGTCACCCATCCATCACCTCCGCTTATCAGGATAGAACATCCTGTGGGCCTTTTTCGGTTCACCGCAGAAAAAGAAAGCCGGCATCCACCGGCTTTTCTGCAAACACACTTATGCTCTTTTTTGATGGCTGTCATTTCTAACGGTAGATAAGCTCGTTTGAAACGATTTCCATAGCGGCGTTTCGCAGATTGTTCATTTTCTGCACCCAAAGCATCTGGTTTTCTGCTTTGAGGACTTCCGTTACGCCTTCCTTTTCGGCAAGCAGCTTTACAAGCTGAGAAAACATTGCTTCTGCCTGCTCGTTGAGGTCTGCAAGGTAATCGTTCAGCTT
>ERZ1026848.403-NODE-403-length-24599-cov-3.970746_pt1 | contig 24599 bp, 21 predicted proteins | sample MGYA00380154_ERZ1026848 | MGnify/ENA primary metagenome ERZ1026848 (study PRJEB33269, sample SAMEA4719790) | human gut metagenome | biome: human-associated habitat; feature: organic feature; material: feces | place: Cameroon | collected 2013-10 ...
TCCACCGCCTCCGCCGAAACCGATGCCGAAGCCGCACCATGATGTCCGCCCCGGTCAGCCCGGCCGTCCGGACATGCGTCCGCTTCCGCCGCCTCCGCCGAAACCGGAGCCGCCGAGAAAGCGTTGCTGGTGGAGATTCTGGTAATTTCCGCTTTCCTTCAGAAAGCAACAACAAAAAAACGGCCCCCCGGACGGGGAGCCGTTTTTTGTTGTCCGCTGAATCGGAATGTCACTTCGGAGTATTGCTCAGGTCTTTCGGACAGGTTTTGCCGGAAGGACACGGCATCGTGCCGTTTTTGAGTTTTTCCAGGCATTGCGCCTGAGTCGCCGAGTCGCATTTCTTCATGTGCTTCATGCAGTTCTTGCACTGCGACTTGTCCGCACAGACGCATTTTCCGTCCTTGACGCAGGGCGAGGCCGGATCATTTGCACAGCCATCGGTGTAGGCGACCGATTCGATGACGATGATTGCTTCACCGTCCTGCGGATTCGCCGCCGGAGCGTTTGCCTTGTTCGCCGCATCCGCCGCCATGGCCATGCAGACTGTTCCGAGTGAGACGATTCCGATGATTGCGAGTGTTGTGAGCTTGTTCATTTTCAGAACTCCTTTTGTTTTCGGAATTCCGTTTTGGAATTCCCCCCTGAGAATTAAAATAGCACGGATTTTCCTGTTGACAAGCGGGGAAAATGCCTCTGTCTCACATCCGTTTGCATGACTCCGCAGAGAAAAGTAAAAGAAAAAAAATCAGCGGACATCCTTGTTTCCCGGACCGGTTTGCGTTCAGTCAGGCTTCCGTTGAAAATAAAAAAGCTCCGAGACGGAATCCCGGAGCTTTTTCCGATGGGGAAAGTCGTTTTCAGCTTTTTACCGAACTCGCGGCGAGGACGGTTACGCCGCGTGTCATCCACTTGGAGTTTCGGACGGTCAGCAGAGAGTAGACGCAGACCCAGCTCAGGGCGACCAGATTGTAAATGCCGTAGACGAACGACCAGACGGATTCGCGGAGACTGGCGCGCGACGCGTAGATCGTTGCGGGGACAAACGACCAGATCATCGTTCCGAACACAGTCCAGACTAGGAACGGCAGCGGATCCAGAACCAGTCCGATGATGCTGAACGGAATCGAAAACAGCGGGAGCAGAATCGAGAGGCTCATCACGAGCAGATTGAGCTGAAGTCCGAGCAGTTCTAGGTTGAATGGTTCAAAACGGCGCAGAAGAACTCCGAACATGATCAGATTTTCGCGGATGTCGCTGCGGGTCCAGCGGAGAAGCATCTTGCAGAGCGGTCCGTAGTGTGTCGGCATTTTCGTCCACGCAATGGCGTTGCATTGAAATTCCACACGCCAGCGTTCGCGGAGGAGCAGACTGGTGATCGCGCGGTCTTCCCCGATTCCCGAAGGTTCGCCGAGGAAGGTCTGGTTGACCCATTCTTCCAGCAGCGGACGGATTGCGGAGACGCGGTATGCGCTCAGCGCGCCGGGGGTGCAGAGAACCGAGCCGATTTTGCTTTGCGCGCAGCGGATGAATTCAAATCCGAAAACGAATGCGACGTCCAGCATCCGGGGAATGATTCCCTCTTCGAGGTTGCTTACGCGGATGCTGCCCGCAACGGCGCCGACGGACGGCTTGGCGAACGGCGCGGCAATTTTCCGCAGAGAATCGCGTGTCACTTCAGAGTCGCTGTCGATGGTGACGACGATATCGCCGTGAGCAATCCGGATTCCTTCATAGAGCGCGTGGCGCTTGCCGCGGTTGCGTTTGAAATTCTTGGCGACGATGAGCCCGGGGAACTCCTGCTCGGCTTTGCGCATCCACTCCCAGGTGTCGTCCTGCGAGCCGTCATTCACGGCGATGATTTCCAGTTTTCCCGCCGGGTAGTCGCACGCGGCAACGCTTCGCAGGGCGGTGAGAACATATTCGCCTTCATTGTAGGCGGGGACGATGACGGTGCATTTCGGCAGCTCTTCATCGCTCAGTTCGGGTGCTTCGCGGTAGCTCCATGCGAGGAGGCTTTGAATCAGAAAGTATGCGAGCATCAGAATAACCATAGCGGATCCGAAGAGCTGAATTCCGAATCCGGCTCCGTCGAACACTACAGCTTCCGGGTTTCTCGTGAACATCAGCCAGATTGCTCCGGCGAGGGAAAGTGCGGCGGTGCACCAGACGGCTGCTTTTATCGTTGATTCCAGTTTTTTTCTCATAATCTGTTGTTCCTTTCGTTGTTGCAATGCTTAGTCTAGCACTGCGATATGGCGGGAATATGGCGAACAGATTAAAAACTGGTGACGAAAAGATTAAAAAAAAGCAATCAGTCTGAATGGAAAAAGGCGGACCGCTCCTTTGCGGGAGCGGTCCGGAAGAACTCAGGGAATGCGTTTGAATACGGTGCTTTCCAGCAGGAACGCAAGCAGAAGCAGAATCAACGACGCCGCAATGAACGGCGGCGCCAATTCCCGCCAGTTGACGAGCGTCTGCTGTTCAAACGAGGTCTTTTCCAGCGAATCGATCTCCTTCATTGCGGCGGCCATGCTGTCGGAATCCTCCGCTTTGTAGTAGCGGCCGCCCGAGTCGGCGGCGATCTGCTGAAGCAGCCGTTCGTCAAAATCGCTTTGAATCTGCTGATAGCTGCGTCCGGCGAACGTTTCGACCGGGGCGACGGAAACCTGCGAGCCGATGCCGACTGTGTAGACGGTAATGTCGAATGTCGTCGCCATCTTCGCTGCCTGAAGCGGAGTCAGCTTGGCTTCAACATTGTTCGAACCGTCAGTGAACAGCACGATGATTTTGCGCCGGGCGTCCGAATCCTTCAGCCGCTGAACGGCGGAGGCGATCGGTCCCGCAATGTTCGTTTTGTCGCCGATCATGCCCGCGTCTAGATTGTCGAGATTCGCAATCAGCCACGCGTGGTCGAGGGTCGGCGGACACGCCATGTAGGGCAGGGGCGCGAATGCAATCAATCCGATGCGGTCGTTCGGGCGCTCCTGAATGAATTTCGCAATCTCCGTCTTCGCGGTCTGAATGCGGTTCTTCAGAGTTCCTTTGTCGAGCGCGGAACGGACTTGCGACATGGTGGTCATGTTTTTCGGCACATCGACTGCCGACATACTGCCGGAAAGGTCGAGCGCGATGATGATGTCGATTCCCTCCGCACGGCGGCGGATCTGTTCCAGTCCTTCGCGCGGACGCGCCAGCGCAACGACGAGCAGGAGCATTGCCGCTGTATAGCAGAGAAACGGAACCGCGCGTTTCCAGTTGAACCTGCGCGGAGTCCCGGAAGCCGCTTTCGCCGCATTCAGAGAGGGAACACGCACGGACGGCTGTTTCCGTTTCCATGCGAACAGCGCCGCAAGCAGAACGGGGACTGCAAGCAGAAGAAGCCAGGGATACATGAATGCTGTCATATTGTCTTCTCCTTTCCCTCTTTTTCCGTTGCGGTTGTTTCCCGGACGAGTGTTTCCGCACGGGCGGCGGCTTCGTCAAACGCCATGACATCGGCCGGAGCTTTTGCGAACTTCACCATGTCGGCGGAAGCGAGAAACTCTTTGAGAAACTCCCGCTGTGTCTGCTCCAGCGGCCCGCCCGCATGAATCTCATCCAGAAATTCGCGCGTCGTCTGGTGTTCCGCCCGCAGATGAAAACGGATTTCAAGATAGCCGCGGACAACGTCGGTGAGACGTGTAATCGCATTGGCCGCATTGGATGAACCGCTGTGCAGATCGTCGCGGATCCGTGCAATCGAAGAGAGTGCGGCGGTCCACGGCGGAACGGCGTGGCGGCGGGCATGCCGGCGGTACAGTATGTACCAGAGAGCCGCGAAGATCAGCACCAGAGCAATTGCTCCGAGCGTCCATTTCATCGAAACTCTTTCCGGCGGAACGGGATGCTCAATGCGTCCCGCGATCCCCGGAGTGTCGCCTGCCGCAACCTCAAGCGCTTTTGCCGTAAAGGCGGGAAGCACAAGATTGAGTTCCTGCTTCTTCTCAGCTCCGCCCTCGATTTGCGCGGTGATGGAGCCAGCCGGGATTTCTCCCGGACGGTATGCAAGAACGGTTGCATTCAGTTTCCAGACGACGAATCCCCAGCCGGTTTTGATGCGCTCAAATGAAGGCGTGCCGATACGCTGGGAGTTTTTGCCCGGCTGAACGGCGAGTTCCGTCAGGGTGCGTCCCCACGGCGCGCGGATTTCTGCGGAAACGCCGATGGTCGAGCCGATGGGGACATCGCGTCCGGCTGTCAGTTCCGCGGATTTCGCTATTTCTGCGCGGTCGGCGGAGGCTGCGCACTGACGATATTTGACCGCGGCGGCAATTCCGGTTCCGGCGGCGCAGAGCACGAGAAGCAGAAGAAAAATCAGCGCTCCCCGCACAATTTTTTGTAAAAATGTCTGTCTGTTTTTCATTTCGTTATCCCCTCCTCAGCTTTCTGCGGCGGAAGAACGCCATCAGCGGCTTGAGAATATCTTCACCGCATCGCACGTCGACAAGATCGACTTTGGCGCGGTTGAAGGCCTCTTCTTCCGCGGCAAGTTCCGCGTTTGCGTTCTGCGCATAACGGCTGCGTTCCGCGGCGGACGAGGCGTCGAAGAAGAGCGTTTCGCCGCTTTCTGCATCTTCGAGTTCGAGCATGGGCAGCGGGGGAAGCGCGAGTTCCTCCCGGTCGAGTACGCGGACGGCGACAAGGTCGTGTTTCCGGTTCAGAATCTTCATGGATCGCTCGTAGGACGAGTTGTCGATGAAGTCGCTGAAGAGAAAGACGACGGCGCGTTTCTTGAGATTCCGGATGAGGGAATTCATGGCGTTTCCGATGCGGGTTTTCTGCGATTCCGGCTGGAAGGCGAGAAGTTCGCGGATCAGACGCAGCACATGTGCGCGTCCGGAGCGCGGCGGAAGCCAGAGTTCGGTGCGGTCGGTGAAGACCAGCAGCCCGACTTTGTCGTGGTTGCGGATGGCGCTGAACGCCAGCAGTGCGGCGGTTTCGGCAACCTTTTCGCGCTTGGTTTCATCGCCCGAACCGAAGAACAGCGAGGCGGAGGCGTCGATGGCGAGAATGACGGTCAGTTCGCGTTCCTCCGCGTACTTTTTGATGTAAGGCACGCCCATGCGGGCGGTGACGTTCCAGTCAATGTCGCGCACATCGTCTTCGGGTGTGTACTCGCGCACTTCGCTGAATTCGATGCCGCGTCCCTTGAAGACGCTGTGGTACGCGCCGCCGGTCAGATCCTCGACGAGCTTCCGCGTGCGGATTTCAATTTTACGGACTTTTGCTATGAGATCTCTCGGCAGCATATTCCGTCTCCTTTCCGATCCGGTGAGCCGGATCAAGGCGTCTTGAGCTCGTTGAGAATGCCGGTGATGATGTCATCCTGCGTCCGGTTTTCAGCTTCCGCTTCGTACGAGAGTATGATTCTGTGACGGAGCACGTCGTGCGCAATGCTCTTGACGTCCTGCGGAACCACGTAGGCGCGTCCTTCCATGAACGCCATGGCTTTGGCGGCGACGACGAGCGCGATTGTTGCGCGGGGCGAAGCTCCGACTTCGACCATCGGCGCGATGTCGTCGAGCTTTGCTCCGGACTGACGCTGCGAGAGTTCGGAGCGGCGGTTCGGGCGGGTCGCCCAGACGATATCGAGGATGTAGTCGAGAATCTTCTCATCCATGTAGATCTTGTCGACCCACTTGCGGGCGTTTGCGATATCTTCGAGTTTGGCGACGGGCATGGCGTGCGGCATGCACTCCGGATGCCCCATCCGCTCGGCGATAAGACGCTCTTCTTCGCGGTTCGGGTAGTCGATTTTCAGTTTGAAGATGAAACGGTCGATCTGTGCTTCCGGCAGCGGATAGGTTCCCTCCTGTTCGATCGGGTTCTGTGTTGCGAGAACGAGGAACGGTTCGGGCATTTTGAGTGTGGTTCCGGCAACGGTCGCCTGTTTTTCCTGCATGCATTCGAGCAGGGCGCTCTGCACCTTTGCGGGCGCGCGGTTGATCTCGTCCGCAAGAACGATGTTTGCGAAAACGGGCCCCTGCTTGACCGTGAAGGTGTGCTCCTGCGGGTTGTAGATGTTTGTTCCGACTACGTCGGCCGGCAGCAGGTCGGGCGTGAACTGAATTCGTGCAAACTTGCCGTCCAGACTCTGCGCAAGGGTTTTGACCGCGAGAGTCTTGGCGAGTCCCGGAAGACCTTCCAGCAGAACGTGTCCGTCCGCGAGCATGGCGGCGATCAGTCGGTCGATCAGTTCGCTCTGACCGGCGACGATGCGGCTCATTTCGGTTTTCAGCGGACGGATGAACGCCGAGGCCTCCACAATATCTCTCTGAAGTTTCTGTAAATCTTCCTGGCTCATGATAAATTCCTCCCTTTTGAGTTGCTTTGTTCTTTTTTATTTAATATGGATGACAGCGTTTATGAAGAAAAGTTCATTTCTTTTGTCTTATTTGCCTTGAAAATTTGACTTTGCGCCAAATGCAGATTACAGTACGGGACAATGTTTTTTGAGAGGGAAAAGGAAACCATCATGATGCAGCCGTTCAAGTCCGGAGACCGCGTCGCATTTTTCGGCGACAGCCTCACCCATGCGGAAAATTACATCCGCTTTATCCGCGATTATTATTTCACCCGTTTCCCGGGAATCGACCTGAAGACGTTCAACTGCGGAAACGCCGGGGGAAGCGCAACGGATTCTCTGCTCCGTATGGATTTTGACCTGCTCAACAACAAACCGGACAAAGTGTTCGTCTTCTTCGGCATGAACGACGTCGACCGCTACGCCTACGGAGATGTCGAGGTGACGGAGGAAATTCTGGAGCGCCGCCGCAGCGCGCTCGCCCGTTATGAAGAATCCATGGAGAAAATCGTGCGTCGCCTGCGGGAGGCGAATGTCAAGGAGATAGTTCTTCTTTCGCCCACTCCGTACGAGGAAAGTGCGAAAATCGAAGAGGAGAATCTGCGCGGAGTTCTCGGCGCGCTTCAGCATTGCGCGGAATTCAATGAGCGTCTCGCGGAACGTTACGGCTGCGAAACAGTCGACTTGCTGAATCCGATGCTCGCAATCAACCGCGAGATGCAGAAGAGCGACCCGACGGCCTCGCTTGCCGGTCCCGACCGCGTTCACCCGACGGTTGTCGGACAGGCGGTGATGGCGTATCTGATTCTGACTGCGCAGCAGGTTCCGAAAAATGTCTTCTATGCTTCGCTCGGGCTTGCCGCTTCAACGGACAACTGCGCGGTTTCCGATGTCCGCCAGACAGAAGACGGTGTGGAATTCCAGCTTGTTCCATTTGCCATGCCGTATCCGCCGTTTGCGGAACTGGGAGAGGTCAACCGTCTGGTTCCGTTCTCCCGCTCGCTCGATTCCATGCCGCTGGTCGTCCGCGGGCTCGGCGCCGGACGCTGGTTGGTGGAAGTCGACGGCGCCCGCCTGACGGAGGTTTCCGCCGCCGATCTTGCCGCCGGAATTGATTTGCGTCTCCGTTCACCGAAATCGGAGAAGATTGACGAACTCAATCAGCGTTACCGTCAGGAGGAGGGCGTTCTGCGCAACATCGCGAAGGTGGAGTTCATGATGTTCTGCGCCAAAGTCGACCCGAAGGACTCCGCCGCCGTTCAGGCCTGGATGGAGCGCTATCTTGATGAGGTCCGCACGAAACCGTGGTTCGGTTATTACACGAATCTTTTTGCTGAATATTACAAGCTGAAAGCCCGCGAAGCCGACTGCAGGACCGCATTGCGCATCATCTCCGAAGAACTGAATGTCGATATTCAGCCCATCAGTCGGAAAATCACGCTCCGGAAGATTGCGGACTGATTCTGAGCAGCAGCGATGCGGAGCCGACCCCGGTTTCCGCGTCGTCCATGGAAAATTCCCGGATGTGCTGAGCGTAGACGTTGAACCAGCCGCGCGGTTCAAGCTCCTCGCGGAAACACCGACGCCATTCATTTCCCGCTCCGGAAAAGATTTTCAGCCGCAGACGGTTGATTCCGGCTTTCAGCGTAACGGGGAACGCCCACGGAGCAAACGCGCGGAGTCCTGAAAGTTTTCCGTTTATGCTCAGTTCTCCCGCATGCAGAAGTTTATCAAAACAGAGATAACCGCTCTGCGGCTTTTCGCATTTCAGTTTCGTCTCCAGAGTGAGAATTCCTGAAAAGTCCGGCTCATGCCAAAGTCCGTCCGCCGGCAGTCCGGTCCGGATGTTTTCGCGTTTGAAACAGGTCGCTCCCGTTGCGGACATGTGCATCCGTTCGATTGCTGTGACGCGCCATTGCGGTTCCCATCCGGTCCTCTGGAATTCTGCAACCTGCGGATTTCCGCATCCCGGCATGAGAATCCGCAGCGAACCTGCGGGAAGTTCGAATGAAACTATCCCGTTCTGTTTGCGGATCGGGCAGAGTTCCGGCAGAACCGGATCAACGGCAATTTCGCACCATTCCAGTCCGGAATGGAAGCGGAATGGAACCGCTTTGTCCAGTGGATTGAAGATCATCCATGCTTTCCCTTCGCGCCGTTTGCAGGGGAGAACGCGGCAGGGCGTTTTGCCGCCGGGCAACTCAAGCGAAGCAAATTTTTTGAGTTCGTCATTCCAGCTGCGGAACACCGCGCAGCCGTTCCGCTTCATTCTTTCGATTCCGTCTGCTTCGCGCGGATCGGGGTTGCCGAAATAGACGAGCGCTTCCGGCGTGTGCATCCCCTCAAGATCGCCGAGGTCTGCAAACCTCCATGGAATCGCATGGCGGTCGAGTTCGTTCAGCAGTTCGTTCATGCGGGCTTCCGCCTGGAAATTGATTTCCGGCGGCGGATAATCCGGACATGGATTTTCCGTGCGTGCGAGCACCAGAACCGGCGGTTCCGTCGCGCCGACGTCGAACTGCGCGGCGATTTTCCATGCGCGGTTGAGCTCCGGCATTGCGCGCCACTGCGGAATACGCGGGGAAAAGTCGGTGGAACAGCAGATTTTGCGCTTGCCGCGGTCGCTGTAAAGATACGGCATCGGCAGAATCCGGTTGATCCCCTGAATCAGAAGCGTGTTGACAATCCAGTTCATCTGCGAGGTTGTCAGTCCGTAGCCGTAGACATTGAAGCATTCGCAGAGCGCCTCCTTGCGTCGCGAGCGGATTGCCGCGGAAGCGGCAAGGCGGGGATAATGACAGTCGAGTCCCGGGAAAATCTGCCGCCAGATCGCATCGATTCCGGGAACGTCCAGCGGCGCGAGATAGCTCAGAATTTCTCCGTGGTCGCCCGTGAGGAAAAGCGCCTCCTCGTGGTTGAAATGTCCTTCGAATTCGAGCCCGTTCCGTCTGCACCACGCCGCGAGAACGCCGGAGTAGTTCCGCGCGAAAAGTTCCGTGCAGACGCGCATGTATTTGCGCCGCGCTTCGGGGGCTCCCGGTTCTGTTCCGGTTCCTTTCCAGAGACGCGGGAGAATGTCGCGCTCAAAATCGCAGTCGTATTCTTTCCGGAAGAGCTCGCGCATGCCGCGGATGATCCGTATGCCGTCTCCGCCGGGAGAGCAGCGGAAGAACGGTTCATCGGTGAAGATGCCGCGTATCGTTTTTCCGAACTCGGAACCGAACTCGTTTTTGTAGAGTTCATGAGTCATCTGAATAAAGATTTCCGTCGTCGTGCGGTCGAACAGATCGGGGAACTCCTCGACTCTTTCTTCCACACCGTTTTCCGTACGGAAGAGGAAGCGCGCGCGGCATTCGGGATGCTGTTTTATCAGACGGTCCAGCACGCCGCCGCTCGGCCAGCCGCCTTCGTCGTAAAGCATCATGAAAAGTCCAAGTCTTTTACATTCGTCAAGCATGATATGTGCGAGTTCGAAGTAACGTTTCCCGAGATAGGCGCATTTCATGCCCTGAAAAAAATTGCATTTGCGGAAGGCGTCCGGCATGGGGTGCAGGTAGACGCAGGAGAAGCCCGCATCCGCGATTGATCTCAGCTGTTTCCGTATGCCGTTTTCCGACGGCGTCGCGTTCCAGTACCAGAAGACTCCGGTCCCGGGCAGTCGTGCAGTTTTCATTGATTCAGCTCCGTTCATGATCATTTTTTGCTGTTATTTGAGTTGAGCGCGCGAGACTCTCCGGTAGATTCCCGGAGGCATCTGCATGATTTTTCCGAATGCCTTGGAAAAATGGAACCGGTCGGAAAATCCGGTCGCTTCCGCGATTTCATCGATGCTGTGCATGGAATAATGGAGTTCGCCGCAGGCGTATTCGATGCATTTGCGTGTGCGGAACTGCTGCGGCGATTCGCCGGTTTTTTCGCGGAAGAGGCGGATGAAGCTGTTTTTCGCAAGCCCGGTGCGTTCGGCAAGTTCGGTGTTGGAATATTTGTGCCGCAGATTGTTTTCGATGAACTCGCAGATGCTTTCAATGCGCGGATCGGGCATTTCGTGGAGCGTGAAAAGATCGGCGGGCAGACGGCTCATCAGAATTCCGATTATGGCGTATGCGAGCATGGTTCTGCGCTGAACGTTCTCCCATCCGTGCCCGGTCGCGATGCATTCCCGTATCAGTTTAAGCGTTTCCGGGTCGGCGGGCAGCTCAAAATGTCGTTTCGGACTCGGCAGCTTGTCGTAAATGAGAAAATGAATGTAAAAATGCGGAAACGGACGGTCCGACCACGTGGAGAATGAATACTCTTTCGGGAAGATGTAGAAGCGGTCGGGGGCGAACGGCGTCGGCGGAACCACGCTTGATTTGAAGTAGCTGCCCGGAGCGGAGTTGTAATAAAGTCTCCAGTCCGGCGGATTCGGATGGAGACGCACCCATGGATGAATCGCCTCGTACCACCGGCACCGCGAGACCCGGAACATGCTGTTCTGAACCTCGATTTTTTCCGGCATTATTTTTTCATAAATGTTTCTTTTTGGCATATCTTGGATTCTCTTCTCCATAGGATTTTTTGTGAAAGCGAGTATAATTACATAAAACAATATAACGCGTGAAAGTGAAAAATCAAGTCCCGGAGCTTTTCTAGACCCGGAACAGAAAACAAACGAAAGGCGGCATGTCATGAAAACTTATTCGAGCAGCGGAAACAGTCTGGCTTTTAAATGCAAATCCGGAAACTTCACTATAACGCGTGAAAGTGAAAAATCAAGTCCCGGAGCTTTTCTAGACCCGGAACAGAAAACAAACGAAAGGCGGCATGTCATGAAAACTTATTCGAGCAGCGGAAACAGTCTGGCTTTTAAATGCAAATCCGGAAACTTCACTCTTGTGGAGCTCCTCGTAACGATTGCCGTCATTGCAATCCTCGCCGGAATGCTGCTGCCCGCCCTGAACAGCGCAAAAGTAAAGGCGCAGACGATTACCTGTCTCAACAATCAGAAGCAGATCAGTCTTGCTCTGACGCAGTACACGCAGGATCACAGCTACTATCCCTGGCCGCAGGATAAAAATGGCAAAATAGACATCTGGGGCAAGCTGACCGGAAGAGATGAAAACGGCATCACCGGAACCCGCTATCTCGAAGTCATGAAAAACAATCCCGGCGTCCTGAAAATCCGCTGTCCGAACCGCATGAACCAGCGGTCTTCCGACGGCTCCGATTCCCTGATGAATTCATACGTCTTTCTCGGTACGAGCAAGAACGGCTGGACCGGATTTCTTGCGGCGACGAGCGCGGAAGTTCTTCCCGAGGGCGCGATGCGTCCGGAAAAGGTGCGCAAGCCTTCCGCCAAAATTCCGGTCATTGAGAATCAGGCGTCCAGAAACGACTCCGGAATGGGCTATATCTCCGATTACCGCTATCTTTACAACGGCGAGGGCAATAAGGATGAGGTTGAACCCGTTCACGGCAGACTTGCAACCGCGCAGTTCTATGACGGACACGCCGCAATGATCGATGTCGTTTCCGAACTGAACGCGTTCAACAACAATTCGCGCGGCTCTCAAATCTGGGAGAAATATTTCGCGACGAACAAAGACTGAAAAGGAGCCTGTCATGAAACATCTTCTCTGCTCTGCGTTTCTCACCGCTTCGTTCCTGCTCCCCGCCGGGGAGTTCCTCAACCGCAACGCCGGAATGGAGCTCGGAATCCCCGGAAAAGGCGCGCCCGGATACTTCCTCTGCGTCAACCGCGCCGCGCTCAAAACTGTTCAGGCTGCGCCCGATAAAATCTATACCTCCGTCACCGTCGGGGAGGGAAAGGACGGGCAGGGGCTGATGATCCCGGGGTATTCCGGCGTTTCGCACTGGCAGCTTGAGCTTGCCGATTTCATGCTGACCCGCGACGGCGAAGTGGAAATCTCCTTCGACGCCAAAGTCCTGCCGGACGAGAACGGAAAGCTTCAGCCGCTCCGCGCCTATTCCATTGATTTCCGCGCGTTTCCCGATCAGGATCGCGACCACTATTATCCCATGCTGAAAGCCTTCTCCTTCCGTCCCGGGACCGAATGGAAGCGCTTTTCGAGACGCTTCAAAGTCAAGGCGTATACCAATTACTACAACATCTGGGTTCTTGCACCCTATGTTCCGAGCGGAACCACGCTCAATGCGCTCTGTCTTGACAATTTCCGCTTTGAATACGTCGATTCCGCCCCCGCACCTGTTCCGGAGGAGTATGCCGTCATTCCGGATCGTGACGACCAGCTTTATTCGCGCGGGGACCTCGTCGCGTACACCGTCCGCGCGCGTTTGAACGACGCCCGTGAAACGGTGGAAGCGAAACTTGTGTTCAAGCGAGAATACAACGATTCCCCCGTGGCAATCGAGGCGATAACGCTCAAGCGCGGAAAAGACGGAACCTATACGGGGCAAAAATCTTTTGCTCTGCGCGAGTTCGGTTCCTTTACGACAGAACTGACGATTGCGGGAAAGAAACTGCGCGGAATTGATACATCGGTCCAGGTCATGCATCCTGCGGTAAAACACCCGTTCGGCTCGTTCGGCTGGGGACTCGGCATGAACGACGAGGGCGGTTTCCCGATCGGCCGCGCCGGAAAAGAGGGTGTTGAAAACTACAGCATCATGACAAATTCTTTCGAGCGCGAGTTCCGTCTGATGAAAGCCGCCGGAGCAAACATGATGCGCGTCTGGGCGCGCTGGCGTCTTATCGAACCCGAAGCCGGAAAGTTCACCGCCTCCCTCCTGGGACTCCAGATGGAACTGCTGAAAAAGTATGACATCGAACCGCTTTTTGTGCTCATGGGCGGACTTGTCATTCATGGCGGACAGGCGACGATGGACAAGTATCTTGCGGGGAACATCCGCGGTTCGCAATGGCCGGAACACCTCTTCCGGTATTATCATCAGTCCGAACGCAAAAACGCCGGTTCGATTCTTCCCCCGATGGATTACTATGCGAAATATCTTGATTTCGTTTATAAAACCTGGGGCGGACAGGTCCGCTGCTGGGAGATGACCAACGAACCCGGCGTGTTTGGCGTTCCGGCAAAAAACTACATTGATTATCAGAAGTTCACATACGATTATCTGAAACGGAAAAATCCGGAAAACCTCCTGATCGGCAACGGCGTGACGGGCGATTTCGGCATGAACGTCGTCAAATGGTGCGACCAGCTCAACGCCGTCGACCGGAACTATGTCGATACGCTTGACGGCGTGGCGTTTCACCCCTATGCGTGCGGACTCGACTACATTCACGGCGCGCGCGGACTGTATGCGCAGTGCATCCGGAACATTCAGAACACGCTTGCGAAACCGAAACCGATGTGGTGCACCGAACTTTATTACATTCAGACCGCGCGGCGCAAGCAGATCAATCATGGACGCGACTTCAGCCGTTACGATTCCAACGACCTGCTGCGTCATTTCCTCGACGGCATTTACAATGGCGTGAAAGCCTCGCCGTCGCCCGCCGTCGACTCATTCTTTCAGACTCCGGACCGGATGGTCAATCTGCGCGGCATGACTCAGCTCGCGGCCGCGATGAATTCACTTTCGTTCCTGCTGACCGATATGGTGAATTTCCGAAAAATCGACCTCGGTTCACTCGTCCGCGCCGGAATGTTCACGGACAAATCCGGAACAAAAGCGCTCGGCTTTCTGTATGACATGCGTCCTTCGGGCAGTCTCTGGACACCCGGCGCGGGTTCCGCGCAGATTCTCGACCTTTACGGGAACCCGCTCGCTGTCGGAACGGTTCCGCTCGGATTTGAACCGCGTTATCTGACCGGAGCACCCGCCGAAGTTGAACGGATGCTGACTCAATCCGCGTTCAAGGTTGCAAAACCGGTCGAACTTTTCGGTCGCTTTTTCAACGATGAACTGTACATAGAGGCACGCAACCGCACAGGCTCCGCTGGAATCGTTGATGCAGAAGTCGGCACTCTTCCGGTCCGTTTTGCATTCGAGAATGACCCGGAACATGCGGTAATCCGTCTGGCCGGAGTCAAAACCGCTCCCGCAAATGTGAAAACGGTTGCAAAAACTCCGGCGTACACGCTTCCCGCAACGGTGAAGCTTTCGCGCGGAACAACGGCGCATCTTTCCGCAGGGAACGGCACGCTGAAGGTCGAGCTCTCCGTCGCCGATCCGTCGGTGAAAGCCGCGGAGGGCAATTCTCTGTGGGGCGGTTCCGCCGTTGAAGTTTTTCTTGATCCGTCGCCGTTCCGCGAACTCAGCCGCGATGCGGTGAAGCCGTATCAGTATGCATTCGCCGCGGTACCCTCGAAGGGGACCAGCATGACGGCTCTTGCCATTCGCAATCCCGCGACAAAGGCGTCGCGCAAAGTTGAAAAAACGGCGGACGGCTATCGCATGGAGATTCTCATCCCGCTGGACGAACTGCCGCCCGCGGCGGTGTACGGATTTGATATCGAGATCAGCCGTCCGGGCGAAAAAACAAAGGAATCGCTGGGGGCGAACCCCGGCAATTCGTTCCGTTACCGTCTGCACTATCACCTCTTCCGCCATCCGGATGCCTCTCTTCCGAACGGGGATTTTTCGCAAGTCGCTTTCGGCGATCCGGCTGCATGGTGTTACGAGATCCGCAGCGGCGTTTCCTTCCGGTGCGCTCCGGAGTTCGGGCGGACGGGGAACGGAATGAAAGTGGAGGTTCGCAAGCCGGACGCCAGACCTGCGGTTGCCGGACAGCGTTTCAAAATCGAGCCCGGCAGATTCACGCACGGAGTCTTCCAGATCCTCGCCCGTTATGAGAATGTGCAGACGCTCAAATCCGGACGCGGTCGGAACGGCGTCCGCTTCTCGGTCGGTTTCCCGCGCGGACGTGCGGAATATGGATACGACAAGCTCAAAGCGGACATGACGGGCTGTTCGGACTGGACGCTTTATCAGCTCGAATTCAAGATTCCAGCGGATGCGGATTATCTGATTCCGGAGTTCGGCTTCGGTCCCGCAACGTCGGGCGCGCTTTTTGTGGATTCTGCAACCTTAACCCTTTACGGAGATAAAAAATGAGAAAACTTCTTGCACTCACAGCCATTGTGTTCACCGCCGCGCTTTCCGCCGCGGATTTCCGCATCGACATTGTCGGCGGCGACAACTTGTCCTTTGCTCCGGGCGAGGTGTCGGAGAATGTGACGCTTGCTCAGGCCGGCTGGCTTGGCGCGAAAAAGGATCAGCGTCTCTGCGCCCAGGCGAAAGTTTCGGACGCGTGGCGGGAATACAGTTTCTCATTCACCCCGAAGTCGAGTGGAAAAGCGACGATTCAGCTGATGAGTTCGGATGCGAAAACGTTTGTTGCGTGCGACAACATCCGAATGAGTTCCGGCATTCCGAACGGCAGTTTTGAGCAGCTCCGTCCCGACGGCACCCCCTCCGGCTGGTGGAAGATGCGCGACGCCCGTGTGGTTGTCGACGGTTCCGCCGCCGACGGCAAAAACTATGTTCTTTCCGCCCACAACGACCGCTGGACCCGTCAATTTGATTGCACTGCCGGTGTTCCGGTCACCGTCAAATTCTCCGCCCGCCGGGAAGGAAAGTGATATTTCCCCCTGTAAGCGAGGGGCTTGCAGGGGGGAGAAGGTTACTTGGTAAGGGGGGTAAGTAGTTCCCTGTTGTAGACAATGATATCTATGAGATTTTTGATGTATTTTGAGGTTTCAGAGATGAATTTTCCCTTCGTGTCTTTTAGGTCTAAATCCCATTTATTGTAAAATGATTTTGCATCCCAATGAATAAACTCTTGGCTTGGTTTGAGGGTGATTATCCACTTTTCATTCGGAAGAGTAGATTCGAAAATGTCTTTTTGAAGAAGCTGTTGGGGAATTTTTAAAGCTTCCTTAAAGTGGTTATCGGAATGTAATCCGTAACGGAGATCTCTGTAGTAAGGAAAACCTCGGTGGTGATTTTGAAATTCGAAAAAGAGTTTGAATTTATATTTGTGGCTAGTGTAGTAAAATCCTGCGAATCTTCCATCTTTGTGTGGATAAGTAATTTTGCATTCCCATTTTTCATTTATGCTATCCTCCTTAGTTGGATTACATTTTTCTGCAATTTCTTGAATAATTTTTTGATGGCAGTTGTTGAATGTTTGTGCAATATAAGCTGCCGCAAGATAGTTTTGAGCGTTGGTTGTTGCTGCGCTTGTAACGGCATCTTTCATAGAGGGGTTCATGTGTTCTCCTGTCAGTTTTTTGATGAGTTCTTGGTACTGTACCAAAATTGCTTTGGTGAAAGCATTGTTTCCTTCAGCGATATAAATGCATTTTTCTAGCCATCTGAGAATATCGTCTTTGTACGAAATCCTTTTGTAAGATGTATTCCCAGGATCGCTAGCTTCATGACCATCCAATGTCAAGTATAGGAGGGCTTTAGCATTATCTTTGGGGTACTTGTTCTTCATTTGTGCATCATACTTCTGAAGTTGTCTTTGTTGGTCTTGTGCATAGATTTTGTTTTCTATAACAACAAGTTCCTGGCTGTTTTTTATAACAATATCAATTCTTCCATTAGATCTTTGACCTTCATTCTCCTTTTCTTGAGTCTTCTTTTTCCCTTTTTCCTCGCAAATCACTTCTGTCCTTACGGAGCATCCTTCAGAATGAAAATCTTTTAGCCCGATTTGCTCATAGAAAGCTTTGAGAAATGCCGAACCTAAACCATGTGAACCATGAGGGTTGAGTAACTCTGCAAGAAATTTTGAGTGTATCGTTTCTTGTGTGCCGATGCAGGTGCCTATAACATCGAATGGTTCCGCTTTTTCTTGTTTGATGTCTTTCGTTGCTTCGTAAACATCTTTTAATAATTGTTGCAGTTTTTCCATTTCGACCTCTTTCTGTTGCTGGTTGTTTTTGTTCATTATTGTTTCCATCATTATTCCTCCAGATATTTTTTCACGGTGTTGCGCGCGAGTCCGAGGGCGGCGGATGTCTTTGAGAGATTGCCTTCGTATTTCGCGTAGACCCGCTTGACGTGAAGGCGCGCGGCAGACTCAAAATCATCCGGAATCTCCGGCTCGTAATGCGGAACCAGACTGCTGGACATTTCGCGGTGCTCGGCAATCAACTTGGAGAAATCGGTGATTTCAAGCACGCTCGCACGCTCCAGAATGTTGAACAGTTCACGGACGTTGCCCGGATAATCGTACAGCTTCAGCGCTTCAATCTGTTCCGGGGCAAGGTGACGCCGGTGCTGCTTGATCCAGTAGCCGTCCGCAATCTGCGCAATATCCTCCTTGTGCTCGCGGAGCGGCGGAACCCGGAGCTGAATGACATTCAGACGGTAGTAGAGATCTTCGCGGAATTTTCCGTCGCGCACCATCGCGGCAAGGTCGCGGTTGGTCGCCGTGACCAGACGGACGTCAACCTCAATTTCATCCTTTCCTCCCATCGGCGTGAACCGTCCGCCCTCGAGAACGCGGAGGAGAATTCCCTGCGCTTCCAGCGGCAGCTCACCGATTTCATCCAGAAAAAGCGTTCCGCCGTTCGCCTGCTTGAAGAGTCCGTCCTTCCGCTCGGCCGCTCCGGTGAATGCACCTTTTTCGTAGCCGAAAAAACGGCTTTCGAGCAGATTCGGCGTGACGCTTGCGCAGTTGAACGCCAGAAACGGCTCTTTGCTGCGCGGCGATTTGTTGTGAATCTGAAGCGCGACGGTCTCTTTGCCGGTTCCGCTTTCGCCGAAAATGTGAACTCGCGCGTGGTCGTGTCCGGCAACACGGTTGATGTTTTCGAGCAGTTTCCGGATCGCCTCGCTTTTCCCGACAAGCTCCCGCGAGCCGAAGCGTTTGTAGTGAGCGACCATCTGTTTCTCACCCGGACTCCACCTGCTGACCGGATCGGCGTTCGCAATGTGGCGGATTGCATCCCCGTAGGCGTTGTCGTCCTGATAGTTGCGGTAGTAAAACATCGCCGCCTCGATCAGCAGTTTGTACTGTTTGGAATCCTCCGTCGGTTCTTTCGGAAGCAGACGTTCGCGGATATCGCCGCCCGGAAGCCCGAAACAGGAACCGACAGCTTCGAGCAGCCCGTCCTCGTTGATGTAACAGTCAATTTTTGACCGGATTTCAGGATCAATGCCGTCCGGAAGTTCAAGCGCGCTGATCCACTTGACATGAACCTTCTTTTTCTCCAGCTGTTTCAGTGCAGAGAGCAGGTCGCCGGAGTTCCCGGTCAGACCGATTCCGAGAATATAGATGTCCTTATAGTTCCTTGCTGAATTCGAATTCAGATATTCCGGAAGACGCCGAGTGCTCATTCCGCGGATGTCTGCGGTTCTGCAGGCGCGGAGCGCAAGAGCGGCCGCCGCGGCGTAATCAATCCATCCCCAGCCGGTAAGAATCAGTGTGTCCATATTCTGGTCTCCAAAATTTGACAGGTTGATGTTCATAAAATAATCTACTCCATGTTCGGTGAAAATTCAAATTTCCGGATGAATTTTTTTTGCAGTCCGGTGTTCGCGACAATTCTCGCGCAGGCGATTGCATCGTCGAGCGCATCGTGATGTTTGAAGGTGAATCCGAAATGCGCCGCCACCGAATCGAGCGTGTGTGAGGGCAGGTCCGGCAGATGTTCCCGGCTGATTTCAAGACTGCATGCATAGGGAAAGGCGATCGCCGGGAGACTGTAGAGTTTGAGCGCGCATTTCAGATGCCGCAGATCGAATTGCGCGTTGTGTGCAATGACGCATTCACCCGAAAGCAGAATCCCTTTCAGCGAATCCCAGATTTCCGGAAATTCCGGCGATTCGCGCAGTTCCAGATATTCGATTCCGTGGATTTCGGTAAACTTCGGCAGCATCCAATCCACGGATGCGTGCGGACGCACAAGCCACTCGCATGTTTTTGTGAGTTTCCCGTCTTCCAGAAGTGCCGCTCCGACCGCGCAAATGCTTCCGCTGTTCGGATTCGCTGTTTCAAAGTCCAGACCAACCAGTTTCATTGTTTGTTCCTTTCGCTGTCTGCTGATTTTGTAAAAATATTTAGCAGATTGCGTGCCAAGTCTCATTCGCCCTGACTCTTTCCATCCGCCGGCGCTCTGCTGTTCAGAAACTGAAAGGTTTTGTTCAGAAAATGACCGTTTCTTTCCGCCGCGCGATTCCGCTTGAACGTGAAGACGGTTGGCACGCGATCTGCTATTCTTTCCGGCAGAAACATAACAGGAGAAATCTATGAATCCTTCTATTACGCTGCTCGTTTCAGCCATTCTCGGAACGGAACCGACGGTTACAGTGGAAAGCCGCAAGGTGTGTTTTGAGGAGCTTCCCGCGGCGTGTGCAGACGAATCAGAGTCGGACAAACACGCGAAGGTCATGAATTTTGATCTTGATGGCGACGGTCAGGATGAAATGCTGGTTGCTGCCGGTTCCGGTGGAGACCGTTGGAGTGTCATGACGCATACCGCGGAAGGTTGGAGGTGCGCCGGACGCGTTTCGGGTGAACTTTCGTTTGTCAGCCGTCCGGATTGCCGCGGACTCCTTGCCCGTCTTCCGCTGGGCAGGGATGAGGCTCGCTGGAATTTTTACGAACTCCGCAACGGCGTTCTGCACAATCCGGTGAGCGCAAGCGTGCAATACGCGCGGTCGGGGAACGGTGTCCATCGCGCCAGACCGCTGAAGATTGAGGTGAAGACGGGAAAATGAAAAAGGAACTTCAACAACAGCTTTACGAAACCGCGCCGGTCCTTTACGGTCTGGTGAAGGATTCTCCGCTCTGGAAGATTTCTGCTTCGGATGATCTGTTTCCGTTTCTGCTGGAACTTTCAACGGCGATTGAGAAATTCAACCGGCGATACCGCAAACGCTATGTGCGAGTCATGCGGATCCGCATGGTTGAGGGAAAGCTGGAGTTCCTGACGCATCGCCCGGTCGCGTGCATCGAAAAACTGATTGCCGCCACACGCCTGCGAATCCGTCGGTACCGGAAAGAAATCCGGAGCAATTTCATCCGCCGGGCGCGGAAGATGCAGAGCACGGCGCTGTTCGGTTCGTCGCTGCTGCCCGAATGGAACGCGCTGATGCCGGATGAGCTCCGGACTCTGGAGTGTCTCCTCGGCTATGCGGAACGTTTCGCGGTGTCGAAGGGGGACTGGCTGATGATTGCGCACTGGTACCGCCGTTATCTGCACGACGGCGACAACGAGTTGCGCTGTCTGGAGAACAGTGAACGCTGTGAGTGAGGCATGTCATGTTCAGCATAATGAAAAACCGTGAATTGCGGACCGCCGCCGCGCTGCATTGCGAGGATAATATATATGAATTGAAACGCACGCGGATTCTGCGTGTTGTCCGCGAGTACGACGGCAGTCTGGAGCTTGCCGCGGAGAGACTCGGCTGTTCGGTCGGAACGGTCCGCCGTTCGCTGCGGTTTGTTGCGTTTGAGCATCTTTTGAAGGATCCGTCGCTTGCGGACCGTTTTGACTGGCGGACGATGACGCGGCGGAAATGGCGCCGTCTTCTGATCTGCCGCCCGGAGTTCATCACTCGTCTTCCGAAACGTTCGGACGGCGATGTGTTATACGCGATGGATGTAGCGGAGATTCTTTGCCGCCGTCCGGAACTTGCGGCGCACTTTGACTTGAATTACTGGAATGAGCTGAAGCTGGACTTCTGCTGGTCGGAATTGCTTTCGCATCGTCCGGAGTTTGCGCCGCAGTGCGATTTTTCTGTCTGGGAGGAGGGGTGCGCAGTGAGAGATCTTCTGTGCTGCCAGCCGCAGTTTTTTGACCGTATCCGTCTTGACCTTCTGAAGCCGTATCACTGGGATGTTTTGCTCCGGCATCAGCCGCATCTGCTGCGGCGCATGGAAGCGCGGACGGAGCGTCCGTTTGGTTATCGGGTTTATCATCTTCTTCATCATCCGGAGGACGAGGCGGAATTTACGGAATGGGACCGGGTGGAGGAAGAGGACCGTCTTGACTTTCGGCGTGAGCAGCCGGGGATATATGTGCGTCACTTTGCTCAAAAAAATACAGGAGGTGATTAAAATTTGACTGTTAATGGAGTTCCGGTCAGCTTTTTTGAGTGAGAGGCGGATTGGCATGAGAAATGCTTTTACGGAATCATCCAATGCTCATTGCAAGGACTTGCAAATCCGGCGGATTTTTACGGAAAAATACTTGACAAATGTCGGTGTTGAAGTTATAGTAAATGTCTAAAGTCAAACAAAAAAGGAGACTTGAGGCAAGAGACGAAACGACAGCGCGACATTTGACAATTTGTACGTAAATTTTACCGTACCATCGAAAAACTTGCAATTTTGCTTTGGGAGAACGGAAAGTAGAAAGAACGTACCAAACATAGTTTGGCACGGGTTCTTTCCTTGTGTTCTTCCGGGTTTTGCAAGTACCTTCGATGGGCATGGATTGATTCCGTGCCTTTTTTTGTCGGGAAAAACAGCAGAACATTCACGAAACAGAAACTCAAGGAGAACGAAATGGAAAAGTTGGAGCTCGCAACAATAGAGGATAAACAGCAAGCTCTTTTGACCGAATTTGAGACTTCCAAACTTGATGTAGATGAATTTATTCTCAAATACTTCAAGGAGAAAGGTGTAGCCAATCCGGAAGAGACTTTGAAGCGGATGGATGAGACGTTTCGCGTAATTGACACTTGCTATGATGCTCTTAAAGCCGCAAAGGAATCTGGAGATGACCGGAAGGTTATCTTGCGGGGAATCTGTGACAAGGCTTTTCAGGGACAAGATCCGGAAGTTGCGGGGCGATCCCTTTCTCAAATTATTTCTTCTCTCGGAGGGGAAGTTGACCTGCAAAACCCTTTGTCGTATGAAGGTTTTGACTCTATCGAGTTGATTGATGCTTTCGATAAGGCTCTTGCGAAATATGAGCTTTCAGCTTTAATGAAAAACGGGGAGACTATGTGAGTATGAAGAGGAAATTGACAGACCTCCGAAAAGTAATGGCGGCACGTTTTGTGGCAGAAGAGGGGTTTACTCCGGAAGAAGCTGCAACGACTGCGGATAAAGGAACATTCCAGGCGGAAATCGCTAAGGCTGTTGCGGAAGAGCAAATGACCGCGGAGGAAGGCACAGAATGTCTGCTTGACCGAATGGCGGCTTCTGCTGCAGCAATTCTCAGTCCGACGCTTTGCTCAAAATACGGATATAAGATCGGGGCAGCTGTCGGTGCTTTTTTCGGCAATAAACTCCATGCGTCCCAATCCGTTTGTGCTGCAGTTGGCAAAGCTGTCGGAGTCGGAGTTGGAATGGTCGGTACCTACACAATCGCAAAGGGACTTAAATTGCTTGCAACAGCAGCAAAAAAAGTTTGTCAGGGTATTCGCAGTTTGTTTGTTGGCAATTCGGAAAAAGAGAAAGTTCAGGCTTGAAAATGGAAGGGAAAAAATCTCCAGTACAGCTCCTGCAGCAGTATATTTCGGCACGGCGTCCGATCATTTATATCAACCACTTTGACTTTGAAGCGGTTGACCGCATGATAGAATCTGCGTGCAGCTGCATCGGTAAACGCGGTTATGAAATAGTTGAATTTTCTCCGGCTGTTGGAAGAGTGGATTTTCGGACAAAGAATAAAAAGGGTTCTCTGTCCGGGGATTTGGGCGATTTTCTTCAGGCGTTCAACAGTTCCCTTTACAAAGATATTGCCAAAGAAACCATTGTGATTCTGAAAGAGGTTCATGACGACATCAAGGATAAACGCATTTACTCTGCGTTGCAGACAATCGCCTGCAGGAAGAATATGTCTCCTGATATCCCGGGAGATTATTTCCGGATAACAATTGTCATTGTTGACAGTAAAATGGCAATTCCGCCGGAGCTTGAAAAGTTCGTCTCCGTCATCAATTTCCGTCCTCCGACGGATGTCGAAATCGAAAAAATCTTAAGGGAAACAGCGAATGCCAACGACGGTGTCGTCGATGAAGCGTCCCTGAAGGATTTGACGATGGCTCTGAGCGGTCTTTCCGAATTCGAAATTGTTCAGATTACAAAGCTGGCGCTTGCAAAGCACGGAGAGATCACAAAGGACGATTTGGAATTGATCTTTGATGAAAAGCGCCAGGCGATTCAGAAATCCGGATTGCTGGAATTGGTCGATACCTCCAGAAAAGTTGCGCTTGGAGATTTTGACAACCTTGTAGGCTATCTGGAGAAAAAAGCATTCATCTTTAAGGATCTTGTGGATGCAAGAGAGCATGGTGTGGATGCTCCGGCTGGAATTATTCTAGTCGGTATGCCCGGTTGTGGAAAGAGTCTTAGCGCAAGATGTGTCGCTGAGGTCTTCAACTGTCCTCTTTTGAAGCTGGATGTCGGTCGTCTGCTCGGCAAGTATGTCGGTGAGAGCGAAGGAAACCTGCGGAAGGCTATTCAGGTGGCTGAAGCTGCTTCTCCCTGCATTCTCTGGATTGATGAGATTGAAAAAGCTTTTGCCGGAGCCGGCGGCGGCGAGGTGATGACCCGAATGTTCGGTTATTTCCTTACCTGGATGCAGGAAAAGACTCTTCCTATCTATGTGCTTGCGACGGCAAACGATATTTCCAATCTCCCTCCGGAGTTTAAGCGGCGTGGTCGTTTTGATGAAATCTTTAAGGTCGAACTTCCGAAGGGAAAAGGCATTGCGGATATTTTTAAGATCCATTTGAAAATGCGAATGGGGAAGCAGACCGGAGGTGCAATTCCAGAGGATATTGATTTTGATTACTTGGTTCAACTGTGCGAAGATGACTATGATGGATCAGGTACAGGGAAAATGTATTCGGGAGCGGATATAGCCAGTATCGTGAAGTCTGCTGCTGAAAATGCTTATCTGGATGGAAAACGCTTGATTTCACAGGAAGACCTCGAATGTTTGATTGAGAAAACCACTTCCAGCTGTAAGTCTCAGGAAAAAACAGATACGTACAAAAAAATGGTTGCAGCATTGAAAGACGCTGATTATAAACCTGTGTCAAGTAACACCTAAGAGGAGATGTTGAAATGGCAAAGTTTCCAATTCAAATGAACGGCGTCGAGGTTTATGATCTTGAAGCATTGAAGAAGCATTTTGAATTAAATGCTTTTCTTGAAAATCGACCCAGGCTTGCCGGATGGTTGAAAGGTGCAGATGAAGATCAAAAGGCTGCCGATGTAAAAGCTTTAGCTGCAGACATTTCTAATGATACTTGGCTTGATGCAGTCGCAAAAATTCTTGGTATAGAAGCCGAATTGAACGAGGCTCATAAAAAGGAAGCGGAACGCCAGTCTCTTGCTGTTGCAAAGGCTGAACAG
>ERZ1026848.406-NODE-406-length-24458-cov-6.291644_pt1 | contig 24458 bp, 32 predicted proteins | sample MGYA00380154_ERZ1026848 | MGnify/ENA primary metagenome ERZ1026848 (study PRJEB33269, sample SAMEA4719790) | human gut metagenome | biome: human-associated habitat; feature: organic feature; material: feces | place: Cameroon | collected 2013-10 ...
CTATCCTCTTCGTCGGCAGCGTCAGATGTGTATAAGAGACAGCAGCAGCGTGGTCATGGCCTGCGCTTTCACGCGCTTGAGCCAGAGAGAGACCAGCGGCTCCATTTGCAGCACTTCGGCCACTTCGTGCGGGGCGAGGACTGGGACCGCTACGCGGAGGCTGTGGGTTTCCACGTACTCGGTGCAGGTCTTGGTCAGCGTCCGGCAGCGCCCTGCGTGCGGGCAGAATTTGCAGTGCGGGCCTGCCTTATAGGCACCCTTGCCTTTTGCGGCTTTTTGTGCTATGGGCTTGACTTCCTTCTCCGCCCAGGCCAGCAGCTCCTCGACCGTCAAGCTGGCGGCGCTGATGTTATTGATGCGAGGCTGGTAGATGTGCGTCTCGACCTTGGCCACGTCGTAGGCGATGCCGAAGTCGTTGAGCGCGCCCAGCGCGTAGAGCTTCATCTGCGGGTTGCCCTCGGCCTCAACGGCCACGCCTTGGCCGTACTTGTAGTCGATGATGGTCAGCGTGTCGCCCTGGATGATGATGCAGTCGCAGGTGCCGAAGCCGTCAGGCACCCAGTCGGAGAAGTCCACCCGCTGCTCCAGCAGCACCACCGCGCTGTCGCTCTTGAGCTGCTCCTGTATGTAGTCGCGGTAGCCAGCGGCGCAGTCGAGCATCTCCTGAGTGACTTCCGGGGCGAAACCGTCCCGCCCGGTCTCCGGGTGAATGTTTTCCCGCGCTATGACCTCCGCCACCTCATGGGCCAAGGTGCCCTCCCGCGTGTACTCAGTGTCCTCGTTCGGGTAGGCCTCCGCGGCCACGGCCGAGGGCGGGCAGGCCAGCCAGCGGTGCGCGCTCGATGCGCTTAGCAGGGCGTGGGCCCGGCTGCTGTGGTCGTTCAGTGCTTCGGTCACTTGTCTTTACCTCCCTTCTGATTGAGCGCCGCCAGAATGACCAGCGTCGTGCATATAATCGTGGTGATCCAGATGGCCGTGTTCACGTCTCCACCTCCTTGTCGCGGTCCTCGATGATGTCGGCGATCTCCTTGAGGGTCTTGCCGTGCGCGGCGGGCTCGCCGTCGAGGTAGAGGTCATAAAGAGCCGCGTCCTCGGTGCCGTCTGCGTTCCGTGCGCGGGTTATCCAGACTCTTGTCATATCAGCCCCTCCTTGAGTAAATAGTCGAGATTGTCCAGGCCTGCGACCTTGGGCTTGCCGATATAATCGGCGTAGGCGTACTCGACGTTGCTGCCGGCGCTGCCGAGCCAGTCAGGCAAGAAGAACACAACGTCGGCCGCGTTCAGCATGGCCAGGTCGATGGCCATGTACCGCTCCTTGGTCAGCCCTTCGGGCAGCGTGGCCGGGTTCAGCACGATGAGCCCGCGCGCCTGAAGCTCTTCTTCTGCTTTCTCGAAGGCTTCCCAGTAGCGCTCTTTTCCGGTGATCGGCCCGGAGAGATAAACAACTTTTTTACTCACCGTCCCGCACCTCCACAAGGAATATATCAACGCGGTCGAGAATGGTCTCAATCTGCACGACCTTGGCGCCGATGTCGCGGGTATCGCGTCTCTCCGGGTAGTTGATGTAGTTGAGGCCCCATACCTCCAGGCGGTTATCGGGATTTGTCAGTGTCATGGATCAGCCCTCCAGTGCGGTGAGCTTGGCCATGACCTCGCTCAGCTTATCGTCGGGCAGCGTGGTGACGTTCGCGGCGTATGCCTTGATGATGTCGCGCACCTGGGCCTTCTTGCCGTTCGCGGAGAGCTCCACGACCTTCTGCCGTACGTCGTCGCGCAGCTTGCCGAAGTCTACAGGCTCGGCCGGAGCAGGTTCCTCGAAGGGCGTCGGCTCGGTGTACGGCTCCGGGATGTCCGCCATCTTAGCCTCTGCGGCCTCGGTGTGGCCGGTTGCGCCGCTGACGTAATCGACGATCTGCTGGGCGCAAGTCGTGCAGTTGGGGCGGCCCTCCAGCGCCGCCAGGATTTTGTCGAGCCGTGCGCGGTCCTCGGCGCAGAGCTCAATGGTGATTGTATTCATGCTCTTTGTTCCTTTCTTCTTAAATAGTCCCGCAGCGTGCGCTCCAGAGTCTCGCGGGCGTGCCGCTCTCTGCGGGCGGCTTCGTCCTGGTTAAGCTCTGGGCGGTATATCACCACGGTGCAGGGTCCGCGTTTGATTGTCTTGGAGCGGTAGCCCGGGCGGTCCGTTGCCGGTGTCCATTCGCTGCTCATTCCGTCGCCTCCTCTGTTGCAATCTTGCAACTGCAAGGGTTAAAAAAATAGACCGGGATCTCATCGAAGGAAATGTCCAGCAGCCTGCACGCGTTTGCGATGTCCTGGCGTGTCCAATCGCGCGCACCGCTCAGCCGACCGCTTAAAGTGCTCTGACTCAGGCCCATGTCACGCGCGAAGTCTCCCTGCCTGCGGTACTTCTCCGCGATACGGCCCCGCAATTTTGCATAAACCATATATACACCTCCTTTCGTTTATCGTTGCGCTCTTGCAACTTTCGATTATTACTATATCAGAATAATTTCAGAAGTCAATAATTATTTTTGCGTTCTTGCAACGTTTTTCATATTTTTGTTGCATTTCAACAAGTTCAGTGATATAGTATAGTAGAATTAACCAAAGGAGGGTGAAACATGGAAATACCTAAACGCTCCGCCACGACTGCCGAGAGGCTCCAGGAGGCTATGAGGCTGACCGGTAAAAAGCAGGCGGACCTGGTGCATGCGACCAAGCTCAACAAGAGCACGATATCGCGGTATATCTCCGGAGAGGTTGAGCCCCGGCAGGAGGCAGCCATTAAACTGGCCAAGGCTCTCGACGTGTCAGAGATGTGGCTCTGGGGGTATGATGTGCCAATGCGCAAGACCGAAGGGCAAAAAAAGAACGACGCCCTTGTGCAGGTCGTCGCTAAACTCCGGGCTGATCCGGATTTCTTGGATGTAGTTTCTCTATTAGCCGAGCTCCAGCCGGCCGAATACGCCAGCATGAAGCAGATTTTAACTGCTCTCGTGAATAAGTAATTTATAAATGAGGTCAAGCAGGTCGTTGTCCGACGTTTTTATAATTCGGTCAATAACAGCCATTTGCAACGGTGTCATGCTGGCTTCACTCGCTTTCATTGAAACATATTTTGAAGAGTAACATAACTTTTCAAAAGAGACAATACATTCTATAAAATACAGAATTTGCGAAATTGTCGCAATAAAGGGGACGAAATAAATGTATAGCACCGGCAGCACATTACTGTCAGACGTATGGATTATCTATTTAAGAAAATCACGCCAGGACGACCCGAAGGAGACGGTCGAAGAGGTGCTGGCCAAGCATGAGAACATGCTCCAGGAGTACGCAGAGCGCGAGCTGGGCGCCCGTATCTCCGAGGAAAATATATACCGCGAGATTGTCTCCGGCGAGTCCATCGACGACCGCGTGGAGATCAAGAAGGTGCTGGCGCGCATTGAGGACCCTGCGGTCAAGGGCGTGCTGGTGGTAGAGCCGCAGCGTCTCTCCCGTGGCGACTTGGAGGACTGCGGGCGGCTTATCAATTCGCTGCGCTTCACCCATACTCAGGTGGCCACGCCGTACATGGTGTACGACCTGGAGAACAAGATGGAGCGGAAGTTTTTCCAGGACGAGCTCCTGCGCGGCCGGGATTTCCTGGAGTATACAAAAGAAATACTATTTCGCGGCCGGGTCGCGGCCGTAAAGCGCGGCTGCTATATCGGGAACTATGCCCCTTACGGCTATAAGAAAATAAAAATCGGTAAAGACTTCACGCTGGAAATCATTGAGGACCAGGCCGAGGTCGTCCGTTTAATCTTCGACCTGTACACCAAAGAGCAGCTCACGCCGCTGCGCATAGCCGACCGGCTCAACGAGATGGGGGTCAAGGCCCCCCGCGGTGATAAGTGGGTGAAGGACACTATCCGGGTCATAGTACGAAACGAGCACTATATAGGCAAGGTCGTATTTAACAAGCATAAGCAGACGCCAGTCCTGGAGAACGGCGAGGTCGTTATTAAGCGCCTCGCGCAGCCCGAGGACGAGGTCCTGATCGCGGAGGGCAAGCAGCCCGCTATTATATCACTGGAGACCTGGGAAGCCGCTCAGACGCTCGTGGCGCGAAATCCGAGGGTAAAGAATGAGCACCCGCTTTCTAATCCGTATAGCGGCGTTCTCGTCTGCGGGAAATGTGGGAAAGTCATGTATAAACACCCATACAAGCACGCCGAGCACCGGTACGAGTGCAGGACACGGCCGCGCTGCTTCAAGTCCGTGCGCGCCTCGGAGATAGGCGACGCCATACTGCTGGCCCTGGAGGAGGCGGAACTGCCCGCGCTCAAGCTTAAGGTCAAAAATAACGACGGGAATGCAGCGAAGATCCAGCAGCGGCTCCTCGACAAGCTCATGCAGCAGATGGAGGGCTTCCGCGAACAGGAGGACAAGCAGTACGAGCTTCTGGAGACCGGCCGGTACACCCAGGACCTCTTCGACCGACGCAATGCGACCCTGCGCGCGAAAATGGACGAGTGCCAAGCGGCTATATATAAGGCCAAGTCGGTCATGCCGAAAAATGTTGATTACTCCGAGCGCGTCGTGGCAATGGAGGCCGCTATCGAAATGCTCAAGGACCCGGAGGCGACGCCGACCGAAAAAAATAAGGCCCTAAAGGCCATTGTTGAACGTATCGAGTATAAAGGAATTGAGTCCCTCGGGACTGATAGAAAAGGCAAGAAAAAAGGCGAGAACTCCTTCGAGCTCAAGGTGTTTTTACGCATATAATTTTTTATGCCGCATATGTACATGATGGGTGTGCAGGTTCGTCCGCTTACTCGTCATGTACACATAGAAGAAGCCCGCCGTGGCGCGGTTTATAGGCAACAAAAAAGAGGCACCCCGGCGGGGTGCCTCTTAGTCTATCAGTTATTTTCTTTCAGCTTAGCGATCCATGCCTCGCCGGCGCCCTGGATAAGGGCCTGGATGTTGACGCTTGCCGCGCGGAGCAGCTGCGTGGTAGGCTCGCACATTTTCTCCTCGGTTTTCTTAATAAGTGCTGCACCAAGTGCCTGGATCTCCTCGTCCGTGAGCTTGCCGTCCGCGCTGGCGGCTTTCAGGTTTTCGACCATAGTCTGCTGCAACTCTGCGACAGTCTGCTGAGCCATTTTAATTACTTCCTGCTGAGCGGTGTTAATCGCCTCAAGCTCGGCCCGCTTGCCGAGCTTCGACGTCAGCCAGGCGCCGCCCACTCCTATGAGGGTGATCGCCAGCGAGGCGACGATCTCCAGCACTCCAGCCATTGCCTCCGAGGCAAGTGCGCTGGTGGTTTCGTCGCTGACAGTGCAGCCGGTGAGCATGACAGCCACAAGGGTCAGGAGCAGCACCAGCATGAGGGCCATGAGTTTCTTCGCGTGTTTCATAATATTTTCTCCTTTCAAATATTTATCCCCAGGTGTGCCGCAGCGAGGGCTATGACCCCGCCCACGATCAGCCAGAGGATTTTCTCCACAAATGAGTCCCAGCGTTTGCCGGGCTTACCGGCCAGGGCGTCGACCTTATCGCTCACACTTTCCGCGTCGGAGATAATGTGCTTCTGTTCGTTCGCATTCGCGAGGACCGCGCCGGTCAGGGCCTTGACGTCGGTTTTTACTTCTCCAAGTTCGGAGATAACGTGCTTCTGCTCGCTTGCCAGGGTGGCGACGGTGGAGACGAGCTTGTCCAGGTTATCCTGCCGCTTCTCCATCTTATCGAGCCGGTGGGTGTTGCTTTTGCTGCGCTGGTCTACCTCTACCAGCATGGCCAGGTTTTCGTCTGTCATTTTTCTCTACCTCGTAAATATTGAGCGACTAGCCGCTTACCCTCCTATGAGACGCGACCAAGTCCGCGGCCCGACTACACCGTCAGCCTCAAGGCCGTGGGCGCTCTGAAATTTTTCGACCGCTTTGCGAGTGTTCGCGCCAAACTCGCCGTCGTCCCTATCAGGTCCGCAGGAATATCCACGGCCGATGAGAAGGAGCTGCGCCGCGCGGACGACCTCGCTTTCGCTGCCTGCGCGCAGCACCGGCAGGCCGGTGACGGTAAGCCCGGCGACAGCCGTTGACGCTGCGCCGCCTGCCTTGCTCGCATAGTCCGGCAGGCCGAAGCCGCGGATAAACTTGCCGTTGATAGCTATGGTCCTATAGCCCACGCTGTCGGAGATGTTCCCCTCCACGACCTTGATATACCCGGACCCCGCGGAGACTACTATCCCCACATGGTCGGCGCTGCCGGTGTTGTCGCCGTTGCCGCTGTCCTGCCAGTCGTAAAATATGACATCGCCGGCCTGCGGCTTGTAGCTGTCGTTCTCCTCCCAGCGGCCGGCTTTTTTATACAAGGCTATCATGCGGTCGCAGCCGCACTCCGGGAAGATGATGCCGGTCAGCCCGCAGCCCTGAGCGACGGCTGAGACAAAGGCCGCGCACCAGGCATCCGTGTAGGCCATTTTATAACCTACCGGCAAGGGCTGGATGCTGTTGTACAGGTCGATAATTTTCTTATGGCTGCCGTCGCTCTCCTTGAGACCGACATAGCCCACGGCCTTATCGACCACCTGCTGTCTGAGTTCTTTTTCTGTCATATGCTTTTCCCCCTTTCAAAAATTTAAGCCGTTCTATGCCAACAATACGCCGCTGTATAGGGCGGCATGTTATTATGCGCGGCGTCCGCGCCTGTTGACTCTGTGTAACACATAACCGCTCCCCACGTCTTTTTGGTGCTGGAACTGGACGGATAACCGATAGGAGCATTTTCATGCGGGCCGCTACCGTTCGGGTAAGATATCGCGTGGTTGTGTCTTGGCATTTCGTCGGCTGTCAATGTGTGCGCTGCCTCGCCACCCGTTGCCCCGGCTGCATAGGTATCACCAGCGGCAAGCAAGAACTTGTCTTTGACACGCTCCCACGTCCCCACGCCGAACAGCGTGGCCGGGTTTGTTGCTTTGGACGACCAGTAATAAGTACCGACAGGATAAAGCCGGTTTACTATTTCCGTGAAATCGGCCGCGGCATTTTCCTGGGGGATAACATATAGCTGCCCGGCGTTACCCGGTGCGGGCAGGTCGTCGACGCTCTCCAGATAGACTACTTCGTCTCCCTTGTCGCCCTTAGGCCCCTGAGGGCCAGTGTCCCCGGTGTCGCCCTTAGGCCCCTGAGGGCCGGTGTCCCCGGTCGCCCCATCAGCGCCAGGCTCACCTTGTGGGCCCGGCACACCCTGCGGCCCTTGGGGGCCTGTTTCACCCTGTGGACCTTGTGGACCTGTAGCTCCGTCTGCACCGGTATCGCCTTTAGGCCCTTGAGGACCAGTGTCCCCGGTATCGCCTTTAGGCCCTTGAGGGCCGGTGTTTCCGGTGTCGCCCTTAGGTCCCTGAGGGCCTGTTTCACCCTGCGGGCCAGTCTCACCACGGCTCGGTTTCCCGGTATCAATGTCGTCTACGTACCAGTTGCCATTATCACCAATGGTGGGTATGCGGCTGTAATCAATCGGCGCGTCTGTGGACGGTGTAAGATATATCCGCCCGGTATTACCCGGATCGGGCATATCGTCGACGCTTTCCAGATAAACGATGTCGGTGTCTGAGCCGCTGGGGGGCTCGACCGGGGCCTCGGCTGAGGGGTCCGGGGTCAGATTGCCGTCAACGATTTTCCACCTATACAGCTCGCCGCCGCAAACATTAAACCAGTCCTCCACGCTTGTATAACCTTCCGGCACCGTACCTGTATACTCGACGCACTCAGAGGTCCCGCAGGTTATCACAGCACCGAAGGAGACCTCCTTGACATATCCGTCGCTGTCTGCTATGTACCTCACAGTCTCTCCTCCCTCAGCATGGCACGATCTCCGTGCCGTTGTCCCGGTAGAAGCGGCAGCGGACTATCTCCGTTCCGTTGTCCCGGTAGACCGCACAGGCCACTACCTCACTGCCGTTGTCGTAATAGGCGAAGCCCAGCGGAGACGTGACCAAGATAATGGCCACAGCGCCTGTAACTGTATGCTCTGTAGGGCTTGCAATCGCGCCGCCGTTCAGCGTGGCGGTTTTAACCTTATACCCCGAATTACCGGTGAAGGTTATAGATAAAACATCGTTATGATAGATTATCGCGCTATCGCTCAAGTCTCCCGTTACCGCCCCAGCCTGCGGGGAAGATGTACGGTTGACTGTCACGATGGCGTGCCCGTCCGTGTTTATGCTCAGAATGTAGGCCGTGGTCATAGTCACGGACGCGGAGCCGCTGCCGCTGGCCGTCTGCTGGCTGGTAGCGGTGGAGGACGGGTAAACTGTAATAGTCGTGCTGGCCGAGATTGTGATTGACTTCGTACCTGCGCCGCCGGCATGATAAACCGTCACGCTTACCGGCGACGGCGTGCCAGTGAAGGTCGCGGTGCCGCCATTTGTTGTGCCGGTGGTGCTAAAACTCGCGCTGCCGCTGCTCTCGGTATTGTCCTCCGCCGTGACCGTGATCGTGGTCGAGCTTGATGAGCCATAGCCACTCCGGCCAAAGTAGGATAGGCTGCACTCTAAAAAGGTCACGGTGGTGCTGTTCGTTAGTGGGTCATACTGCGTGGTGTAGTTGATAACCACGGCGCCCGACCACCAGTTGCCTATTGTCGGACTGTAGTTCAAGGCCGCCACGTCAATCCTCCCCCTTTACCAGAAAAATACGACCGGGCTTAGCCGAGTTCGGCGCGGGCAGGTCGGCCAGACTCTCGAAGAACTGGACGTCCTTGGAGAAATAAATAGCACCAGCGGGCGAGAAGCCCGCCGACAAGTCCAGCTTCGCGTTGTCGATGGCGCCGTCCGAGACATTTGACCGCCCGATCTGAATACTGCTTAAGCTTTTACCGCTGTCCACCAAGTCACCGTCCGCGCTGAGGGCGGCAAGGTTCCCCGCGACTGCGCCGGAGACTTTATTCGCCTTATTGGCCACCCCCGCGAGGGCGCTGGCGCATTGTGCCTCCAGTTGCTCCCAAACTTCGGGCGAAGGCGTGGAGGGCGTGGCGGTTGCCAGGAAGGCGCCCTGCTTTATTTTGTATTTGATTATGTCGCTGGTCCTGCGCACCCCTGAGCCGTCCACGCCGTAAACGCCGAAGCTAACGGTCCCGCCCTCCGTCAAGACCTCCCAGGGTATCTCGCCGCTGCCTGACGCATCAAGCAGCACCGGGTAGGCGTGCTCGGTATCATCATCATGCCAAAATACCGCGGTCTTGGCGAAGCCAGCCCACAGCTCGCAGAAATCAACACTAATAAAATCCTCTTTGATCCCGCCGCTGGCTATGACCGGCCTGTTATTAAGAGCGAGCACCTGGTCGGTGCAGCTCACTTGTATGGTACTCATTAAAATACTCCTCCTATCAGCCGGGCCCGATGGCCAGCCAGTTAATTACCGTCGAGGTTGTGTCGGTGCGGGTCAGCACCACGCTACAAGAGGCGGTCGTTCGGTCCTTTATGCCTACCGAGCACTTCTCAGGAACCGACGACACCACAGAGAGAAACATAACAGGCAGCCGCGTGTAAGCTGTCGGGTAGGCCAGCGCCCCCTCGGTCGGGGTCTTCGCGGCCGAAGGCGTTATGCTTACGACTCCCCATTGCAGCAGCAGCCCGCTCTCCAGCCGATGCTGCCCGGACAGCGAGCCCATAGCCACGGCACGGCCCACCACAGGCCACCCGAAGTCTATGCCGGCCTGGTCGGCCGTTTTGCCCAGCGCGATGCCGGTTCCGTCCGCCAGCAGGTCCAGGATAACCTTGGCCGACGGCAGCGTCGTCTCATAAATTCGACTTCCGAAGAAGTCCTCGACGGTGAGCCGGAAGTCGTACTGGTAGTCAACCGAAAAGGTCGGGGCCTTGGGTTTGTAGGTCGTGTTCGCGCTGTAGACCGTAGGAGCCAGCAGCGTGGTCCAACTGGCCGCATCGTGGCGCTTGTACTCGATCGTCACGCTGACCGAGTTTTTATTGTTCACGGCCGAGATCTCATATTTATACGCGAGCGCCAGGTACACGCCCTCCTCAGCCGCGGCGCCGGAGTTGTCCACACGATACGCGCGGAAGGTCGGCACCTGGGGCGTCTTATACGCGAGTGCGGTCACCGTCGTGGTCCTGGCTGCGCTCCACCGGCCGCGGCTGTCCTTGACCTTGGTCACGAGCGAGATGCTGCCCGCCTGGGATAGCACCGGCGAGGTGAAGCTCTTGGCCGTGTAGGTTTGGCCCAGGATAGTCGTCTTATACGCGACGATGGTGCTGCCCTTCGCACCGGAGGCGTTGACCGTAACGGCCAGCCGGCTCTTGCTCTGTACATACGCGCCAAACTGCGCCGCGAGCCCCGCGGTCGCTTCTGCGAGCGTGGGCGCGCTAACTGTAGGGACGACACTCGCAGGCACCTTAGCGGTCAAATACGCGCGTTTGGTGCCCACCGCGCGGCTGCCGCTGTAGGTCGTGACCTCCAGGGTTATCCGGCCGCTGGTCTTGCTTGGGATGCTGCTGGCCAGGTCCGGCACGGTCCACTTGTAGGATGTGCCCACATTGTCGGCGATAAATTGGAGGCCTGTGCCCTCCCAGAGAAACGCCAGGGAGTGCGTCAGGCCGGAGTCGGCCCGCGGCAGAGATATGTTCACGCTGTCGCCCATGTTCACGCTGGAGGCTGAGAGCGTCGGCTGCGTGGCCGGGGCGATGGTGTTCAAGCTGATCGACGCGCTCGCGGTGATGCTACTGTAATAGGTGCCGGAGATAGTCGCGCGGATATTGAACGCAGCGGAGATCGTGACCGACTTGCTGCCGTCCGCGTTGTGCTTAATCTCCCCACTCGTGACCGTGGCCAGCTTGGTGGTCTTGCCGCCGCTGTTGCTTATCGCAGGGGAGCTCCATGTGAGCGCGGTGCCGTTGATGGTGGTCTTATTGTCTGCGCGGGTGCTGATGCCGAGACTCCAGGAGTTGGCCTGCACCAGATACATGACGCAGGTGATTTTCGACGTGTTCTTGGCCACGTTCTGCGTCGCCGACCAATCGACGCGCAGCTTGTACTTGCCCCCCGCTATGGAGCCAGAAAATGAGCCGCTAAGCGCCATTTAATCACCCACCTTTATCAAGGATAAATTACCGTTAGCACGTGGGATCCAGGCGAAGGGGCCCACACGTAACGACTGGAGGAACTGCCCGTCCAGTACATAAAGCTTTTTGTTGCTGAAATACGCGACCTCCGCGCCGTCGTCGAGGAAGCTAATGCGGTCATTAGAGACACGCAGCACCAGCTCGTTGCCCTGCTCGCCCAGAACGATATCGCCGTCCTCGAAGCGAATATAGCGGCTTATTTCCTCGAAGCGGGTGCGGGCGTCCGCGTCGTTGTCGTTCACCAGCGCCTGCAAAGAGTCAAAAGAAAAAGTAAAGCCGTCGACTGTTTGCTCCAGGCGGGTCGATATCATGCTGACGATATCGTCCCCGGAGTAGTAGGTCTCGGCGATTTCGGTGCGTATCTCCTCGGCGGTTTGCTGGATAAGGCTGGACAGGGTTTCGCGGACCTCCTCCACCATGGCGGCTTGGTCGAGTACATAGCCGGCGCGCAGGTTACGCTCGACGCGCTGGAGGTCGTTGCCGCTCTTGCGGTCACCGGCCGCGTCTGAGCCTGTCAGGGTGGCGATATCGGCGCCAAGCGTTACCCGGTCATTGCCGGGGTTTATAAGGTCGTATTTCCTCTCGGTCAGCAGAAAATCGTCGTCGACGCCGTGGGGCTTGCTCCGCACGCGAATGGTGTCGCCGACCCGGAAGGAGTCGATGCTCTTATCCAAGTCGTTCAGGTCCACGGCGGTCAGCTCCAAGGAGGTGATTATCATTTTACTGCGGGCCAGATACTTCTGCGCCGAAGCCAGCAGGTTCTCGGGCAGCGTGATGTCGTCCCAGTAGACCGGCCGCGCGACTACTCCGCGCAGCGCCACGGCGTCATGGTCCTGGATGAAGTCCAGGCCGCCGTTGACGCTGGCCACGGTCAACCGCTCACCGGTGACCTCGTCCTTTGCCCCATAGGGGATAATGACAGTCGCCAGATCGGTGTCAGCGCTGGTCCGGGCGAAGTCCATCAAGTTCTCGCCGAACTCAATCACCTGGCTGCTTCTGTAGCCCAGGTCCTCGTACCAGTTGACCACCCGGTCGCCGTCCGTGTTTGTGGTGAACACAATGTAGCCGCCGCAGCGTTCCACCAGCTTGTCGATAACGGCGGAGCACTGCTCGGCGCTCTCGCTCTCGACGCGCAGATAGTTGTTTGGATCCGTGGCGGTGATTTCCCCCACAACGAAACGCTTGAACTCGTCCACCTGGCTGTTATAAGTGTTCACGACTTCGGTAAAAATCTCCGCCGGCCCGTCCTGGAACACGTAGGGACGCTGTACTGCGTCAGCAAAAAAACAGCGCTCGCCCTCACAGGTGATTGTCCGGCGGTTGTAGAAGTCGTCCGTCGGGTAGATCGACCGGCCGCGGAAAAGCAGCACCCCGTCCCGGTATATGGTGACAATGGTGCGGTAGCTGGTGAAATAGTTATAAGCCGGATGCCCCGGCGGCATGGTGATCGTGGCCGCGCCGCCTTTTTCGAGCGGCGCTGTTACGGTGAGCCCCAGAAGGGCGTAATCTTCTAGTCGACTGTCATAGGCCAGGAGATTATCAGCATAAACCTGGATCACAAGCTCGCCTCCCTGTATTTAAGGCTTATCGTGCCCGTGCCGCTGTAGACCAAGCTCGCGCCACCCGATGGCAGCACAAGGTCCGGCAACTGGTACGTGCCGGCGCTCAGCGTCCACGAGGATACCCCGTAAACGAGGGTAACAGCTGCCCCCTCGCCCGCGATAACGAGGAGAGGCACCACGGTTTTACGCCCTGCGTTATTCAGGGCCGCCGTCTGGGCGGTCTCTGCGGCTGTCAATTTGACAATGCTCTCCATATCGCTATACCGCCACGGGTCGCAGGCTGCCGTCACCGTTACCGCCGCGTGGGCGAGGTCGTTGTACTCGCGCTTAACGCGCACCCGACCGGTAATATAATGCTCGTCGTCGTCCGGCAGTATAATGTCCATGCGCCAGCCGTCGAGCCAGTTCACCATGGTGTTTATGATGTCCTCCCGATCCAGCCGCGTGCCTTCGGAACACTCAAAGGTCGCCGTCAGGGTGCGGTTACTGTAACGCGGCTCGCCGTCCGTCAGCGCTGTGGACAGGTCCAAGTCGCCGTCGCGCCCAGGTACAGCCACAAAATTAGACTTGTATGTCGGCTCGCTCAGGCTCCAGCTCGTGAGCGTCCAAGGTCCCTCGACGGCGGTGTCGTATGTGCCGAATATAATGCGTCTCTTATCCATTACACGGCCCCCCTTGCTGCCAGCGCCCGCTGCTGACCAAGGCGCCGGTCGTATTTATCGGCCGTAGCCCCGACTAGGGCGTCGCTGTCAATGGTGAGGATTTGCCCGCGCTCGATGGCCGTGAGAATGGCGTCCAGCTTGGCAGCGATGCCGCCCCCCGTCTCTGTGACGCCTGCGGAGGGGCTGAAATTGCTCTGTAGCTGCCGGTCAAGGCTCAAGCCATTGATGCCCGCGGCCGCGTCCAGGACGCCCGTGGAGACCTCCTGCGCGGCCCTGATGGGCTTGTCCGCGTTGTCCAGCATGCCTTCTGCCAGACCGCGGTCCAGCATGTCGCCGATCCACGCGGTTTTTGTCGAGGGCGAGTGGACACCGAAAAAGCCCCGGATTTTATCCATTACACTGGAAGCGAAGCCGCCGATTTTACCAATGAGCCACTGAGTCTTGTCGCTGATACCGTTCCAGAGGCCAGTCACCAAGTTGCTGCCGATAGACAAGACTTTCCCCGGCAGGCTGCCGAGCGTGCTGACTACAGAGCTCACAACGTTGTTCATGCCCGCCTTGGCCTTGGCCACCATACTGGTGCCCCAGGACACGACGCTGGTAACGGCGCCCACGATGGCGCTTTTCACCTCGCCAGGCATGGCGGACAGGGTTGAACTCACATTGCTGAGCAGGTTGGAGGCTGCGGTCTTGCCCTTGGCCACCATATCAGCGCCCCACTGCTGCACGCGGTCGAGGGCTCCGGAGATGGCGCTCCAGACTCTGGCGCCCATATCCTTCGCACCTTCGCTCACGCTGGACACGAGCTTCTGGCCGATTTGGAGAGCGGCAGCACCTACGGAGGCCAATCCGTTCAGCAGGCCGGTCACAATGCCCAGGATGATATTAGGCATTACTTTGGCCAGCTGCACAATAATCTGGGGGACCGCCTGCACGATGGCCATGAAAAGCTGCACGGCCCCTGCCAGCAGTTGCGGAATGGCCTCAATCAGGGCCTGCACGATGGCCGAGACAATAGTCGGTATCTCGGGCACCAGCAGTGAGATGATCTGCGGCACGGCCTGCACGATGGCCATGAGCAGGGTAATAGCCCCCTGGAGCAGCGTCGGGATCTGGGCGACCAGGGCCTGCACGATGGAAGTAACAAGCCGCGGAAGCTCAGCGATGAGCGCCGGCAAAATTTGCGGGATTGCCTGCACGATAGCCATGAAAAGCTGCACTGCAGCGGTCAGCATTTGCGGCAGCCCTGTAGTCACGGCCTGCGCAAATAGCGGGATGGCTGTCACGATTGCTGCAGTTATCATCGGCAGCGCTTGGGTCACGCCGTCGAGTATGGTGGTAAACAGCTGCATGACGGTCGTCATGAGCTGGGGCAGCATCGAAATCAAAGTAGTGGCCAAAGACGTTATAAGCGACACACCCACCTGGACGATGGTCGGGGCCAACTCGGTCACCTTGCCCAGCAGGTCAGTTATAATGCCACTCAGAGCGTCGCCGACCGCGCTTGCGGCGTCAGCGTTACCGGCCAGGAGCTCACGGACCGCTCCCGCGAGACTGCTCACACCGGGCACCAAGTCGGAAACAAGAGATGCGCCCAACAACTTCACGTCGGTAACTATCGGTTCGATAACCTTGCCGATCTCGGCCGTGGAAGCCATCCAGGCGTCGTTTGCTTGGTTCGCGCGAATAACTTCGGCGTTGGTCTCCTTGTAGGCGTCGGCCGCCTCGCTATAAAGCCCCGCCAGCGTCTCAGTTATGAGCGCCTGCCGCTCCTGCTCCGTTGTGCAGGCAGCCAGCGACTCGTTGAAGGCGTCCTCTGAGACGCCCGCCCAGTTGAGCGCGTCGGCCAGCGGGCCAGTTACCTGCCCGACCTTCGCCGTCTCGTTGGCGGCCTCAGTGAGACCTTCAATCGGCAGAGAGTCGCCGAAGGTGGCGAACACGCCCGGCAGAATGTCACCAGTCCAGGTCGCCAGGTCTTTCTCGTTTTCGGTCAGCTTGGCTAGGTGGTTGGCGGTCTCAACAGCCTGGTCCGACTCACCCAGGACGCCGACAAGCTCGTGGTACGCAGCGGTGGCGGCCTCGGCCGAGAAGCCGTTGGTTGTGAACGCCGTGTCCAGCTTGCCCATGTCCATCCGGTAGTCCCGGGTCGCTTCGGCGCAAGCAACGAGGCCGGTGACCGCGGCACCTGCGGCAGCGACCACGGCCTTAAATCCGATTTTAGCGGCGGTCGCAAGGCTCTCGCCCAGCTTGGAGCTGCGCTCTTCGACGTCTTTAGTTTCTTTACCGACGCCCCTCAGCGCGTCCTCGGTCTCCTTCGCCGCCCGCTCGTAGCCCTTCATTTTCTGCTCGGTGGCTATAATTTCACGCCGCAGAGCACGGACCTGCTCCTCGGAGACTTCGCCGCGTTCAAACTGCTGCTGTACCTGCCGCTCGGCTTCTTTCAGGGTGTCGAGCTTCTTGCCGGTGTTGGTTATCGCGTCGGCCAGAATTTTCTGCTTCTGGGCGAGCAGCTCAGTGTTGCCAGGGTCCAGCTTGAGCAGCCGGTTGACCTGCCCCAGCTCGCCAGACAGATTTCGGGATTGTGAATTTACGCCCTCCAGGGCCTTGCTCAGTTTTGTGGTATCGCCGCCGATTTCGACGGTGATGCCCTTAATTCCGCCCGCCATCGTCCTGCTCCCCCTTTCCTAATTTTTCTCGCAGTCGTTTCCGGTCGGGCTCCGTCTGCTCCAGGCGGTAGGCGTTGTTCAGGTACTCGACGCCCTCCGAGGTCTGATTGAGCATGTAGATGTACGCATCCCGCCGCCAGATTAGGTACTGGATATAATCGAGCTCGGCCACCTGCAAAAAGTTCAGCCCCGTGTACGAAGCGACCAGATGTCTCCACCAGGAAACGACCGTATATTTATGCTTGACCGCACTATCTTCCGCCATGGGATAGTACGGCAGCGTCAGTTTTTTGAGTTAGTTATCTCGCTGATGAAGTCCAGATAGGCGCTGAAAAACAGGATAGCGGACTCCAGGTTCATCCTGTAGCGGCCCCGCAGGTCGTCAGCGCACACCGCCAGCCCCTGCAAATTGCAGCTGATAAGCCGCGCCGCGAGGTCGTAAATCATATCTATAGCCCCGCGGTCTCCGGAGGTCAGTTTTGCAAGCTCCGGCCGCACGGCCTCAAGCTCGCGGACAAGGCCCTCGGTGGGCACGGTGACACTCAGCTGGGTGCGGTCCTCGTCCTGGAGCGTCAGCTCAAGCGTGGGGCGCGCGCACGTGTTAAGGTCAAGAACTTTTTTCATCTTGTGCTCCTCCTAAAAAGATACGGCAGGACCTGGCGCGGCCCTGCCGTTCAAAATTATGTATTCGGGATCTCCTCGATCAGCTCGATGAGCGTGCCGTTGTCGTCGTGCGGCAGCGCTTTGAACTCGGGCTCCACGACGGTGCCCTCGTCGGTGCTGAACGTCAGAGTGAAACCGGCGGTGTTTTTGCCCTTGATGAGCACCCAGAGGTTGCCGTCGGTGCTGTCCTCGTGGAGGAAACAAATCACATACTGCTTATTGGAGCCGTTGCCGGCGCCGCCGATCTTGGTGGTGCGCTTGCCGGAGGCTTCGGTGCTGGTGCCACGATCGACCAGCTTGGTGAGCGTCTTGCCGTTCCACGTGAGCAGGCCGCACTTGAGCAGCGCCTCCTCGCTGGTGGTGATGATTTTGGAGACGTGGCCGAGGTCGTCCTTCTCCTCGTAGGTCTCCATGGTGTACTCAAGGGACGCGCCGCCCTTAATCCAGCCCAGCAGATTGTTGTCCACGCAGAGCGTGGTGACCTCCGGCATGGCGCTGTCATACTCGGCCACGTAAATCTTGCCGCTGCCGAGAGTTATAACGTCTTTATCGCGTTTTGCCATTCTCAGGCCCTCCTTTTTTCGGTGTAATCAAATTCATAAATTACTTGGTAGAGCTGCTCGGTTTCTATCCAGTACCGGTCCTGCTTGGTCCATTGGACGCCTGCCGCCGTGAGCGCGGCCTCCATCGCGATCTCCGCCGCGTCGTCCGGCTTGGTCTCGTAAAGCTCCACCGTCGTGCTATGGGAAAAAATCGCGGCCAGCCCGTCGGGGCCGTCCGTCTCAATGTCGTCCATATAAACGGCATAGGTCTCCTTCGGGGGCGACGGGAAGCGGGTCCGCCGGTACGGGACCCCGGCCGCGGTCAGTATTTTATTTACCACTCAGGATCGCCTCCACTTCAATTTCATACTCGCGCAGCACCTCGTTCACGGCGTCGGCCAGGAAGGGATTGGCCCGAGTCCGCCCGCCGTTCCGGGTGGCGTGCCCGTGGGCCAGTAGGTGCGTGAGCCGATAGGCCGGCGCCCGCACATACCAAACATAGGTGTCCCCGTTGAGCGTCGACTTGAAGAGTTTACTCGCGATGCTGCTCTTAAACTTACCCCGGGCACCAACCGGCGCGTTGGCTTTTGTCAACTTGACGAGCTTCTCCGCGGCGCGCTGGCTTGCGTTGTTAATTCGTTCAAGTGACTCCTGCTGGTAGAGAGTGAGCTCGCGCGTGATTGCGGCGCCCAGATATTCCGGGCTAACAGTGGGGCCCTTAGCCATAGGCCTCGCCCTCCAGTCGCACGGTGAGACGCCGCTCCATGTAGTCGTCGTAGTCGGTGATGTTGAAATACTGCCCCCGGTAGACAATGCGGAATATCTGGGTATTAAAGCGGACGACCTCCAGGTCTTGGGTCCAGCGCACGTCGAAGGCCAGCCGCGGGTGATACTGGTCGGCGCCAGCATTGAACGACTCGCCGCCGCCGGCGCGGTTAACCTGGAGAGCGTGCAGATGCCGCCAGTCGCTCCAGGACTCTGTGTCGCGGTCCTGCCGCTGGATTGTAATGGGAATGTAGCTCACGGGTTCGCCTCCTCGGAGGCTGCCGCTTCGATTGCCCGACGCAGCTCCAAGCGTAGCTGCAGCTCCATGTCTGCCACCAGGCGCCGGGTCGCTCCGGAGACTTTAGCCGTCACGCCGCGGTTGCTGTGCAGGTCCTCCAAGTAGATGAGCTCCAGCTCGTCCACGCGCGGGTCGTCGGGCAGATAGTCGCCCACCGAGTCGCCGACGGCACCCAGGACCGTCTGGTGGGCTGTGCTGAGCTCGCGCTGGACGTTATAATTTATCATCTCATCGTCGAGGTCGTCATAGCCCAGATACTTGAGGGCGTCCGCCAGTGTTACGGACATAAGCCCACCTCCTTCTCAAAAGATGGCCGGGCGGGTGATTGACCCGCCCGGGTGCGGGTATCAGGTCGAGGCCATGATGCCGGCGGCCTTGAGAGCTGCCACGAGGGCGTTAAACTCAGCGGCCGTCGGGGTAGCGCCCGCGGCGTCAGCCACGGCTGCGGCCTGCTTGACCACACCGGCCTTGGCGGTGGTGGCCGCGCCGCCGCTGATGCTGGCGCCAGACTCGAAGGTCAGCTTGCCGCCGATTACCCACTCACTGCCGCCCGATTTGCGGTAGTTCTTCGCGGAATGTCCTGCCATTTATATCACTCCTCTCGATTAGTCGCCGGCGCTCACGCGGTAGCGGTGAACTTGCCGTAAATGTAGGCGCTGGTGTCGGTGCTCATGACGTCGAAGCCCTCAATCACGCGCAGGCAGTTCTGGTTCTTGTTGAACAGATAGTGCTCGGACGTGGTGAACTCCAGGCCGCTGTGCTCCACGAAGGTGCAGCCAGCCTTGGTGCTGCCGTAAATCATGGGGTAGGTATTAGTCGCCACGTTTGCGAGCTGTGCATCGGGGAAAACGTGGATCGGCAGGCCCTGGAAGAGCTTCTGGGTCGGGTTTGCCGGGTTGGCCTGGAGCACGGGGCGACCGTCGCCGTCCTTCTCGGCGTCCAGGCAGGCGAAGCCGCTCTGGTTGGTGATAATAACGGCGTCGTGGAGGCAGGACGGGTCGAGGTCCACGGTGATGGACTTCTTAAGAGCCTCCCAGCCCGCCACGGCCTTAGGCGTGCCACTGGCATAGCCGGCCTTGAGCTTGGCAAAAATGGCGCTGTTTTCGGATATGATGGCATTGCGCAGGAACCAGCGGTTTATGTAGCCCAGGAGGCCCGCCTTCTCAGCGCCCAGCAGAATGCGAGAAATCGGGATAAGCTTGCCCATCCAGCCGATGGTGAAGGTTTTCTTCACGAAGCTAATGCCGGTTTCCTCGGTGATGGCGTCGCCGTCGTCGAACGCGGTCAGGCCGGCAGGGGTGCCGCTCTCGTAGTTGATGGAGCCAGACAGCGCGTCGGTGGTCTCGACGGTGACCAGGTTCTTCGCGCTGACATAGGTCTTGCGCAGCTCGTTGATTGCGGCCTTGACGTCCTCGGGGACGAGATAGTTCTCGCCGTTGGTGGCGTCGGTGCCGGAGATCAGCGCGGTCTTTTCCACGTCGGTGAGCACGCCGCGGCTGACCATCTTGGTCATGAGCTTAAAGCCGTCGGCCTTGTCCGCCTGGCCGGCTTTTTCGAGGTCCTCTTCGGAGACGTCAGCCTTGCCGGCCTTCTCCAGACGTGCCTCCAGGTCGAACTCCTTCTGGAGCTCGTCGATCTTGTTGAGGGTCTCCTCGGCCTTGTCCAGGTCGCGGCCCTCGCCGTCGGCCATGTAGCCCTTGGCGGTCTTGTTCAGCTCCATAATCTGCGCCTGGAGCTCTCTCATTCTTTTAGTCATGTCTTTGTCCTCCTTAAATTGTAAAATGTTTGTTTGATGCAGCGAGACGAGACCGCAGACCCAGCAGGCGGGCCTTTTCTTTCTCGTCGTCGGTGAGTGCGGGAGCTGCGTCGGGCTCATAGACGCGCAGACCGGTGTAATTTTTACTCACGCCGGCCGCGCGTTGCGCGGGAACGGCCACCAGGCTGAACTCGTAGGCGTCCCTGGCGCCGTCCAGTCTGAACGTGCACACCTTCGGCCCGCCCTCTTTTTCATAGGAGCGGCCGGGCCAGTGGGGGCAGTAGTTCTTTGCGTTGTCGGTGCCGCATATGCTGCAAATGCTGGACGACACGCGGCAGCCGACGCTGCCCTCTTTCTTGATGCCCGCCCGGATTTCGGTTATAAGGTCCTTGTTGCTCTCGGTGCGCACCATGTAACAGTGCGCTTTGAGCTGCGTGTACCGTTCGCCGGACGGCAGGGTCTTGTCGTGCTCCACCAGCTCTGTCGCATATATGCGCGCCACCTGGTTGTCCGCGCTTGCGAGGTGGTCCTTGATAACCGTTTTACCGATGAAGAGCTTCTGGAGCTCTTTCAGGGCTTTGAGGCTGAACTGTTCATACTGACGGTCCAGCTCGTTATCGCAGAGCACCGCGGCGAAGGTGAACACCTCGGACGCCTCCAGGGGCTCCAACGTGAGCTTATTAATCGCTTTCAGCTCCGTGTCGGTGACTTCCTGGTTCTCAAGCTGCGCGGTCTTGTAAATCAGCCCGTCGTCTGTTGCAGCGCTTCTCTGATCGCGGCTTTTATCCATGCCTTGTCCTCCTCTCTTGTCGTTGTAGCGCCGGGATTGGACTGCCCGGCCATATATTGCGACCCGGCGTACTGCACGGGGATCGCGGCACCATTGCCCAGGAGATTGTCGCCGCCCTCTTTATGCGGCAGGTCCAGACGCTCACGGGCTTCGTTGGGGGTCATAAGGAAGCTGCTCACGGCAGTGCTCAGCGTGGAGATTTGGGTCTGCTGGTCAGCGCGCAGCAGGACCGAGACGTTGAACTTAGCCACCAGGCCGGATGCCTCCTCCGTGTCGCTGAGAAGCTTCCAGCTCAGCTCCTCCTCGTACTGCTTGATGTTAAAAAGCAGCGTGTCAATCAGGAAGGACAGCTGCTGTGCCTCCGCGTTCGCGTAGCTGCTCTTGGTATAGTCGCCGACCTGGTTAGGCTTCACGCCGAAGGCCGCGGCGATTTGGAGCGCGCTGTACTGCTTGACCTCCAGGAACTGGCTGTCGGCCAGCTTGAGGTTGAGCGGTGTCAAGGTCATGCCAAGCGGCATGGGGATGATATTCTCCACGCCTTTCGACTTCATCTCGCCCTTGGCGTAGGCTTCGATGCCCTTCGTCAGGGTGTCGACGCTGGCGTCCTTGAGGCTGCCGGTGTACTGGAGCACGGCTTTGGCGGTCATACCGCTGTCGTACATTTTATTGACCATCTTCTGGGCCTTGATATTACCCTGGATAGTGTTGGCCAGCTGTTCCCGCACGGAGACGCCGACCAGCCCGTCAATCGTCTGGTGCGTCTTAAAGTGCAGGATTTCCTCGGAGCCGTAAATCGCCACGCCGTCACCGTCGGTGTAGGCATAGTAGACGTCGGGCACCTTGGCCAGGCGTCGAGCGTTGTCATAGACGACGCGCATCTTCGTCGGATCCAGCGGCCAGAGCTGCGGGTGCCGCGGGTCGTTCGTATCAATCAGCGCGTAGGCGTTGCCGTAGTGGTTGCGGCAGTATTCCATATAGGTCCAGAACACGCTCGCACTCATGTACCGGTTGGGCCGCTCGTTGAGCATCCGGTAATAACGATGGCCGAGCATGGGGACCACGCCCGTGTTGGGCGTTGCCTGCATGAGCCGCAGCGGTAGCTTGCCGATGCTCTCAGACAGGACCTTGATGCAGGCGAAGTAGGTCGCCTCGCTGAGAGCTCCGCCGGAAACATCGTGCACGCCCAGCCATTGCAGCAGCTGGTCAAGCGTCAGCTGCTCGGAGCTGGTGCTCGCGGCCGATTTCTTTTTTATTGGCCAGTTAAAAAGGCCCATGTTTTACTCCTCCTCTTTCTGCGCCCAGCCCATAAGGACCAGATAATTATCCAGCTCGCTGGACACGTCCACCCCGGCCTCGCCAACGGTGCTTACAAGCATGAGCGTGTGCGCGTCGATCCACGCGTCCACGGGGTCGATACGCTTGAATTTTGCGCCGGGTTTCTTGTCTATCTTGATTTCGTCGAAGCTATTTCGCACTATCGCGGCGTTGAGGACCGACCAGGTGAGCAGCTCATTCCGGCGGTCGTACTCAACCTGGCCGCCCTTGACGAGCAGCCGCGCGGCCACCGTCGCGTCGTTCAGGTTGCGGGCGCTCTGGGTTATGGTTACGACCGGACAGCCGAAGGCCTCCAGGTCTTGCAGCACGCCCGCCGCGTTGTGCGGGTCGATACCGATGCCCAGGAACTCGACGCCCAGTCGCTCCCGCAGCTCCGACAGGTGCGAGATTATAAATTTATAGTCGTTCATGTAGTCGGTGCTGCCGCCGGTCACGGTTATGAGCCCCTGCTGCGCCCAGAGGTCGTAGGGCGCCAGGTCGGTCTCGACGTGCTCCTCCAGCCGGCCGCGGGGCATGAAGCTGTGACTGTAAACGTAAAAGCCGCCGTCTGGCTTCGGGAATTCCAGGAGCAGCGTCGTCAAGTCGCCACCGCTGGAGAGGTCCAGGCCGACCCAGCACTGCCGGAGCCCGGAGACCACGGCGTCCATGACCGTCCGATCCGACGCGCAGAGGGCCCAGCCGTCCGGCGGGAATGCCTGGTCGTCGGTGTTCTTGACCCACATATTGAGAGACTTGCAGAGGAAGTCGCGCAGCTCCGAGCCGCCCATGTCACGGGCCGTCTGCGCGTCCTGCCGCAGTGTCTCCATGCGCTCCTCGTCGAGGCATAAAAACGGGTTGGCCTTGATCCAGTTGGCCTCGTCCCAGATGTCGTCGCCGTCGTCCAGGCAGAAAATGTCGACAAAAAAGTCCTCCGCGGTCGTCTCCCCGCGCAGGACCTTGATGGCGTAGTCGTCCATCTCCTTGCAGAAGCTGTTTAACTCGAAGCCGCGGGTCGTTATCATCGAGACCAGCGTCTCCGGCAGCGTCCGCGTGCCGTTGTAAAGCGCTTTATATATTTTATTGTCCTTGTGCTGGTGGATCTCGTCGACCGAGCAGAAAATCGCGCGGAAGCCGTCGTCCAGGCCGGACTCGCGGCTCAGCGCCTCGATGGTGCAGCCTGTCGCCGTAGCCACGATGGTGCTCTTATAGTCCTTGACGGCGAAAAGCTCGCCCATGTCCGGGTCGGCCTGCACGAACTTGGCCATTTCTTCCCAGGCCAGACGCGCCTGGCGCTTTTTCGTCGCGGCCGTGAAGAGCTTGCCGAGATGATAGCCGGAAAAGCCGGCCACATAGGTGCCCATGATGCCGTTCTCGAAGGTCTTGCCGTTCTGGCGGGCCATGGACTTGTAGCGGCGCCGGAAGCGCCGGCAGTTGTTCGCCGTTTTATACCACCCGAAGGTGCAGCCGATGTCGAAAACCTGGGACGGTATCAACCGCACGGGGCGCGGCGTCGTGCCCTCCGCGATGGTCAAGGTCTCGGCGTAGGCCAGCACCCGCTCGGAAGCCTCAACGTTCCAGTAATAGGGGAACGCGGCCGTCCCTTGCCGCTCCAGGTCTCGCAGATGCCGCTCGCAGGCCAGCCGGTGAAGGTTTCCACAGAATACGCGACCGGCCACGACCTCACGGGCGTAGGCAGTCACGCGGTCAGTCATTCACTCGCCGCCCTTCCGGCTGCGAATTGCGCGAATTTATTTTGTTTCGGCTCTTCCTCGGTGGCCGGCACGGCCAGCTTGCACCGGCTGGAAATTGTCAGCCCGAGGTCCCGAGCGGCGACTCCGGCCTGCTTGAAGTAGCGGTCCTGGAGGCGCGCCACGCTGTTCTGCGCGGAGGCCCAGGCGGCCAGCCGATCAAAGTAAATAGCCGGATCCGTGTCGGCCTTTTTGGGCTTCGCTTTGACCAGGCTCCGCAGCTCCCGGGTTGCCTGTTCGTAGAGCGCCTGGGCCGTAACGTAGCGGGCCAGCGCGTCCACGTCGGTCTCGCCCATGATTTTTATTTTTTGCAGCTGATAGGCCAGCTCGTCGAAGCGGCTCCGCTGCTTTTTGGTCAGATACGAAGGCGCGGCGATGTCGTCGGTGCAAGGCTGCACTTCTTCGGCCAGGCGCGCTTCAACTTCTTCTTTTGATAGGTGTTTTTTGCCCTTGGCCTCAATCAGCCGAATAGGCTCGCGGGGTCTCGCCACGTTCTCACCTCCTGAAATGCTTCAAATTTTTGAATTTGGGGCCTTTTTGCTGCAAAAGGGCCCTTCTGTGACCGTTATC
>ERZ1026848.407-NODE-407-length-24446-cov-32.290435_pt1 | contig 24446 bp, 20 predicted proteins | sample MGYA00380154_ERZ1026848 | MGnify/ENA primary metagenome ERZ1026848 (study PRJEB33269, sample SAMEA4719790) | human gut metagenome | biome: human-associated habitat; feature: organic feature; material: feces | place: Cameroon | collected 2013-10 ...
AAAATAAAAGCATATTATTATCGATGTGAAAAAATAATTAAATACAATGAATACTGTGGATATTAAAGATCTTTTTTTCAGCCTTCAATCTCAAATGCAGGGCGTACTTGCTACCAATTCAAAGTTTATTGCACACCCTGGATGCGAAGGAGACTCTCTTGAAAATGCCTGGATAGAATTGTTGCGTAAATACCTGCCCAATAGGTATAGTGTCGACAAAGCAATGGTAATTGATTACCAAGGCAATGTCAGTCATCAAATCGACATTGTAATCTACGACAACTGGTTCACTCCTTTTATATTCAATCAAAATGGTTTCAAATACATCCCCGCCGAGGGTGTTTATGCTGTATTTGAAGTAAAACCAGATATCGGTTCTTCTTCAAACGGGAAAAATAATATCTTGTATGCTGGAGAAAAGATTGCAAGTGTGCGTTGTTTGAACCGCACAAGCACACAGATGATTAATTCTGGAAAGAAACTAGAACCTCGGCCACTAACAAAAATTATTGGTGGTATTATTGGAATTAAATGTTCTCAAAAAGCGGATACTGTTGAAAAGCATATTAGAGAATTAAAAGGATTCCAAACTATTGATATGGGATGCACTATTGAGAATGGTAGTTTCTTCGTAGATTACAGTTCACCTGAGAACAATGATGAAATTAAAACCGTGAAGCAAAAAGATGTCGAGTCTTATTATGATAACAGACAAGTTACGAATGTCAAATACAGCGATCCTAGCCACTCTCTATTGATGTTCTTAATGCAGTTAACAAGTTATCTTCAGCAATCAATAGGCACGGTACCGGCCATCGATATGCAGAAATATCTCAGCAATATCGGAGAGACCATTGATAAAGAAATTTGATTCAACTATTTCATTATCGCATTTGAGCGAAGATGATTTGAGTGAGGATTGTATGTTGCGTCCACATCAGATTGTCAACGATAATATACCAACAAGGACTGAGAGATATTGAATAATCGTATTGGTTGGCAAAGTTTATATTCTGAGGGACCTTATAACAGCGTTTTTAGCGTTTTTCATAATCGCCACATTTCGCATACTATAAATATCAAAAGTTTGTAGTATATTTGCTTTCAAAAGGACTTTGGGAAATGGTTTTGAAAGATGATAACGTTAAGGCTAAGCCTTTTGTGAAATGGGTTGGCGGGAAATCTCAGCTTCTGGATGAGGTGAGACGGTCTCTGCCTGTTGATTTGAGCAGAAGAAAAGGCATTACTTATGTGGAGCCTTTTGTCGGTGGCGGGGCTGTGTTGTTCTGGATTCTTCAGGAGTTTCCGAACATTGAACGGGCCGTTATCAATGACATCAACCGAGAACTTGTTTGCACTTATTCTGTCATCAAGAATAAGGTCGAGGCACTGATCGATGTATTGGCTGAGTACCAGGCATCATATCTGACTCTGAATGATGACGATAGGAAGGATTATTTCCTCGAAAAGCGTAGCCGCTACAATGAGCACCCGGAGAGTGATGTCGAGACCGCTGCATTGTTCATATTCTTGAATAGGACTTGCTTTAACGGGTTGTACCGTGTCAATTCAAAGGGGGCGTTCAATGTTCCGTTCGGGCGTTATGCCAACCCGAAGATTTGCGACGCTGAGACTTTGAGAGCTGATTCAGAACTTCTTAAACGGGTGACGATCCTTTGTGGGGATTTTGCCCAAACAGAGGTGTATGCTGATGAGCATTCTGTTTTCTATTTTGATCCGCCTTACAAGCCTATTACGGTGACATCTTCATTTACCTCATATTCAAAGGAGGGGTTCGATGATGAAGAACAGATTCGTTTGAGGGATTTCTGTAATCGCATTGCGGAGAAGAAGGCTCTGTTTGTCGCCAGTAATTCAGATCCTGCAAAAGATACAACTTCCGGCAACTTCTTTGACCATATCTATCAAAGGTTCAGAATCAAACGTGTTTCCGCATCAAGGATGATTAATGCCAATGCGGCTGGACGAGGAAAGTTATCCGAAATAATGATAACCAACATAATATAGCACATTATATGAGGGATTTTAACGCTTGGCTTGGTGAGTTCCGCAACTCCATTGCCGATTATAAATATTACATTGATTTTCCCAAGGTATTCGCCAATGTTGATGCGCTCAGGATTGAACTGAATATTCTTAACTCATTGATTGGGTCACGAAATATCGAGGCTGATTTTGAGAATATAATCGAGCGTTATCCTGAGACTCTAAAGTGCATTCCTATACTTCTGGCTAAACGCGAGATGGATATTTTCGCGATGGATGAAGAAGGAGCATTCTGCTACAATTTCGTGGCGAGAAACTATCCGACATCTCAGTATAAGGTCTTTATGAGAAATACTGGATTGTTCGATCTTATGGAGAATCATCTGATTAATAATCTGGTGGACTATGTGACTGGTGTCGAGACTGGACTTGACTCCAACGGACGCAAGAATCGTGGTGGTCATTTGATGGAAAATCTTGTTGAGAGTTATCTCATTCAAGCCGGCCTTGTAAAAGACGAGACCTATTTCAAGGAAATGTATATTCACGAGATTGAGAAAAAGTGGAACGTAGATTTATCTTCAATCTCCAATAATGGAAGCGCAGAAAAGAGATTTGATTTCGTCATCAAATGTCCGAATATGATTTATGGCATCGAGACGAACTTCTATTCTAGCCCTGGTTCCAAACTGAATGAGACAGCACGGAGTTATAAGACAATAACATTGGAGACCAGAGACTTGGATTTCTTCAAGTTTGTGTGGTTCACTGACGGTCAAGGCTGGATAAATGCCCGGAACAATCTGAAAGAGACTTTCGATGTCCTTGAGAACCTATATAATATCAAGGATTTGGAGAATGGTGTCATTTCAAATCTGATTCGTGTATGATTACACCTTTCTTCAAGTCCGGGAATAAGGATTTCACTTTGGTTAAAGGAGATTGTATCGAACTTATGTCTCAATTTGAGTTCAAGTTTGATATGATTTTCGCTGATCCGCCATACCATCTGTCTAATGGAGGCATTAGCGTTCAGAGCGGGAAGATGGTGTCTGTGAATAAAGGAGACTGGGATAAATCTAAGGGATTTGAGGAAGACTATCGGTTCGACAAGGCTTGGCTTTCGGCTTGCCGAGATAAATTAAAAAGTAACGGAACAATCTGGGTAAGCGGAACATATCACAATATCTTTTCTATTGCCCGATGTCTGACGGAACTTGGATTCAAGATTTTGAATTGCATTACTTGGGTGAAGACCAATCCCCCACCTAACCTTTCGTGCCGATATTTCACGTACTCTGCTGAATATATTCTTTGGGCTCGGAAGGAGCAGAAAGTCGCTCACTACTTCAATTATGAGCTGATGAAGGAGATAAACGGGGGTACTCAGATGCGTGATGTGTGGACACTTCCTGCTATTGCCAAATGGGAGAAATCGTGTGGGAAGCATCCTACACAAAAGCCGTTGTGCGTGCTGTCAAGGATTATTCAAGCTTCTACAGAACCAGGAGCGTGGGTATTGGATCCATTCACGGGCAGTAGCACGACAGGGATAGCAGCCAACTTGCTTGGACGCAGGTTCTTGGGAATAGATATGGAGGATAAGTTTCTGGAGATCAGCAAGGCACGAAGAGAAGAACTTGACAATTTGTCTCTTCGCACTGAGTATCTGGAGAAACTACAAAAACAGGCAAAACTCTTCGAGGATAAGGATATTCGTGTTCTCGGCGAGCCGCCTGTTTATTTTGGTGCAGGGTTGCCGTTCTAACGATGTGTCGCCACTGATACTATCTTAAAAATATCATCCTTTGCTTTCAGTGCCTCAAGGAGATTCTTGAACATATAGGCATTCGGATTGTTTGTCTTCTCTTGCCTCATCAACAGAATTGCAAGAATACACAAAAACTCGACTGAATACTCTCCTTTGCCATTGAGGTTTTGATAATTTCGTGCGATAGCATTTGCTGAGAGAAGCAAAGACTGTGCGTTGAGAAACTGATTACGTTCAGCTAAAGAAGTTATTGGAGCAGTTTGATTCCAAAGAGCAATAAGTTCATCTATAAAAAGTTGAGTAACAACTGGCACCATATGCTGTTTAATGATTATATCAACAGCCCAATGAATATGTTTGGGAGTTCGAAGCCGACTCCATACCCCATTTTCTTTCTGTTTATATTTTACGATGATATCAAACTGGGATAAAGAGCCTTGGTACACCCCTATCATATAATCATTTCCTACTTGGAATGATAGAAGTAGAGGCGATTTTTTTGATGTCATAGATGGCTGAGGCATATAATAGTTATTTATGTTGTGTAATCTAATCCAATAATGATGAAATCGAGATGTCTAAAGCCTTCGCAATCTTCTCCATATTGCAAAGCGTAATATTCTTTTCGGCACGTTCAATCATACCGATGTATGTGCGGTGAACACCGGCCTTGTCCGCAAGTTGTTCTTGCGATAGGCCAAGCGCCTTTCGGTGCTGTTGGACGCTTTGGCCAAAGTGCAGCAAAATAGGCTGTTTATCCATTTTATGTGTTGTTCTTGCTTTACTTGACAAAAGTATGAATATATACTAAAGTTATCAACATACTATAATTAGCATAACGAGATAATCAACTGATTGCCATAGCTTTTTCAGAAAGAGGTCTTCTGATTTGCGCAAGTGACGATTGCACGAATTGAGCATAGCCATACTCTGCCAACCTTGACACAGCAAATGGCAGAGTAAATGACACAGTAAATGACGATCTTCAAGTTTTTACTGTCTTTTCGGGGACTTGACAAGAATGAGTTCCTTACAATGATTCAGAAGCCAGCGTTCAAAGATTGAGATCCGATTATAGTTGATGACAACACGTTTCTCTTTATTCCATCCGCTTTGTATGCTTATTGGGTGTCTCGATATCTTTTCGAAGAGAAAGCAAACCAGATTCTTCTTCCGGAGCGAGATGTATAATAAGTATAAAAAAATCTCTTATTCTAACATTTACTTGTAAATTATTAAATATCAGTAAGATGGAAGTGTAAAATAAGGGGCAAAATATGCATACAAAGGCCTCACGTACATTTTCTGTCCAAAAACAATAGGGGACCGGTCTTCCATATATGAAATAGCCATGCGTACCTAAAGCGCCATTCACTTGACAACCAACGAGTTGGTGTTCCAGGTATGAATATATTCACACACCTAAGAGTCAGTGCCCCCGGTACAGGGCGTTCTATTGGCGTTCCGGACTTCCAGGTGCGAGAAACCATTCGCACCTGAAACGGCATTTACTTGATTGCTAACGAGTTGATATTCCAGGTATGAATATATTCGCGCACCTGAGCGTTACGGCATATTATGGTATGCCGAGCTTTAGATCCGCACAATATTATGTCTGGTTGGTTTTGAAGGCGCTATATACCATTAACAGATACAGTTACCTTAGTGAGTTTTTTTGTATGCCTGCAAACGCTTGGATGTCGGCACGATACGGAGGAAGATAGTCAACTTGTATATATTTCCTTTAATTTATAGAGAGAACATACACACACCAACTCTTGCCGGTTCTTCACGGCACTTGCCAATCGTGAAAACCCTTGCATATTCAAGATATTTTCACAAACTTTACGCTGCCGGATGGGATTATGTTTCCAATCCGGGGAAAGGCTGCGATATGGCATCCCCGTGCCAAGCTGATTTTTGTAAAACGAACAACGGTGCTCCAAGATTCCAAAGCTTTTTGCAAGGAGCTGAAGTTTCTTTGGAAGACACCTGACAAATTTATTACAACCATGAGACGTAAAATGTTTTTTTGCGGCGGCGCTCTGCTGCATTGTTTCCGCGGTGATGGTTTCCTGCGGGAAGGACAATCCTGACACTCCCGATCCGGAACCGACACCCGATCCGGAACCGGAAGTTCCTGTTACACCTAAAGATACCGTTGTCTATGCGGTCGGACAGGAAGCCGTTCCAGGGAAGGGTTACTACTATGCGACAATCTGGAAGGACGGCAAGAGGATCCTCCTCTCCGACGGGAGTTATGACGCTTTCTGCAACGGAGCCTATGCTGACGGCGAGACTATCTACATCGCGGGCTGCGAGGCGACAGGTGACCTTGTGGATGACGGTTACTATGAGCCTTATCACCAGAATGTCGGCGTGATCTGGAAATTCAAGGCAGGTGAGGAAGACAAGGCGGAAAAGACCGTCATCAGCGACGGGAAATATTCCACATCCCCGATTGCGGTGACTGTCGCTGACGGGAAGGTCTATGCCGCGGGATTCGACACTCCTGACTATGACAGGCGGGCCATCCTTTGGACAGACGGTCAGCCTCAATACCTTACGGACGGTAAGACTGACGCGTTGGCGTACTGCATCTATTCCGATGGCAAGGATGTATATGTCGGTGGATATGTGCAGCCGGCCAGCAACAAGCAGGGTGGCATTGCCACCATCTGGAAAAACGGTGTGGCTCAGAGCCTTACAAGCGGCAACACGGTAGCGAAGGTGAACGCCATCTGCGTCGATGGCGGGAAGGTCTATGCGGCCGGATCCGAGAAAGAGTCAGGCGGAAGATGGAAAGGCGTTCTCTGGATTGACGGTGTGGCACAGGACTTCACCGACTACGTCGGAACAGAGGTCACCGGCCTCTACGTCAAGGACGGAGAATATGTCATCGAAGGGAATATGACCGAGACCAACTCAGCCAAGGACATCTGCCCTTACATCTGGACATCAGCAGGCGCACAGAAAGTCGCCGAAACGACTCTCTGCCAAGGCGTTGGTCTCGCTGTCGCAGGAAATGACATCTATGTGGTCGGTAACGAAAACGCCGGCTATGACTCTGAGTACAACCAGATCAACATCGCCTACCTCTGGAAGAACGGTGTCGAGCAGGAGCTTGAGGTCGAGTACAAAAACGACTTCTCCCTCTGGGGTGTCATCTGCGCCTATGTTGAAAAGAAGTAATCTTTCTGAATATCCTAACTCAGGCTGGCCGGGGGAACTTCTTCGGCCAGTTTTTATTTTAGGGAACTATGTAGGCTGGAAGTATCCAGCCCACCATTCCATTGCCACGGCCAGTTTAGGTTACTATATAGGAGATTGAATCGGGACCTTCGTTGAAAAGGAGATCCATACTCGCCTCGGCCAGTCCTATTTAGATTTGGTTACTATATGTTTTTTTGTTTTATAGTACTGATGTTTAAGTAATTGCGGCCTATCGACATCCGATGCATTAATTTGTATGTCAAGGGCTTAATTTTCATCGTAGTCATACAATAAACTAACAGACAAGGAAAGGAAGAAGATTTCGGGCCTATTCATCGGGTGAAAAAAGTGGCTTTCTGCACCCGACCCCAATTTGTAATGACTTTTCGGGTGTCAAACGCTCCTTTTTTCACCCGGAACAACAGCCACTTGGATCTGAGTCGATTATACCACACGCCAAGGTTGGTGAATGAGAATCAGGAATGTTGCTTCTTGCCTCTTAGTTCATTTGGCACACCAGAAGAGCACTTCCTATACCATACGGTGTGTCCCGGTATATTTGATAAACAGGAAGGCCTTCGGGCGTATATTTTTCTGTTCAATAAAGCAAATGGAGATCATTCTTCCAAGTATGAAAAATCATACGTACCTAAAACAGCATCCCTCTGACAAATAGATAGTTAGTGTTCTAGGTGCGAGTATATTCACACACCTGTGAGTCGGCGGCCTCGGTGCAAGGCGTTCTATTTGTGTTCAGAACTTCCAGGTGCGAGAAACCAGTGTGAATATGTTCTCGCACCTAAGCGTTATGGGCATATTATGGAATGGTCCGCAAAGCCACAGTATATTATGCATAGCTAATCTTAAAGGCACTATATGCCATTAACGACACTGTTATCTGTGTGAATTTGGCTGCTGGCAATCATCTGGACGTTGGTACGATAAGTGGAAAGATAAGTCAACAGATATATAATTTCCCAAGGAGAATGGATGTGTAGTCCAGTTAAACGAACGCTCCTTCACAGGCGTTAACTTATGTAAATCACGCTTTTAGAAGGACAATGCTCCCTTCACGAGCGTATTCCTGTCATATTCACGCTTTTGGAGGACGTGAGTTTAATTTAGGAAATGATATATGAGCTTGACTGACATTCCACATTATGGAGCTGAGACTCAGACACACACGAATATTACTTTCAACGGCGATTATGCAACACAGCAATGCACAATTTGTTCATTTGCCACAACTTGGCAAAAAGGCAAATTGCATGGCGAAAAGCCTCTAATATCCTCATATCCAACTCAGGGAAAGACTTACTCAAAATTTCAAAGCGAGTCCTAAACCGTAATTCTGTACACCAAGGTTAACTTCAATATTTCTCTCGGCAAACCCATTAGCGGAATTGAAACTCCTTATGGATTTCTTTATCATAGACGAACCCACTAAATCCAGAGGAAGCCCCAATAGAACCAATCCGGCACAGATACCATATACAGTACCGTCTTCATCAAGACCTCCACCTACGGCAGAACCGACAAGCCATCCTAAAGCGAATCCAGCACCAACACCGATCATAATGGAGCCTGTGGTCTCAAATAAGCGTCCAGACTTGTATCGACGGTAATCTTCAGGTGATAAATATCGGCTGGCATCAATGCAGACACCATTTATACTAACGTCTCCCCGCCAACTATTGTATGTCATCTGACCATCAATAAGACTCTCGGATATGTCGTCATTCGCTCTGAAAACTTCTTTCTGACCATTCTCATATGCAATGGAATACACATCTGATTTCGGCGAGGCATAAATCACATCAACGTGTTTGTCTACATCCAAATAACGAATATAATAGAGGCAACAATTTGTTTAACCAACTAAAACTACTATCTTTATGGCTGTTAATGGACAGAATTTATTGTCAAGTGCACTGGACTTGCCCAAGAGTATGTGGAAGCGCTTGCGCAACAAAAGAAGTAATATGACAAGTAAGGATTACAGGGATTTCGCGGTGGAGCAGATGGGGCTGCTTGAGGGGATTTGCACGAAGCCGATGATGGGAGAGTTTCTGCTGTACTGGCAGGGGAAATATTTCGGAGGAATCTACGACAATAGGGTTCTGGTCAAGAAGACCAAGACCAACGAGAGATTCGGGATGCCGGAGGCGATTCCTTACGAGGGGGCCAAGGCGATGTATCAAGTCAACATCGACAACCGGGAGGAAGTGGCGGAGGTCATCAAGGCTACCTGCGAGGGACTGAAATAGACCGCTGCACAAAAATTGCTGACGGAAAGTTTAACGATTATATTATTAACGAATATTCAGGAATATGTTGGAGATAGGTACAAAGGCACCGGAGTTCGTTGGTGTGGATGAGAATGGCAACGAGGTAAGTCTCAATGATTTCAAGGGAAAGAAGCTTGTGCTTTACTTCTACCCGAAGGACAGCACTCCGGGATGCACGGCGGAGGCTTGCGACCTGCGGGACAACTACCATCGGTATCTTGCGCTTGGGTATCAGGTGCTTGGTGTCAGCAAGGACTCACAGGCCTCGCACCGGAAATTCATAGAGAAATATTCTCTGCCGTTTCATCTGGTGAGCGATCCGGAATGCGCCATTCTGAAAGCTTACGAGGCTTGGGGGCTCAAGAAGCTCTACGGAAAGGAGTCATACGGGACATTGAGGACTACCTATGTGATCGATGAGGACGGAATCATCATCGATGCCATCGGAAAAGTCAACACCAAGGATCATACTACGCAGATTCTCGGTTCGGAGAAATAGCCTACATCACCTCGACGCCGGCAAAGGAGCATTCGGCGATGATGAGGATGGTGTGGGAGCCTGACTGCTGACGGAGGCGGTCGGCGGTCTTGTTGTTCACGCCACCGAAGGCGGAATTGGAACGGACATCCACATTGACATCTTTCGGGACATATATTCCCACACCTGCAAAACTTGCCTTCACCCGAACCTCCACATCTTCATTGAATATGGCGTTGCGGAGATCCAAGCGGACTGAGCCGAAAGAGGCTTCTATGTCCGCCCCGTCAAACTCCTCAGCCTCGACACGATGATTCTGCTCGCCAAAAGCCGATGAGATCTTCAGGATATTCCTTCCATCGCGGGAGATGATCGAGCAACCTCCTCTGGAGTCGTGGCAGTTCCAACTCTCCGGACGGCCGCTCTTGGAAAAAATCAACATAATGCCGAAAGCGATGAATATGATCGCGAGGCACAGTTTCCAGAACACCGACCAGTCAATATAGCCTTGCGCTTGAAGCAGCAGTATCGCTCCGAGGGCTATGCCGCTGAAAGATCCCCAGTTAGGATGGGCGATCAGGTGTGCGGTGCAAGGCAGAATAATAAGGAGTGTCCACCAGCCACGGAAGAATATGTCGAAGCCGATCACTCCGGTGACGTTCAGAATCCACAGCACGCCTATGGCGGCTATGGAGAATCCCAAAAACTGTTTCGCTAACTGTTTCGCTAACTGTTTCGCTAACTTTTTCATACATTAAAATCAATAATTTTTATCTGAATCACAGTGGCAAAGGTACTACGGAAAACTCTTGTGGCCATGGGTGTGACAAGGACAAAAGGCACATAGTAATTATCTAATGTTCAAGAACATAACAGTCAAGACTATGGACAATGAGGTACCTCGACAAGCTCAGTGAGCGGATAAGAATATATTTTTGTTACTAGAAAGATGAATATTCCGTTACCTTCGTTCAGATAATTCCTTACGAAACGCTTTCAGCACGATGTGACCTGGAAACACTTGCGTTTGGTCTTCGGCTGAAAAACTCGTACTTGGAGTGAGGACTTTTTCAGGCGAAACCTCATCTCGGCTATCTCAGAGGCATTTGACCGTGAAGGAGTTCTGTAAAAATCAGTGGTGACAAGCAAATCCAGTTAGTTCTGAGTCCAGCAGTCACTCGCCAAACAATCAGAACGTGGCGATGAACTCGTCGATGGAGGTGCCTTCCGGAAGGGCGGAGACGACACGGGCCTTGAGACGCTGCTTGCCCTTCGTGACGGAGGTCGGGGATATTCCCATCATGGCAGCCATCTGTTTGCCGGAGAAACCGAAGCGGAGCAGGACGGCGATGCGCAGCTCAGCGGCGGTAAGACCCGGAAACGAAGACTTCAGACGCTCGGTGAAACGGTTGCATACATCATCCAGAATCTTCTCCAGCCTTCCCCACTCGGCATCGGACAGATAGCGCGGGTTCTGCTGGAGCGACATCACCAGCTTGTCCTTGAACATCAGCACCGAACGCAACTCGCTGCGCTCCGACTCGCTCTCGTGAAGCAATGTCTTGCTCTCCCCTATCTCGCTGTCCTTCCGCTCGATGGCCTCATCACGGTTCCTCAGACGCCTCCTGAACATACGTACGATCAAGTACAACGCCACAATCAGGGACAACACCGCAGCCACAGCAGTGCCTAAAATACGGCTTCTCGACGAACGGATGTCCGCCTTCCCGGCCTCTACACTGTTCTCGATGATCCTGTCGTTCTGCTGAGACGCTTCCAACTGGCTCTTGATCTCATTATGGATGGTCAGATACTTGACGGCATTCTCTTTATCATCAAGCAGATCGCGATAGACAATGTAAGAAAGCTGTGAACCTGAAAGCTTCGCTATCAGATCCGAAGCCTCCATCTCCTTTGCGGCATAGAACAAAGCCGAATCAGGAATATTCATTTTACGGAAAGCATCCGCAAGGACAGCGTAACGCACACGGGCCTTTCTTTTTCCTTCCCTGAAAAGCCTTTCCTGCGCGCGGACAGCGGTCGAGGCGCATTCCAAAGCCTTATCGAATTGACCGTTACGGCTGTAGCACGCTCCGAGATTGTAAAGAGCACGGGCATAGTCATTATCATCTCCCTTGGAGATCTCCGCCGCGCGGTTGGCATATTCAATGGCCTCCGAATAGTCCTTGTTCTCGTCTCCAAGGAACAACGCACGGTGCGACAGATTGATCAGTGCCGTCACCTGAAACGCCAGCGAACCCGCCTTCTCAGCCTCCTCCAGACCTTTCTCCAGATAAGGCAAAGATGCGTCATACCACTTGCGGTCATTAAGCACGACAGCGTAGCGCAGGTTAACCATCGCCGCAAGCATATGATTGCCAGAGCCTTTAACCTCTTTTGTGGCGAGAAGCAGATCATTGGCCCAATCCGCCTGGTTCCCCGATTTGTTGTCCTCGCGGACGACCGCCCTAAGATAATATGCCTGCGCCTTCCGGTCACGGTTGCCGTATTTCAGGAAATAATCAACCCCGACATTCATCACCCCCTCGTCAATCCCCGGCTTGTAGGCGTTGTACTCCGCGAATGTCCTCAACAGACAGTAGGACGCATAGAGATAGCGGCCGGAGGACTCCGAATATGAAGCGGAATCCAGAATGATCAAAGAACTGTCAGGCCGGGAGTCCAAAAGACCCTCAGCCCGACTTAAATCCTCAGGGAGTCTGGCTCCACGGCCGCACGAAGAGGCCACACAAGCACAGACAATGAATATAATCGCAGGAAACTTTCTCACCATAACTTTTCACAAGCATGTGGTCATCCGCTGGTTAGTCCAATCGGCGTTTGCCTGAACACAAAGTTAAGTAAATTTCCGAAAATATCCGGTTTACATATTCTAAATGTTGAACAGTGAATATTCTATTTCCCGCCAAGGCCCTTGCCGCCGCCGATTCGGGAGGCTTCATCGATGCCGCCGACTTTGCGGGCACGGGTCTGCCGGGCTTTGCCGAAGCGCCAGGTAAGGCCGATGTGAGCGACCTGGGAGTAATATTTCTGACCTATGAACGAGCTGTTCACATCACCGAGCACGGTGCTGGAGCGGAAGCCAAGGCAATCAAGGTTGGTGCAGGAACTGCGGAGGACATCGTCCAGATTGAGCGTGAGGACAAGACGGTTGTCAAGCATCGTCTTCTTCACTCCGATATTCATAGAATAGAGATCGTGCAGTTTGAAGTAGCCGTATGCCATCGGCGAGCGGTAGAAAGCGTCCAGCTGCACTTTCCAGTCTTTCGGGAGGATGAATGTGAAGCAGGTGTAGCAGGAAAGGGTGAATGAATCGTTGCTTTCCCGGTCGGCTGTCTTGGCGGATGAATATAGTCCGGTGGTGCTGAATGTCCAGGCAAGCCACTTGGCCATAGGCAGTTCCGTCACATTGAAAGTCAGCGCGGTCATATTCTGTCTACCGTAGTTGGTCCAGATCAGAAGCTGGTCGCCGTTCTCCTTGAGCTCAGGAAGCTGCGAGAACATTCCGCCGGTGTGACTGAACGACGCGGCGAGCGAGAAGTGCTGGCCGAATCCGGCGCTCAGCGAAGCCTTGTCTGAATATGCAGGGCGCAGATCCGGGTCGCCGACATTGTAGGTGTGCGCATCGATGTAGTTCTCAACCGGGTTCAGGGCCATATAGTCAGGGCGTTGGATTCTCCTTGTGTAGGAAAGCGCGAACCTAAGGCTGGCGGACGGGTTGAATCCCACGAACGCTGTCGGGAACAGGTCAAAGTAGCTGCGACGGCTCTCGTCCCCGGCCGAGATCCAATCCCCGAACGAGTTGGTATATTCACCCCTCAATCCGGCCTTGGCGGTCCATTTCGGGCCGAACTGCGCGGCAAGGGACAGGTAGGCGGCGCCGATGTTCTCACGGTACTTGAAACGGGTCTCGGCATCACTGGCTGAAGGGCCGGTCTCTCCGAAGTACATTCCTCCGACATCGGTTCCAATCTCGCCGTTAAGCCCGGACAAGGCGTTGCGCTTTGTCTTGATGTTGATGATACCTCCCTGTCCCTCAGCGTCATACTTGGCGGAAGGATGCTCCATCAGCTCAAACTTGTCGATCGAGGATCCCGAGGTTGACCTCAACAAGGCCTCCAGTCCTTTCCCGTCAAGATAGGACGGGCGGCGGAGGCGTTTGCTCCACCGATGACCAGCATCGCAGCAATCAGCAATAATCTAAATATTTTCATTTTCTTCTTCAATTTTTCACGGTGCAAAGTTACGGCGGGAATCCATAATATATCACATCCAAGGCGGACAGATAAAATCACCAAATAATTGAATATCTGAATATTGAATATGGACAATATGGACAAACGCAATCACCGCCCCTGCTTTGTGGTCTCTTGCCAGACATAACAGACCTCACAAGAGGCGGAACATTATGAACAATGAAATATTCATTCTGCGAATATTTTTCCATTCGTCCCTATTGCACATTTTTCAAAATTTTCCGAAATTGTGTACACTTTAACTAAGTTAACAACACAACAACTTATGACCCCGAGAAAACTTCTCATCTGGACCCTATGCCTACTATCATTATGGCAGGCCGGAACATCAAGCCCTTTGCTCGCCGGCCCGGCGTACCCGGGACTCATCACTGTGAAACAAAGCGACGGCAGTGAAATCAGAGTCCGTGTGCACGGAGACGAGTTCCGCAATTATGTAACCTCGGAGGAAGGCTACACCCTCGCCGCGGACGCGGACGGAGACTGGGCTTTCGCAAAACTTGACGCCAACGGACTTCTGGTCCCGACATCCGTCAAGGCCAAGAATGCCAGCCGTTTGACCGACTCGGAACGCAAGATTCTTGGCACCTCACTGCGGAAAAACCTGCGACCGCTGCGGATGACCGGCCTGCAAATGAGACTAAAGGCTGCGCGGACATATTCATTGGCAACCCGCGCCGCGGATGCCGGGGATTGCATTCCTCCGCTTCTGGGAGGCACCACTTGGAAGCCGGTCGGGAACAAGAAAGTGCTGGTGCTCCTCGCTGAATATCCTGACCTTCCTTTCACTAACGGAAGCAATGAGGCGTTCGACAACTTATTGAATTCCAAGAACTACACAAAAGGTGGGGCGACCGGAAGCGTCTGGCAGTACTACTATGACAACTCCAACGGACAGTTCAATCCGGAGTTCACGGTGGCCGGGCCGTACAGACTCTCCAAGGACAGGGCATATTACAAGGACAGACCGGAGGAGATGGTCGCCGAAGTAGCCCGTCTTGCCGACAATGATTTGGATTTCAGCCAGTTCGCGGAGAACGGGGTGGCGCACGACATTTTCGTGTTCTATTCCGGGGGAGCGAAAAGCACCGGTGACCCGAACGGAATCTGGCCGCACAGGAGCGGGCTGAAGAACCTGACGCTTGACGGGGTCACGATTCCGGGCTACGCTTGCAGCTCCGAGCTGGAGCCAGGATCTGCGGGAAACAACACACTCGCCGCCATCGGATCGTTCTGCCACGAGTTCGGGCATATTCTCGGATGGCCGGACCTCTACGACACGGTAAACGGCAACGACACGAAATGCGACCTGCCGGGCTGCTTCTCGCTTATGGCCTACGGAACCTACAACAACAGCAGCCGCACTCCCCCGGCGCTCAGCATCCTCGAAAGGTGGATGATGGGTTGGTCGGAACCGGAAATTCTGGAGACGAGCGGGGAATATTCATTGCCGGCGATCACGGAAGGCAAGGGCTACCTCGTCAAGACCGAGGCGGACGAGGACTATTTCCTGCTGGAATGCCGAGGCGCGGGAAAGAACGAGTGGGACAAGAAGGAATATCTCGACTCCTACGGACAGGGCTCCGACTGGGGGCTTCTGATCTATCACGTCAGGAACGAGTACAACAGCTGGATGGGCAACGCCGTGAACATCGTCCACGGGAACGAGCACTACAAGATATTATATTCCAATCCTGCCTCCAGGAACAACTACCTGCCGCAGTATATTCCGGCGCATTGTTTCTTCCCGGGCGGGAAAAATGTGACCTCCATCCACAGCGACAGCCAGTCTAACTTTCTGGCCGCCAACGGCAAGAAGACAATGGTCGAGATCCCTTCGATCAGGCTGGACGCGGCGGATGGTTCCGTGAAATTATCTGTGACAGAGCGCAATGGCAACATCACGGATGTCAAGTCAAGCATATTCCAGCACGACATCATCCTGAGCTGGAAAGACGACCTCTCCTCCGACTGGACTGTCGAATGGAAGGCCGAGGGTGAAGAGACGGAGTCAATCACCGGGCTCACATCCTCCGAGGTGCATATTCCTCTGCTGAAGGATGCCCAGGACTATGCGATCACCATCACGGGCAACAAGAACAGCAAGACTTCCCTGACCTTGAAGACCGCGAAATCCGGATCCGGCTTCCCGAGAATCCAACTCTCAAAGGCCAACCCGACATCGGAGGAAAAGGTTCTGATGATGCTGGTTGACTGCGGCGAGATGGGCGGCATCCAATGGACTGTGGACGGAGCCAAGGCGGACGGCTACACCAATCTGCGCAAGGGTGAGCATTACGTGCAGGCTGTCCTGACAAAGACGGACGGGACCGTTGAATATTTCGCCAGGTACATAAATGTCATCCTATAATATTCATAGACAATGAAAATCGCATTCAGAATATTCACCACGCTTATTTTCTGCCTCCTCCTTTCCGCCTGCAACGGCAACAAGGAAGACAACAACCTCCGGGAGGAATTCTCAGTCGCGGAGGATTTGGGAATATACAAGGACGGCGCTCCGGTGCTCACTTTCCTCAAAAACAAGCACCAATACTACTGCAACCCGTCAGAGGGCGTCCTGAGGATAATCGACAACGAGGGGACACGTGATGTCACGGTGAAACTCAGCGGAGTGCCTTCCACATCCGGGACAGTCAGCGGGACCGTCTCCGGGAATATGGGAATCACAGGATTCAGTTTCAGCGAGCTGCGGATCCTCAAGATAGACAGCAGGACGGCCTGGCTCTGGTCGGACAAGGACAAGGCCGGATTCATCCTGCCGTCAGCCGGACTGCAAACCACAAAAGCCAACTAATAATCTCAATAATAAGAACGTATGAAAAGATTCTTTGTGTTCTTGTTTATGCTTCTGGCGACGTTCTCACTTGCGTCAGCCCAGACCATAGACATCAAAGGTACCGTCATCGACGAGAACGGAGAACCCGTCATCGGCGCGTCGGTGATGATCAAGGGAACCTTGAAAGGCGACATCACGGACGTGAGCGGCCGTTTCAGCCTTGGCGGAGTCAAAACGACAGACAAACTGGCCGTGTCCTGCATCGGAATGATTCCGGTGGAGGTCGATCCGCAGGCGGAGATGAGGATCACCCTGAAAACCGACCACGAGCAGCTCGACGAGGTTCTCGTCGTGGCTTTCGGCCAGCAGACCAGATCCTCCTTCACAGGATCCGCGGCGGTCGTGAAGAGCGAGACTCTTGAGAAGAAGCAGCTCACGAATGTGATGAGCGGACTTCAGGGACAGGTGGCCGGTCTCCAGATGATCAACAATTCCGGCTCCCCTACCGCCACACCTTCAATGGCGATCCGAGGATTCAGTTCCATCAACGCCGGGACATCCCCGCTGATCATTGTGGACGGATCTCCTTATGACGGAGGGTGGAACAACCTGAACCCTAACGACGTGGAGAACATCACCGTCCTCAAGGACGCCGCCTCCAACGCACTTTACGGTGCGCGAGGAGCCAACGGAGTCGTGATGATCACCACCAAGAAAGGCAAGTCTGAGAAGGCCACGATCACATTTGACAGCCGCTGGAGCGTCAACAGCCGCGCGACCATCGACTACGACTATGTCAAGGATCCGGCCCAGTACTATGAGATGCACTGGTCAGCCCTCTACAACTATTATATGCGCGACCGTGGAATGACTCCTTACGAGGCTCACAGGCAGGCCAACGCCAACCTCGGCGGAGCGACCGCCGACGGCGGACTTGGTTACCTCACCTACACCGTTCCTGACGGGGAATATCTCATCGGAACGAACGGGAGGATGAATCCGCACGCCACAAAGGGCAGAAGGATTTACTACAACGGAAAGGTCTATACGGCAGCCCCTGACAGCTGGCTTGACGAGGCGTTCAGGCACAGCCTCCGCCAGGAATACAACCTCAATCTCACCGGAGGCACCGAGAAACTCAGTTTCTACGGTTCCATCGGCTATCTTGACAATCAAGGTATCGTCTATAACTCCGACTTCGAGAGGGCTACCGTCCGCCTAAAGGCCGACTACCAGGCCAAGGACTGGCTCAAGGTGGGAGCGAATATGAACTACGCCCACAGCACCTCGGACGATGTCGGTGACGGTTCCGGCACATCCCTGTTCGGAATCACGAACACTATGGCGCCGATCTACCCGGTTTACCTGCGTGACGGGGACGGGAACATTATGACAGACGAGAACGGAAAGATGTACGACTACGGTTCCGGTGAGCTCGGAGGTCTCAACCGTCCTGTCCTCTCCAGGAACAACCCTCTGCAGGAGAACGCCCTGAACACCGACAGGACTATCGGCAACAATCTGACCCTCACGGGTTATGCCGACGTCACCCCGCTCGACGGCCTGAAGATCACCGTCAACGGCACGGTCACAAGCGGAGAGTCACACTACACGTCCACCCAGCAGGGATTCTACGGCTATGGCAAGACCGCCTACCCAAGCGGCTACATCTACAAGTACAACAGCCTTGTCTATGCCCTGAACTTCCAGCAGATCGTTAACTATACCAAGCAGTTCGGCCGACACAACGTCTCTGTGATGGCCGGACACGAGAACTACGACTACCGCAGCGAATGGATGAGCGGAGACCGCGAGGGGCTCTTCTCCTATTTCGACGCGCAGGAGCTCAGCGCGGCCATCAAGATCAAGGAGAACGCCGGTTCCTCCAGCAGGTACAACACCGAAGGATGGTTCAGCAGGGCTATGTACAACCTGGACGAGAAATATTTCCTCTCGGCTTCCTACCGCCGCGACGCTTCCTCACGCTTCCATCCGGACCACAGATGGGGCAATTTCTATTCGTTCGGAGGAGCCTGGATCGCCAGCAAGGAGGATTGGTTCAAGGTTTCCTGGATTGATATGCTGAAGGTAAAGGCATCCTGGGGACAGCAGGGTAACGATGCCATCGGCGACTACCGCTACACCGACACCTACACAATCAACTACTTCAACGGAGAGCCTTCCCTGGCCCTCAGCACCGTCGGCAACAAGAACATCACCTGGGAGACCAACAGCAACTTCAACGCAGGTTTGGAATTCGACATATTCAAAAGCCGCGTCACCGGTAGCGTCGAGTTCTTCAGCCGCAAGACCACCGATATGCTTTGCTTCGTCTATGTTCCGCTCTCAGGCGGCTACGGCGGATCCTACGACAATGTCGGGAATATGCTCAACAACGGTGTCGAGCTGGATCTGAATCTGAACCTCATCCGCAAGAAGGACTTCAGCTGGAACGTAAGCCTTAACGCGACGCACTACAAGAACAAGATCACGATGCTGAACGAGGATAACAAGGGATTCGTCCTGGACGGCCACGCCGGCTACGTCAACGGAAACTACTTCCACGGAGAGGGACTTCCGCTGCACACCCTTTATATGAAGAAATATGCCGGTGTCAACGAGAAAGGCCAGTCCCAGTGGTATATGAAGGACAGCGAGACCGGCGAGCTGACAAAGACCACGACCTACAGCTACGGCACGGACTTCAACTGCGGTGACGCCGACCCGGATCTCTACGGAGGCCTCGGCACGACCATCACGTTCAAGGGATTCGACTTCTCGGTCAATCTCAACTACAGCATAGGAGGCAAGGCCGCCGACTACGGCTACGCCGCCTTGATGCGCAACCCTAACGTGCAGAACACCGGCAACAGTTTCCACAAGGACCTGCTGAAGGCCTGGTCCGAGACCAACACGGACTCCGACATCCCACGCTTCCAGTTCGCCATCCAGGATGTGGACGACAGCGCCAGCTCGATGTCCGACCGGTTCATCACGGACGCGTCCACTCTCACTCTCCAGAACATAAACCTGGGCTATACCCTTCCGGAGAAGCTCGTGAAGAAGATCGGAATGAGCAAGATCCGTGTCTATGCCGCCGGAGAGAACCTCTACTACTGGAGCAAGCGCAAGGGCTTCGACCCACGCGGAAGCTTCTGGGGCACGACATCCACATCCACCTACGCTCCTGTGCGGATGATAACGGGAGGAATCACGTTACAGTTCTAATTTAATGGAGACAATGAATATGAAAAAGAATATGATCAGACTGCTGGGTGCCCTCTGCGCCGTGTCCTCTCTCGTCCTCGCCACCGGTTGCATCGAGGAGACATTGCCGAAGACAGAGGCGACACCTGAAACCATAGAGAAGTCCACCTCCTCGATGGAATATATGCTCAACGGCCTCTCGTCCTATTTCGTGGCCTACGACACCTGGGGATCCTCCGGCAACACCAACGACTGGGGCTATCCTTGCCAGCTGTATATGCGTGAGGTGATGGGAGAGGATTTCCCTGTCTATGACGCCAGCTACGACTACTGGAGCCACATCGAGAGTGGATCAGGACTGCGCTACGCCGCCTATTACTCTTGGTTCTACTACTATAAGTTCATCAAGAACACCAACAACGTCATCGCCCTTGTTCCGGATCCGGCCAACGCCGAAACCAAGGCCGTTTACTGTCTCGGACAGGCTCTCGGACTCCGCGCGATGCTCTATATGGAACTCTCGACCTGCTTCGAGTACCGCACAACCCAGGTCGAAAGCCTGAACGCCGACGCCCAGTCGATGGGGGTTGTCGGGCTGACCGTCCCGATCGTCGATGAGAACACCTCCAAGACGGATCTGAACAACAATCCACGTGTTCCTTTCTACACGATGTACCGTTTCATAATGACGGATCTCAACCGTGCGGAGACCTATCTCGAAGGCTACGAGCAGGCCACCAAGGCCCACGCCAACCGCGCGGCTGTCTATGGCCTGAAAGCCCGTCTGTGGCTCGATATGGCAAGCCGTTTCGACAGGGAACCGGACGCTCTGGCCAAGCAGATGAGCGCGGAAGGATCCTCCGACGGCTACGATGACATCGGAATCAACTCCGCTATGGACTGCTACGCCAAGGCCGCTGAATATGCCCGAAAAGCCATCGGTGGCGGCAACACACCTCTCACCGAGGATCAGTGGATGAACTCCAAGACCGGCTTCAACACACCTCAATCCTCCTGGATGCTCGGTACTTACGTCACTTCCAAGGAAGAGGTCAACACCGGTTACTACTACAACTCGTTCGTCGCGCAGATCGCGTCAGAGCCTACTTGGGGTATGCCTCGTTACGGAAGCGCTTTCCGTCTCATAAGCAAGTCCCTGTACGACAAGATCTCCGATAGCGACTGGCGCAAGAACAGCTGGATTTCCCCTGACGACGCCGGCAAGACCGAGATTCCGGAGAAGTACAGGACCGAGCTCAAGGGCGACGCCTGGTCAAGGCTTCCAGCCTACGCCAACCTTAAGTTCCGTGCCGGAAGCGGTTCCATCAGCACCATCGAGACCGGACTCATCGCATCCCTCCCGATAATGAGGGTCGAGGAGATGTACTTCATCCGTTTCGAGGCGATCGCCCACACGGAAGGAGTGGCTGCCGCCGCGAAAGAGATGGCCGATTTCCTGAACACATATCGCTACACGGACGGTTCCTACAACTGCGAGGCCACGGATCTTGACTCATTCATCACCGAACTGATGGTGCAGAGGCGCATCGAGTTCTGGGGCGAGGGCATCAACTTTTTCGCCTACAAGCGCCTTGGCCTGCCGATCACCAGAAGCTACGACGGCACGAACTGGCTCTCCTCGCAGCGTCTGAACACAAAGGCCGGCTACACCGCACCTTGGATGAACTATGTGCTTCCTGAATATGAGAGGGACAACAACCAGGGCGTGATCCTGAACCCGGACCCGTCAGGAACCATAATCGCGGAATAAGCATCAACTAAGAATTTATGAATATGAAGAATATCAAATACATCCTTTTCACCGCCGCGGCTGGCCTGTGCCTGACTCTGGCATCCTGTTCGGAGGACAAATACGAACCGGGGCCGGAACCCGCCAACGACTGTATGGAGGCATATTTCCTCTCCAGCAATTCCTCTGAATATATTCTTGGCTCCGAGAGCACCAGCATCACCCTTGAGGTCGGAAGGCTCAAGGCAGACAACGCCGCCAGCATCCCTGTGATCGTGGAGGCGAAGGACGAGGCGTTCAAAGTTCCTTCCACTGTGGAGTTCCAGGCCGGAGAGGCCACGGCCGAACTGACCGTAACCTTCGAAGGCATTGAAATCCAGAAGGAAAAGAGATTCACCATCCGGCTTGCCGATGAATATGTCAACCCTTACACAGTCCACGACGGCTCGGACGTGTTCTCGGCCACCGTGCTCATGTCCAGCTGGAAGAAAGTCGTCAGCAACGCCCAGTTCTGGTTCTCGTCCATTCTTAAAGTGTCCACATTCTCGGACATCTACTGGCTTGAGGGCCTGAACCGTTTCCGCATCGAGAATTTCCTCGGAACCGGAATCGACCTCAGCTACACGATCCTGAATCCGGACTTCAAGGCCGATGACCTGAACACTTGGCAGGGCGAGTTCAGCCCTCTGGACTACTACGCCGAGGAACCGTCCGATGACGGGCTCAAGTACTGGAGCCTCCGTGACGCGGACGGGAACTGGTTCGAATGGACTCCGGAAGGGGCGGCCAGCAAGGTGACCGGTCTCTCCGTTTACAGGACAACGACATATTCAAACATCATTATGGACGGAACCACGGAGCCGACAGGCTTCCTTACCTGCTACGTCAACTGCGAGGACTCCTCCTACGATGGATGGGAATATATCTATATGTACTGGGATCCGACCAATGTCACCGCTCCCGGCAAATAATTCATAATCTTAAGATTGAACGAAATGAACAGAATATATTCATCAAAGATGGGCAGGCTCGCGGGCATATTCCTGCTTTCCGCTCTCTGCGCCCTCACATCCTGCAAGGATGACGAGAAGGTCCTGACACCGCTTCCAGCCCCGGAAGCCGGTCTTTATCAGGCTACGGTCAGTTCGCTGACATTCTATTGGGACAAGGTGGCCAACGCCACACAGTACGCCTATGAGCTTCTGGATCCGGAAGGAGAGAAAGTCTCGGGAGGTGTCACAGAGGGAACTGTGGCAGTCCTGACCGGTCTCAAGGATAACACAGACTACAAGTTCACCGTCTGGGCGTACGGCCCTTTCGAGGGAGACTACAGCAAGTCCCCTGTGGCTGAGATCAGCGGGACTACCCCGGCGATCGTCCAACTGGCGACCCCGAAGCTGACCGTCCTTGTAAATGGTGGCGCGGTGGCGACTTGGGATGAAGTACCTAACGCCACACATTACGTCCTGACAATCTCCATTAACGGAGGGAAAGAAAGTTCATGGGACATCACGGGGACCGAGATAATGATTGGAAACCTTTCGACAGGTACCTACACCGTTACACTAAAGGCCGTCAGCGACGACGAGGCGTTCAGTGACTCAGAGCTTGCGACAGCTACTTTTGTAATAGAGAAAAAGGAGGCTTGGAGAGTGGACGGGACATTCGATGACGGAGCCGGCAACAATTGGCCGGTCACGATGATTGCCTGGGACAACGGCACTTACACATTAAAGGACTGGTACAACGTCGAAGGCTACGACCTGGAGTTCTCCGTCAACGATGACACTTCCATCAGCATCCTCAATTACTACGAGCCGTACCTGCCTAACATCTGGGTAGAGGCCGGCATCGAGGAGGACAACGGATGGATCCAGCTTTACACCGCAGGCGGTTACTCAAGCTTTGCAGGCAGCAAGAGTGAGGGCGGTTCCGTATGGTTCTACAGCTACAAGACCGAGGGCTATCCGGAGTTCACCTGGACCGGTGACGGCGGCAGTCTGATCGATGATCTTGTCGGAACATATAGCCAAAATTCAACCGGGAGCCAGATCTTTGATGGCAGCAATTGGGTTGACTTCACCTCGACAAACGATGTAGTGATCGAGAAAATCGATGACAACACCGTTTCTGTGACCGGTCTGCTGTACGAGGACAACACGTTGAAAGCCTCAGTTGACGCCGAGGCCAAGACATTGACCTTTGAGCCTCAGACCTGGCTTGACTGGTACGTGTTCTGCGTCTATGACAGCCCGACGACATCGGTAGTCGCAACGATCGCAGACGGTGTGATAACGATGTCAAACTGGACAGCCTACTACACAGACTACTCCTACAGCTATGTCTATGGCGCAAATACAACTCTGACAAAGAAGTAGCCTAAGCGTCAATAATCAGCAAAAAGCCCCGAGGCCATTCAAGTCCCGGGGCTTTTACTATTGTAAAGTCATAAGGTACATTATTTTCATACATCCAATCAGGACTGGACCGCCTACAGTCAATATAGCAATTTACTTCAGAAAGCCGCCGCACTGGCAGAGTGGGCGTGCCGCTGGTGAGGCGGACGGCGTCCCGGCGGGCGCGGCCAAGGCGTGCCCCGCGCACACAAAGAAAGGAGCCCCGACGTCGTACGACGTCGGGGCTCCCCGAAGTACG
>ERZ1026848.411-NODE-411-length-24277-cov-9.409008_pt1 | contig 24277 bp, 19 predicted proteins | sample MGYA00380154_ERZ1026848 | MGnify/ENA primary metagenome ERZ1026848 (study PRJEB33269, sample SAMEA4719790) | human gut metagenome | biome: human-associated habitat; feature: organic feature; material: feces | place: Cameroon | collected 2013-10 ...
ACCTGAATCTAACGCGTCTGCCTATTCCGCCATACCCGCATATTAAGTTTTCGTCCTCTAAATTTTACACGGCGAGGACATCCGAGGCGGAGCGTTTCGCTTGATCCGCAAATATAAAAACGCATTTCTGCGGTTTTACCGAATTTACACCGAGATGGCGTTACCTGAATCTTGCGCGTCTGCCAATTCCGCCATACCCGCATATTAAGTTTTGTCCTCTGAATTTTACACGGCGAGGACATCCGAGGCGGAGCTTACTTTCAGATAAATCTTACTTTCGGCTTGTTCCGCAAATATAAAAACGCATTTCTGCGATTTTACCGTTTCCGGCGTGGGCGCATTATCGGACACGGTATCTGCCGATTTGCCGCACGATATAATATATGATATTAAAAATCAAAGCCTCGTATTACCGAGAAGCACTAAAGTGCGGATTTTTAATTTCCGCTGTTTATAATACCATTTAGCGGCGATGTTGTCAAACCCTTTTTATACGCGCGTAATTGACAAAACAGTCAAAGTACCTTATGATATAAACATCAAAAGGAGTTGATAAAATGGGGAGCGGTAAATTGCCCGCCGTTGAAATGGATAAATCCCGAAAAAGACTTTATTATATCGATATTCTTAATATTCTGTCTTGTTTTGCCGTTGTGGTGCTGCATTGCTCCGGCGGAGTTTTTTATTTTTCGAAAACACGCCTTTGGTTCATATATATGTTTTTGCAGACCGTAGCTCATTTTGCCGTGCCCGTGTTTTTTATGATAACCGGTGCAAATTTACTTGATTACCGTAAAAAATACGATACAAAGGCGTTCTTTAAAAAACGTGCCGCAAGAACACTTGCACCGTTTCTTTTTTGGTCGCTGCTTTACTGGGTACGCCCGTTTGTGTTAAAGCAGGCAACCGCGCCCATGAGCGCAAAGGGGCTTTTCCTTGCGATATTCAATAACGAGGCAAATTATGTATTTTGGTTTTTCTATTGCATTTTTGCCGTATATATGTGCCTGCCGCTGTTTTCGCTCGCCGCAGATAAGAAAAACATCAAAACCATAGAATATGTGTGCGTTCTCGGCTTTGTGTTCAATTCGGTTTTGCCGCTCGTCAACAGATTTGTAATTCCCGTATACGGAGGACTGACTCCGGTTATAGTAACGGGCTATGTGGTATTTGTCTTTATGGGCTGGCTTATAAAAAACAAGGATTATACCAAAAAGGCGCGTATACTTATTTATATGTCGGGTATTTTCGGAGCCGCCCTGATGTTTTTCGGAACATATATTGTCAGCAAAAAAAGCGGGGAAAGCGACACTTTATTTATGGATTATACGTCGATAGCCTGCCTGCCTATGTCCGCCGCCGTATTTACGGCAGCGAAATATATAAAATGGGAGCGGCTTTTCAGGATTATTCCGGAAAAATTCATAAGAGCCCTGTCGTCGCTCAGCCTCGGAATATATGTTACGCATATGCTCGTTTTGTATGCGTTTGACAAGGTGACCGTTTTTGCGGAGCATCCCGTGTATTATTCGGTGTTTATGCCGTTTATAGCATATATTATATGCGCCGCACTGTCATTCGTCATCAAAAAAACACCGATTTTAAAACATATTATGCCTTAAAATCCTTTTTCAAAAATTCAGCTACGCCGTCATTATTGTTTTCCCCTATGACTTCATCGGCAATGTGCCGAAGCTCCGGGACAGCATTTTTGACGGCATATTTTCTGTCTGCTCGCGACAACAGCAGCATATCGTTTCTGTTGTCGCCGAATGCCGCGGTTTCGTCCGCTCCGACAAGAGCCATAACCTCCTGTGCGCCGTCAGCCTTGCTCGCCTTACTGCTGTATATTTCGAGAAACCAGTAGGGGGTGTATGTGTCGGCGTAAAAAGAACAGGTGACGCCGTTTATTTTCTGTGCCGCGTCATAAATCGGCTTCAGTTCGTCATATCCGTCGGAAAGACTTATAAAAACGGGGTGCATATCGTCTAAAATCTCGTATTCGGAGACTTTTTTAAATTCGCCGAAGAATTTGCCCTTCCTTTTTTCGTAAAAATCACGATGAATGGGCAATTTGAAATCAGTGTATTCTATTGTGAATTTTCCGTCGTCGCCGTAGAAAAAGGCAAACGGCGATTTGTTCCTTTGCACAAATATTTCCGTTATTGCAAAAAAGGCGTCCTTCGGTATCTCGTGGTAGGCAACAGCTTTTTTGTTCTTTAAATCAAACAGAAAAACACCGTTCATAAGCACCGCCGGCACGGATATGTCAATATCCTTCAAAAGCTCTGCGGCAGACATTGCGCTTCTTGCGGTAGCAACGGTAAACAGCATACCGTTTTTTATAAGCTCATTTATTATTTCGACGCTGCGGCGGCTTACTTTCCCGCCGTCATTCAGGAGCGTTCCGTCCATATCCGATATGTAAAGTGTTTTCATTTATCTCTCCGTTAATTTTTTAGGAAAAGTTTAGCATACGCAAAATGCATTGTCAAACCATACGGCAGGATAAAAATTTTAATTGCCTTGAATGTTAATTTATGGTAAAATTTATGTAAAATATCCGAAAGGGGTACATGAAATGACAAAAAAATCCAAAACCCTGATTTCAATATTGCTGTTTGTAGTTTTGTTCGGCGGACTTCTTTTAACCGCTACGTTTACCGATTTGCAGGTGAGCGATATCCTGACGCGGCATGCTTTGGCGTCACATTCGTATTACACTAACGACCCGTTCGGTGCCACATTTGAGAGCGTCGGCAGCGCACCTGTTTATTTTATGCTCGCCTTCAGTATACAGATACTCTTTTGGGGTGTTCGCAGATTTTGGAAAAAACGCCCGATAAAGGATATTGTTGAAGTTATAGGCGTAATAGCGGGTACTGCGGCATATTACGCATTTTTAAGTGAGACCGTGGGCTATCTTTTACAGCACCTGAATGCGGAGAGCTACAAGGGCTCGGCTTTTTTGACGGGCGTTGCGCTGTTTTTGGCGGCGCTTTTTATGCTGCTCGGAACCCTTGCCGTAAAGAATTTCTCCGATGAATCCATAAAAAAGCTTATAAACTTTGCGTTTGCAATGATTTGCACCGTAATACTCGCAAATGCCGTGGTTGCGATAGTGAAAATCCCGTTCGGCCGTATGCGTTACCGCGCTATGAATACCGCCGGCGGTGCTTCGATAGGCGGATTTGCGAATTTCACAAGATGGTATGTGAGAAACGGTCAGATGGATAAGGCGCAAATGATGACGCTCTTCGGTACGACAGACGCGTGCAAGTCTTTCCCGAGCGGTCACACCTGCGCCGCGGGAATGAGCTACGGGCTTATAATGCTCGCGGATTCTCTCGGCATAAAGAGCAAGGGCAAAAGGGCCGCCCTTTGGATATGCCCGATACTGTTTACGGGAATTGTTGCCGTAAGCAGAATAGTAGTCGGCGCTCACTTCTTCAGCGACGTGCTTATGGGCGGTACTATTTCTTTCCTCTCGGTTATGCTTTTCCGCGAAATATTCATTTTAAAGGGTGCAAATCTCAAGGCTCTTTTTGCAAAGAGCAAAGGCTGATAAAAAATTTTTTACATTATCAAATATGGTATTGAAATTCAAAAAATATATGTTACAATGTGTTTAAACATAATAAAGGAGGTCATGTAAAATGGCATATAAGATTTCGGATGACTGCATTTCATGCGGCGCTTGTGCTGCTGAGTGTCCGGTTGAGGCTATCAGCGAAGGCGACGGCAAGTATGAAATAGATGCAGATAAGTGCATTGACTGCGGTACTTGTGCAGATACATGCCCGGTAGGCGCTCCCGCACAGGAATAATTTTAAAGAAATAAAGGTAAGCGAGGATATTTTCCCCGCTTACTTTTTTTATGCCCCGAAGCTGCGGCAGAGCACACATTTTGCTTGTTTCGGCTTCGGCGGTATCGTCGGAAAAATATATTCCGCCGTTTTTCGATAAAAACATTGACTTTTTTTGATTTTCAAATTATATTTATCTCATACCAATTAGGGAGTGCGTACTTTTGTGCTTCCCAACAATATCTATCGGTTGGAAAGGGGCTGCATAATTGGAAAACAAAGCAGTAACAATTGACCTTAAAAACATTTCAATAAGCTTTGACGACCAGCCTATACTAAAAGATGTGAGTCTCGAGATACACGACGGCGAATTCGTCACCTTACTCGGACCCTCGGGCTGCGGTAAAACGACGACGCTTCGTATAATAGCCGGGTTTCTCTCTCCGGACAGCGGCGATGTCGTTTTCGAAGGTAAAAAAATAAATGGTGTTCCTGCTCATAAACGACAGGTGAACACCATTTTTCAGCGTTATGCACTGTTCCCCAACCTTAACGTTGCGGACAATATCGCCTTCGGCTTAAAGCTTCAGAAGAAGTCAAAAAGTGAAATTAAAAAAACCGTTGAAGAGATGCTCTCGCTCGTAAACCTCAAGGGATTTGAAAAACGCAATGTTACATCGCTTTCCGGAGGTCAGCAGCAGCGCGTCGCTATTGCGCGCGCCCTTGCAGTTAAACCGCGCGTATTGCTTCTCGACGAACCGCTCGGCGCGCTTGACTTAAAGCTTCGCAAGGATATGCAAAGCGAGCTCAAAGCCATACAGCAGCGGCTCGGCATAACGTTTATATATGTAACGCACGACCAGGAAGAAGCTCTCTCCATGTCCGATACCATAGTGGTTATGGACGGCGGTGTTATTCAGCAGATAGGCTCGCCCACCGATATTTACAATGAACCGCAAAACGCTTTTGTTGCGGACTTCATAGGCGAGAGTAATATTGTGGACGGCATTATGCTCTCCGACTATAATGTTGAATTTCAGGGCATACGTTGCCGCTGCGTCGATAAGGGCTTCGGGCTTAACGAACCCGTAGACGTAGTTGTGCGACCGGAGGATATAGATATGGTGCCGCCCGGGGAGGGTATGCTCTCAGGAGACGTTACCTCTGTTACGTTTAAGGGAGTTCACTATGAAATAATCGTTGACATTAAAGGCTTTAAGTGGATGATACAGACCACCGAAAAGGCCGATGTCGGCGACCGTATAGGTATTTCGATAAAGCCGGACGAAATTCAGATAATGAAAAAGAGCGAATATTCGGGTCTTTACGGCGATTACAGCTCGTTCAGCGAGGAATTTGACGAGCTTTCCGACCCCAATGCCGAGCTTACGGATGAAGACGAAGTCTCCGAGATAGGAGAGTAAGCCATGAAAAAGTCTTCTCTCACCTTAAAGCTCATAAACGCTCCGTATATGATATGGGCGGTGCTTTTTATCGTTGCTCCGCTTATAATGGTAATCTACTACGCTTTTACCGACCGCAGCGGCGCATTTACCCTTGACAATATCAAGGCGCTCTCATCCTACGGAGCTATCTTCGGCAGATCCGCGTGGTATGCGGTTTTGGCTACGGTCATTTGCCTTATTCTCGCATATCCGCTCGCATATATTATGGCAAAGAGCCGTGCGAGCGCTCAGCGAACCATAATGATGCTCATAATGCTCCCCATGTGGATGAATTTCCTTATCCGCACATATTCTTGGATAACGATTCTCTCAAATACAGGGCTTATAAACTCGCTTTTAAAGGCTGTGGGGCTGCCAACGGCGCAGCTTATCAACACTCCGGGTGCGGTAATCCTCGGAATGGTATATAACTTTTTGCCGTATATGGTGCTGCCGATATACTCCGTTATGTCAAAGCTTGATAAAAGCCTTGTCGAAGCGGCACAGGATCTCGGAGCGGGTAAGCTTCAGGTGCTTAAAAAGGTCATCTTTCCGCTAAGCCTGCCCGGCGTTGTCTCCGGTATAACAATGGTGTTCGTCCCGTCGGTAAGTACCTTTTATATCAGCCAAAAGCTCGGCGGCGGAAAATTTCTGCTTATCGGAGACTCCATTGAAATGCAGTTCCAGTCAGCGTACAACTATAATCTCGGAGCGTCGCTCTCACTTGTGCTGATGCTTCTCATAATAGTATGTATGCTTATTATGAATCGCTTTGCCGATAATGAAGAGGGGGCGATGATAATATGAAAGCTCTCAAAAAAATATACATCGCTCTTATAATGCTGTTTCTTTATGCACCGATGCTCGTTATGGTGGTGTTCTCGTTTAACGCCTCAAACAGCACGAGCGTTATGTCAGGATTTTCGCTGAAATGGTATGTAGAAATGTTCCGTAACGCCACGGCTCTCACGGCTCTTCGTAACACACTTGTTTTAGCCGTTACCTCCGCTTTTATCTCGATTGTTATCGGAACGGCGGCGGCAGTCGGAATAAATGCAATGAAAAAACGGTGGCTGAGAAGTGCCGTTATGACCGTTACAAACGTACCTATGATGAATCCGGAAATAGTTACGGGTGTTTCGATGATGCTCCTTTTTGTATTTGCGGGCAAAATAGTGTCTTCGAGCAGCGTTTTGGGCTTTCCCACGCTTTTAATAGCTCACGTCACGTTTAATTTGCCTTATGTCATACTTTCCGTATTGCCGAAGCTTCGACAGACCGACCGCCATCTTTCGGAGGCGGCGCAGGACCTCGGCTGCACACCGACCTCCGCGTTTTTCAAGGTTGTGCTTCCCAATATCAAGTCCGGTATAATAACCGGCTTTATAATGGCCTTTACGCTTTCGCTTGACGACTTCATAATCAGCTATTTTGTAAGCGGCGCAAAATTCCAGACTCTTCCGATAGTCATTTTCTCAATGACAAAGAAGAAGGTAAAGCCCGATATGTATGCGTTATCGACGCTGATATTTGTATCGGTGCTTGTGCTTATGATTCTTATGAATGTGCTTCAGGCGCGCAGCGAAAAGAAGGAACGTAAAAGAGCCAAAGGCTCTGAGGGTTGAGAAAGGAACGTGAAAAATGAAAAAGATAATTTCTGTTGTATTAACATTGACCTTACTTGCGGGAATACTTATGCTTTCGGGCTGCTCGCTTAAAACCGAAAAGCTTGATACGGCCGCTCTTCTCGGAAACTATAATATCGAGGAGCTTAAGGGTACCGAAATAAACGTATATAACTGGGGCGAGTACATTTCCGACGGCGAGGGCGGAAGCGTTGACGTCATCTCCGAATTTGAAAAGCTCACGGGAATAAAGGTCAACTATAATATGTACGACAGTAACGAGGACCTTTATGCAAAGCTCAAGAGCGGCGGAGTAAATTACGACGTTATAATTCCGTCGGATTATATGGCAGAGCGTTTAAAGAACGAGGGACTCTTACAGAAGCTTGACTATTCGGTGATAACCAATTACAAGGGTATCGGCGACGAATACAAAAACCTTTTCTTTGACGAAAACAACGAGTATACGGTAGCTTACACGGGCGGTATGGTCGGACTTATCTATAACACGACCATGGTTTCCGAAAAGCCCGACAGCTGGAGCGTTATGTGGGATCCGAAATACTCCGGCGAAATTCTCACATTCAACAATTCTCGCGACGCATTCGGTGTGGCGCAGTATCTTCTCGGCTACGATGTAAACTCGACAAATCCCGACGAATGGCGAGCTGCGGAGGAAAAGCTCAAGGAGCAAAAACCGCTGATTCAGTCATATGTTATGGATGAGGTCTTTAATAAGATGGAGGCGGGCGAAGCCGCCATAGCTCCGTATTACGCGGGCGATTACCTCACCATGAAGCAGGAAAATGACGATCTTGCATTTGTTTACCCCAAGGAGGGAACAAACAAATTTGTTGACGTAATGTGCATCCCGTCAAGCTCTAAAAATAAAGAGGCTGCGGAGCTGTTTATAAATTATATGTGCGAGCCCGAGGTGGCGCTCCACAATGCCAATTATCTCGGCTATCTCTGCCCCGTTACGGCTGTTCTCAGCGACGACAGGTATGAGTACAAGGATAACGAGGTGCTCTACCCCAAGCAGGAAGTGAAAACGCAGTTCTTCCACAATCTTGACCAGGACACGCTTGACCTTCTTTCAAAGCTTTGGGAGGACCTCAAGCTCGCGTAATTCGGTTTCGGCTATACATTAAAAATCTTAAATCGTGTTTGGCGCGTCGCAATGGCTGTGAGCCTTTGCGGCGCGTCTTTTGTATCTTATATATCGACAGTTTTTGTGCCGAACGGTTCGCTTTTTCTTGACTTATTATATAAAAAGATATAAAATATCTTAGATAGTGTATTAAAATGCGAACAGTATTACAAATGATACCGTTACACTGTCAAAAACCAATAAATTTTCTTATTTTCAAGCATGATAATCGGAAAACCAAAAATTAAAAGGAGGTGCAGAACTTTTTGAATCCTGTAACGATAGCTATAATAGCCGCAGTCGCAGCTGCAGTTGTTTTCGGAGTCGTCGGATTTGTACTCGGCGAGGTTCATCGTAAAAAGGTGGCGGAGTCTGCTATAGGCTCGGCTACGGAGGAAGCTACCAGAATTGTAAATCAGGCTGTTCAGACAGCGGAAAATAAAAAGAGAGAAGCGATTTTGGAAGCAAAGGACGAAATCCATTCGTTGAGATCCGAGGCGGAAAAGGAAAACAGAGAACGCAGAGCGGAGGTTCAGCGGCAGGAACGCAGAATAATTCAAAAAGAGGAGTCTCTCGATAAAAAGACAGAGGCTCTCGAAGCAAAAGAAGAAGCTTTAAACGAAAAGGTCAAAACGGCCGATAAAAAACTCGAAGAGGTTGAAAAAATCAAAAAGAGCCAGTTCGATATGCTCGAAAAAATTTCGGGCTATACAAAGGAACAGGCAAAAACATTGCTTTTGCAAAATCTCGATGAGGAGCTCACTCACGACAAGGCCGTTAAAATTATGGACTTTGAGCAGAGAACCAAGGATGAGCAGGACGCTCTCGCGCGTGAGATAATCTCTACCGCGATACAGCGCTGTGCCGCAGACCAGGCTGCAGAAGCCACGGTTTCGGTGGTTACTCTTCCCAATGACGAGATGAAAGGCCGCATTATCGGCCGCGAGGGCAGAAACATACGTACCCTCGAAACAATAACCGGCGTTGACCTTATAATCGACGACACACCGGAGGCCATAACCGTTTCAAGCTTTGAACCGGTTCGCCGCGAAATAGCAAGGCTCACTATCGAAAAGCTTATTTCGGACGGCAGAATACACCCTGCACGCATTGAGGAAATGTACGAAAAATCAAAGCGCGAGGTTGAGCAGACCATACGTCAGACCGGTGAACGTGCCGTAGTTGACGCAGGCGTAAACGGTATACACCCCGAGCTTGTCAAGATACTCGGCAAACTCAAATACCGCACAAGCTACGGTCAGAATGTGCTTAATCATTCGCTTGAGGTTTCCTACATAGCAGGGCTTATGGCGGCAGAGCTCGGTGCCGATGTTAAAACGGCTAAAAGAGCGGGACTTCTTCACGATATAGGCAAGGCGCTTGACCGTGAATTTGAAGGCTCTCATGTCGATTTGGGCGTTGAATACGCAAGGAAATATAAGGAAAACGAGAATGTAGTTCATGCAATTCAGGCTCACCACGGCGACGTGGAGGCAAAGACGGTTGTTGCTTGTCTCGTTCAGGCGGCGGACGCAATATCAGCCGCAAGACCCGGCGCAAGACGTGAAAATGTTCAGAACTACATCAAGCGTCTTGAAAAACTCGAAGAAATAGCAACGTCGTTTGAGGGCGTTGAGAAGTCGTTTGCAATTCAGGCAGGCCGTGAGATTCGCATAATGGTTAAGCCCGAAGTTATAAGTGACGATCAGATGACACTTGTTGCGCGCGAAGTTGTCAAAAAGATTGAGGATGAGCTTGAATATCCCGGTCAGATAAAGGTCAACATCATACGCGAAAACAGGACTGTCGATTACGCGAAATAATTTTTAAGCCCTGATGCCTTAAAGAGAAAAACTTTGAGTGTTATCGGGGCTTAGCTTTTCGAAAAAACAAACAGAAACGGTGCATTATGTCAAATACAATAAACATCCTCGCCGTGGGCGATGTCGTATCGGCGTCGGGCTGCGAAAAGCTGAGGAATTGTTTACCGAAATTTAAAAGAGAAAATAATATAGACGTGACGGTGGTAAACGGTGAAAATTCCGCTGTCGGAAACGGCATATTGCCGATGTCCGCAGACGATATTTTTACGAGCGGCGCGGATGTTGTAACCGGCGGCAATCACACCTTCAGACGTCGTGAAATATATGATGAGCTTGAGAGAAACGAGTTTCTTTTAAGACCCGCAAACTACGGAAACGAGGCTCCCGGCAGAGGCTATACGATAGTTGACAGGGGCGCATACAGGGTAGGTGTGGTAAATCTCTGCGGTACGGTGTTTATGGAGCCGCTCGAAAATCCCTTTATATGTATAGACCGTGTATTGGAGAAGCTGAAAAGAGAAACCGATATAATAATTGTCGATTTCCATGCAGAGGCGACTGCCGAAAAGCGCGCCATGGGCTTTTATCTTGACGGAAGGGCTTCGGCCGTGTTCGGAACTCACACCCATGTGCCGACGGCAGACGAGCAAATATTGCCGCACGGTACGGGATATATAACCGATATAGGTATGACCGGGCCTAAAATGTCCGTATTGGGCGTTACCCCCGAGCTTGCGATAGAAAAGATGAAAACCAATTTGCCGGTTCGCTTTCAAAATCCCGACGGTGAAGCCGAGCTTGACGGCGTTATATTCACCGTAAGCCGTGACACGGCCAAAACCGTTCGGATTCAGAGAATATCGCTTTAAAAGGAGAGTGCGACAGTGAAAAAGAAAATATTTTCTGCAATATGCCTTTTGCTTTCTGCGGTATGTATTTTTTCGGCCTGCCGCAAGGATAACGGCAACGGCAGCTCTGATGAGCAGACCGGCTCTGCCGCCTCGGGCGACAGCACTGCCTCATCGGCAAACGATCTTGTTTTGCCGTATTCCAATAATGATTCGCTGAATCCTTTTTTTGCCGTCGGCACGGAAAATATAAGCCTTACGGATTTAGCCTATGACCCGCTTTTTAAGGTCAAGGCAGACTACACCCCCGAAAACGCCATAGCCGAAAAGGGCGACGCTTCGGGCACTTCGGTTACCGTTACGCTCTCGGGTGCACGCTTTTCGGACGGTTCGTCAGTTTCGCCGCAGGACGTCGTATATTCGTTCAATAAGGCAAAGGCGTCGTCGCGTTACGGTCAGCTGCTTTCAAACATTCAGTCGGCAAAGGCGTCGGGCGGCACGGTTACCTTTACGCTCTCTTCACCTGACCCTTATGTGCTGAATGCACTCAGCTTTCCCGTTGTAAAAAACGGCACAGCCGATAAGACGGAAAATATACCGATAGGCAGCGGCCCTTATGTGTACAGGGACGGGGTGTTTTACAAGAATGAAAATTACGGCGGCAGCGTAAATATACCCGAGATAAAGCTTTATGAAATAGAGGATTTCACCTATGCCGAAAATGCTCTCGAAATAGGCAATGTGAACTTTCTCTTCAAGGATATGAGCGACAGTGTTTATCGCCACGTCTCCGTTGACAGCAGTACGGTCAATATGAACAACCTTGTTTTTCTCGGTATTAACGACTCAAAGGGAGTCCTCTCATCGTCCGCCGTCAGAACCGCAATATATTACGCAATAGATAAAAAAGACATTGCTTCGTCGTCGTATCAGGGCTATGCAACAGCAGCTCCGCTTCTGTTCAATCCTGCGTTTTCGTTTCTTTCGGGAATTACAAACGTCAATTTCGCCGAGAGTGCAAATGCCGACAAGGCAAAGTCCATACTTACCAAAACAGGGTATAATAAATATGCAAAGGACGGCTCTCTTACAAACGGCTCACAAAATCTTAAGGTGTCGCTTCTTGTGAACAGCGAAAACAGCTTCCGCACGGCGGCGGCAAACAGTATAGCCGAAGGCCTCAGAAACATAGGTTTTTCCGTGACGGTTGATGCCGTTCCGCTTGATAAATACAACCAGAAAATCGCTTCCGGCGATTTTGACCTGTATTTAGGAGAAATCAAGCTTACCGAAAATCTTGATTTGCGCCCGTTCTTTTCGGAAAAGGGGTCTGCGTCAAAGGGTATAGACTTCTCGCTGCGTGCGGTTACCGATTACGACGCCTTTTGCGAGGGCAGTATAGGGCTTTCCGAGTTTCTTGACAGCTTCTTAAACGATATGCCGTTTGTTCCCGTTTGCTACAGGAGCGGCTTTGCGGCATATAAAAAGGGGCTAAAGCCGGATTTCTCGTATTCCTCCGATCATCTCTATGCGGGGATTTGCCGCTGGAGTTTAAGCTAAGCCGCCGTTCGGATACAATATTGTATTTGCGCGGTTTATGGTATATAATAACAACATCACAGGAAAGGAGAATATTGCGCTTTTGCAATATAAACCGATGTATGATTAAAATTGAAAATTATCTCGGCGTTATTGAGATACATCAGCATTATTTTTCGGAGCTTATCGGTCAAACCGTAACCTCGTGCTTCGGCGTTGCAGATATGGCTAACAGCGGCGCGTCACAGGGCCTTCGGTCGCTTCTTTTTAAACGTAAAAATTATCCCGACAAGGGCGTCGTCGTGCGTGCCGACGGCGGTGATCTGATAATAGACCTTCACATAATCGTCACTTACGGAGTTAATATCGGAACCATTGTCGATTCAATAACGAATAAGGTCAGGTATACCGTCGAGCAGTCAACGGGTCTCGGCGTAAAAAAAGTCAATGTGTTTGTTGACGGAATGAAAGAATAATAGGAGTGTACAAGTTTTGTTAACAGGTAAGCAGTTTAAACGCGCTTTCATTTCCGGCGCTAACAATATACTGAATCACAGAAAGGACGTTGACGCGCTCAACGTATTTCCGGTACCGGACGGCGATACCGGAACAAATATGTCAATGACCTCCTCGGCGGCAGTCAGGGAGCTTCAGGTGGTAAGCGATGACGAGGATTTGAGTGTCGTCGCGGCAAAAACCGCCGCAGCTCTTTTGAGAGGCGCAAGAGGAAACTCGGGCGTTATATTATCTCTCGTTTTCAGAGGAATTTCAAACGGCTTCAAGGGTAAAAAGGAGGTAGGCGGCAAGGATCTTGCCGCAGCTCTTACTCTCGGTAAGGAGTCGGCTTATAAGGCCGTTATGAAGCCCACCGAGGGTACTATTTTAACCGTTGTACGCAAGGCGGCGGCAGCGGCGGAGGCTCTCGCCTTAGATGACTGCGGTGCTGTTCTCGACGAGGCTTACCGCGCGGCGCAGGAGGCTCTTGCCGAAACACCGGAGCTTTTACCCGTTCTCAAGGAAGCCGGTGTGGTAGACGCCGGCGGTCAGGGATTTCTCTATATACTCGACGGTATCAGAGGCTATATAAACGAGGGTAAGTTTATAGAAAGCAACGAAGATGCTTCGCCCGCAAAGAGCAATGCCGAAGAAAGCAAATCAGTTGTGGCGGCGGCCTCGGGAGACATCAAATACGGCTATTGCAGCGAGTTCCTCATAACCAAATCGAAAAATCCGGAGAGCACACCACTCAAATTAAAGGCGTATCTTGAGTCGATAGGCGACTGCGTTGTTGTGGTTGACGACGACGATATAGTAAAGGTTCACGTACATTCAAACGAACCCGGCAATGTAATTCAGGCCGCTCTTAAAATAGGCTCGCTCATAAATATAAAAATAGACAATATGCGTTATCAGCACGCGAATGCCGATGTCGGTATGGACGCCAAAAAGGACAGTAAAGAAGAAAATTTAAGTCGTGATACCGAAATCAACGGAGTACAGCCGACCAAAGATTACGGCTTTGTCGCAGTTGCGGCAGGTGACGGTATGGCAGAGCTCTTTAAGGAGCTTGGCTGTGATGTAGTTGTTTCGGGCGGGCAAACCATGAACCCGAGTACCGATGATATTTTAAACGCCGTTGAGTCAACTCCGGCAAAGCACGTTTTTGTTTTGCCGAACAATAAAAATATTATAATGGCGGCGGAGCAAACCGTAAATCTTGCTGACAGGGGCGTCAGCGTTGTCGCAACAAAGACCGTTCCGCAGGGCGTTACCGCAATGCTCAATTTTGACGAGAGCCTTTCAAGTGAGGAGAACCATTTGAATATGGCGAAGGCGGCCGAGAGCGTTCATACGGCTCAGGTTACGTTTGCCGCACGCGACAGCGTGTTCGGCGGGCAAAAAATCAAGGAGGGTCAGTACCTCGGCATGGAGGACGGCAAAATAACCCTTGTGGAGGATGACCTTGTAAACGCCGCATACAGAGTTACACGCCGTCTTGTCAAGAAATTCGGCGGCTCGCTTATAACCGTATTTTACGGTGAGGACGCCGACGAAAACTCGGCAAATGTACTTTCGGCGCGGCTTCAGGAGCGTTTCCCCAATGTTGAGGTAAATGTCATTAACGGCGGTCAGCCGGTTTACTACTTTATTTCGTCCGTCGAATAACAGGACGTTTTCAAAAACAATTCTCGGATGTGTTCATAATGGACTTTTCAACCGAAATACAATATTTAAAGGGTGTCGGACCTGCTCGTGCCGAGGCATTTTCAAAGCTCGGCGTCGATACGGTCGGCGCCCTTTTGCGCTTTTATCCGCGCGCGTATGAGGATTGGAGCCGTGTTGTCCCCATAAGGGAAGCTCCCGTTGATACGGAATGCTGTATCCGTGCCGTTGTCAGCTATACTCCCTCTAAGGTCAGAATACCCGGAGGCAGGCTGCTTTCAAAAACAAGCGTTACGGACGGCAGAGGCATATTAAATCTTGTCTTTTTTAACAACAAGTTTATTGACAGTATGCTGAAGGAGGGCGAAGAGTATCTATTTTTCGGCAAAATCACAGTAGATAAGCACGGTATAAGACAAATGGTATCGCCGCTGATTTCAAAAGGTGAGGATAATGACAGAATACGTCCCGTTTATCCGCAAACGGCAGATGTGAGCTCGAAGCTCACGGAAAAATGCACAATGCAGGCATTAAAAGGCTGCAAAGAGATACCTGATTTTATGCCGTCCGAAATACTCGCGGAAAACGGCCTTTGTTCTCTTGATTTTGCAATACGCAACATCCATTTTCCGGAAAGCTTCGAGTCACTTGACAGGGCGAGAAAAAGGCTTATTTTCGACGAGCTTTTCATATTACAGCTGGGGCTTTTATCCATCAAAAACCGAACAGGCGAAGAAAAAACAGATATGGTTATCAAAGAGGATTACACCGAGGAGTTTTATCACCGTCTGCCGTTTTCTCCGACAAGAGCGCAAAAAAGAGCGGTCTTTGAGGCACTGTCCGATATGAAATCGGGTGAGCCGATGAACCGTCTGCTTCAGGGCGACGTCGGCTCCGGTAAAACCCTTGTGGCGGCGGCACTTATATATAACGCGGCAAAAAACGGTATGCAGAGCGCATTTATGGCTCCTACGGAGGTTCTTGCGGAACAGCATTTCAGAACACTCTCAAAAATATTTGACGGTACCGATATAAAGCTTGTGCTATTGACCGGAAGCAGCACGGCTAAGGAAAAAAGAGAGATAAAAAAAGAGATACGCGACGGCTCTGCGAAGCTTGTCATAGGAACGCACGCGATTATACAGGGTGACGTTGAGTTTTGCCGCCTCGGATTAGCCGTCACCGATGAGCAGCACAGATTCGGGGTGGCACAGCGGGCATCGCTTTCCCAAAAGGGAGAAAATCCAAACATTCTCGTTATGTCGGCTACGCCCATACCGAGAACGCTCGGGCTCATAATTTACGGCGACCTTTCGGTGTCGGTGCTCGACGAGCTGCCGCCGGGCAGGCAAAAAACCGAGACATATTGTGTGTCGCAGGCTCTGCATGAGAGAATATACAAATTCATAAAGAAGCATCTTGATAGGGGCTTTCAGGCATATATCGTCTGTCCGCTTGTCGAGGAGGGCGACAGCGACCTGATACCTGCACAGGAGTATTACAAGCTTTTACAAAATACAGCATTCAGGGGTTACAGGCTCGGACTTTTGCACGGTCAAATGAAGCCCAAGGAAAAGGACAATATAATGCGCGATTTTGAGAGCGGCAAAATACAGCTTCTTGTGTCCACCGTGGTTATCGAGGTAGGTGTGGACGTGCCGAATGCCGTGGTTATGGTAATTGAAAACGCCGAGCGATTCGGACTTTCGCAGCTTCACCAGCTTCGCGGCAGAGTCGGCAGGGGAAGCGCGCCCTCTACGTGTATTTTGGTGTCGGATGCACAAAACGATGAGGCAAAACGCAGATTTGATATAATGTGCAAGACTACCGACGGATTTTTAATAGCGGATGAGGACCTTAAAATGCGCGGCCCCGGAGACTTCTTCGGTTCAAAGCAGCACGGCTTGCCGTCGCTGCGGATTGCGGATATTCTGACGGACACCGGAATGCTTAACGAGGCGCAAAAGAGTACTCAGATGATAATTGCGACCGACAGCGGATTGCTTCTTCCCGAGCACAAAGGCATAAAACGCCAAATCGATAAGATGTTCGGCAACGGGTACATAAAAGCGTAAGGTTGAAATTTGTCGCATTGTATGGTAAAATAACCTTTACTATTTATATTGTGAGGCTGTTATGTTTTTTGAAAAGCTTTACAACTTAATATATGACATAGGCTTTACGGCAGGCTCCGGATTTGTGAAATTCGGGAAATGGTTGTCGAGGGGGCTTTCGCGTCCCGTAAAAACAGTCGGAGCGGTATTTTTTGCCGTGTTTCTTGTGATTGACAAATTTATACTCAATACATTCAAAACCGTAAGCGCGGAATTTAAGCTCCTTATGGCAGATATAAAAAGAGTCAGCTCAGGCTTAAATTCCCTTGTCCATACAGACAGAAAATCCGCCGAAAAAAAGCTGCGTATTTATATAAAAAAGGCATTTTCGAGGCATGGTATAGTGTTTACCTTTGCTGTAAATCTGCTTGTCCCGATTCTTTGCCTCGGTGTGCTTTGCTCCACGATAGGCTATTGGAACAAAGCCACGCTTGCTCTTGAGATAAAATATAACGGCTCCGTAATAGGCTATGCCAAAAACGAGTCGGAATATCTCGACGCCGAGCAGCAGGCCAAAACAAGGCTTAAAACTGCTGCGTCTGCCTCCGGTAAGGAGCAGGAGCTTATTAAGCCTGCGCAGTATCAGCTCAAGGTTGTAAATAAGACCGACCTTACCGATTCCTCGTCAATGTGCGATAAGCTCATAGAAAATTCAGACAGCAATATCACCAATGCCTGCGGCATATATATTAACGGCGATTTCTTGTGTGCCGTTAAAAATGAGACGGACGCTACAAGCGTTTTCGATAAGATACTCAGCGATTATAAAATAGACGACCCCAACGCGGCAAAGAGCTTCGTTGAAAACATAACCTATGAGCAGGGGCTTTATCCCGATAATGAGGCCACGGTTTGGGACGCGGAAAAGCTATCCGCCAAGCTCAAATCAAAAAAGAGCGAAGCGGTATATTACACGGTAAAGGACGGAGATACCGTTTCGGGAATCGCTTCAGCAAACGGGCTCACCGTTTCCGAATTGGTGCAGCTGAATCCCGGCCTTTCCGAGACGATTCGTTCCGGCGACAAGCTGCTTATTTCGAGTGAGGTAAACTATGTCAGAGTGCAGGTCACAAAGACCGAAACTCATAACGAAACAATAGCTTATACAAGCACAAACGTAAATAATGCCAATCTCTATACAGGCACAAAAAAGGTTACAACAAAGGGCGTGAACGGAGTTCAGCAGGTTACGGAGCTTGTAACCTATATTGACGGTACGCGTGTTTCATCGAAAGAGGTCTCAAGAGTGACTCTTTCGGAGCCCGTAAACGAGGTTATACAGATAGGCACAAAGGCGCCGATTACGGGAAAAGGCGGCGCAGGCGGCAAGGTTATTACAACAGGCGGCAGATTCGTTTGGCCGGCAATAGGCGCAACGTCCGTTTCTTCGGGCTACGGCGGAGCAAGACGTCACGGCGGTATAGATATCGTAAAGCCGGGCGGCGGAAGCACCGGTCTTACAATAGTAGCGGCGGCTTCGGGAACCGTAACCACGGCAACATATCATCCGAGCTGGGGCTATTATATCGTTATAAGTCACGGCAACGGCCTTTCGACGCTCTATGCACACACCTTACCCGGTTCGTTTAAGGTGCGCGTCGGTCAAAAGGTTTCGGCAGGTCAGCCTATTGCGAATATAGGCTCCTCGGGTAACGTAACCGGACCGCATCTTCACTTTGAGGTCTATGTAAACGGCAGACGAACAAATCCCATGCCGTATCTCGGAAGATAACAAGTAAACAGTAAAAGCACGTTTGAGCAATGACTCAAACGTGCTTTTTTGCTTTATAATCAAAATTTAAATCAAACCGAAATGCGCAAACGCTTTGTATAGACCGTCATCCGTGATGTCGGCGGTTATATACGAGGCCAAGCGCTTGAGCTCGTCACAGGCATTTCCCATTGCGACGCCCGTGTTTACGCTCTTGAACATTTCGACATCGTTTTCCGCATCGCCGAATGCGAATGCGTCGTTTATGTCTCCGCCGCAGCAATCGAGATATTCTTTGATTCCGCTGGCTTTGTTGACTCCGCGCTCCGAAATCTCGCCGCTTGTATTGCCGAGATTGCCGAAGCTGTATCCGACAATATAGAATTCATCGCCTATATTCTTTTGCAGCTCGGAAAAATCAACACCCGAATCGTAATATATCAGCTTTTCAATATCGCTCCTGCCTCCGGCGTTATCATCGATTACCGTTTCGCCGAAGAGCGTCAGTAAATCCTCCTTGGTGTATCCAAGCTTATTAAAGAGCGAAAGCGTGCGGTCGACGCACCATTTTTTGGATACGAGAAAGCTCTGTGTTTGCAGATAATATGCGGTGTTGCTGTCCTCGAAGTAGTCGGTCAGCTTTTTGAGACTGCTTTGACTTATAAAGTGATGAGCCGCCACCTTGCCGTCGTTTATAACCATAGCTCCGCCCGATAAAATCAAACCGTCAAAGGGAATCTCCTTTAAAAGCCACGGATAAACCTGTGAGAGCTGTCTGCCGGTGCAGATTACGAGCTTGTGACCGTTTTCGTGAGCTTTTTTCAGCGCCTCCAACGCCGACGAGGGCATAACGCCGTCAAAACCTACGAGCGTGCCGTCTATGTCAAGAAAAAGATATTTGGTATTCATCAGCCTAAAATTTCCTTGAGTATTTTTTGAACCTCTTGAGCCGGAGCCTTGCCCTTGAGGGCGCGCATTGCCTGACCCATGATGTACCCCATTGCCTGGGTTTTGCCCCCCTTATACTCGCTTACGCTCTTTTCGTTGTCGGCTATTACCTGCTCAATTACGGGGCGAATGGCCGAAAGGTCGGTGACAAGACCGAGGTTGTTTTCTTCAACATATTTTTCGGGCTCGACATCCTCGGTGAATATTTTTTCGAATACCGATTTTGCCGTGCCGCGGTTGATTTTTCCGGCCTTTATCATATTTATGAGCTTGCCGAGCGAATCGGGATTAAACGACATATTTTCTGACAGGGTGCCGGTGTCATTGAGCATTTTCATAAGCTCGCCCATTATCCAGTTTGCCGCGTCCTTGGGCGAATTACAGATTTCGACGGTATGCTCAAAGAGCTTTACGAGATTTACGTCCGAGGTTATGATTCTGGTGTCGTATTCGGGAAGACCGAACTGTGACATATAGCGTGCCTTTTTTGCTTCCGGAAGCTCGGGCAGGGTGTTTTTGACATTTTCTATATATTCGTCCGAAATCTCAATCGGCGGAAGGTCGGGCTCGGGGAAGTATTTATAATCCTGAGCGTCCTCCTTGGAACGCATTGCATAGCTGTAACCCTTGTTATCGTCCCAACGGCGCGTTTCCTGCATTACCTTTTCGCCGTCCTCAAGAAGCTCGATTTGTCTTTCGGCCTCATACTCGATAGCTCTCGCTATTGCTCTGAAGGAGTTAAGGTTTTTCATTTCGGTACGTGTGCCGAATTCCTTTTGCCCCTTTGGGCGAACCGAAAGGTTCACGTCCGCCCTTAAAGAGCCCTCCTGCATCTTGCAGTCCGAAACACCGATGTACTGAAGAATTGAGCGCAGCTCCGTAAGATACGAGAGCACCTCCTCGGCACTTCTGAAATCCGGCTCAGAAACAATTTCAAGCAGCGGCACGCCGCAGCGGTTGTAGTCTACAAGAGTACAATCCTCAAATTCGTCGTGGACGAGCTTGCCTGCATCCTCCTCCATGTGAATTTCGTGAATTCCTATCTTTTTGGGGTTGCCGTCCTTATCCTTGACCTCTATAAAACCGTTGCGGCAGATAGGCAGATAAAGCTGCGATATCTGATACGCTTTCGGCAGATCGGGGTAAAAATAGTTTTTTCTGTCAAATTTGTTGTGCTGAGTTATTGTGCAGTTTGTTGCTATACCGGTTTTCACGGCAAACTCCACAACTCTTTTGTTGAGAAGCGGCAGAGTTCCGGGCATACCGGAGCAAATTTCGCAGACATGAGTGTTCGGCTCGCCGCCGAACTCGGTGGAACAGCCGCAAAAGATTTTTGTCTTGGTGGCAAGCTCCGTGTGGACTTCAAGTCCCATAACTATTTCCCATTCCATAAAGCTTTACCTCCTTAACCTAAATCCGGCAGCTTCTTGTGAAAGTCGGTGACGTTTTCAAATGCCTTTGCGGCACTCATAATTTCCGCCTCTTCAAACGGCTTGCCTATTATCTGCATACCTATCGGCATATTGTCTTTGTCAAATCCGCAGGGTACGGACATTGACGGCATACCGGCTATGTTTATCATAACCGTGTATATGTCGCCGAGGTACATTTTAAGCGGGTCGGAAAGGCTTTCGCCTATTTTAAGCGCCGTAGTGGGAGCTACGGGGCCTAAGAGCATATCATATTTTTTGAAGGCGTCGTAAAAGGCGTTCTGTATAAGCTTTTTAGCCTTAAGAGCCTTATTGTAGTATGCGTCGTAATAGCCGGAGCTTAAAACGAAGTTGCCGAGCATTATGCGACGCTTAACCTCCATTCCGAAGCCCTCGGAACGCGATTTTATATATGTTTCGAGAAGTGTGTCGGCGTCGGGGCTTGAGTAGCCGTATTTTATGCCGTCATATCTCGAGAGGTTTGAGCAAGCCTCGGCACAGGCTATGATGTAATATGCGGGTATTGCGTATTTTACTATCGGCATCTTAAAGGTTTCAACCGAAGCACCGTTTGCACGGAAGATATCGGCAGCGGCAAGAACCGCGTCCTTTACGTCGGGCGAAATGCCCTCGCCGAGATAATCTTCGGGAATACCGATTTTTTTGCCGCCGACGTCGCCTTTGACGGCTTTATCGAAGTCGAATTTCGGATAGACCATGGAGGTGCCGTCTTTTTCGTCCTTGCCCTGAATTACCGAGAAAAGCGCCGCGCAGTCGTCAACGGTTTTACCCATAGGGCCTATCTGGTCGAGAGACGACGCATAAGCTACAAGCCCGTAACGCGAAACCGCACCGTAAGTCGGCTTGAGACCCGAAACGCCGCAGAAGGAGCATGGCTGACGGATAGAGCCGCCGGTGTCGGAGCCGAGAGCCACGGGTGAGAGTCTTGCTGCCACCGCGGCCGCCGCGCCGCCCGAGCTTCCGCCCGGAACCTTGTCTGTGTCCCACGGGTTATGTGTGACTCCCGTTGCCGAGGTTTCGGTTGTGCTGCCCATGGCAAATTCGTCCATATTGAGCTTGCCTATTATTACCATTCCCTCGTCATTCAGACGGTTCACAACCGTTGCGTTGTATGTGGGAATGAAGTTTTCGAGTATCTTGGAGGAGCAGGTTGTAAGAATGTCCTTGGTGCAGATGTTATCTTTAATGCCTATCGGTACGCCTGCGAGCCTGCCGTTATATTTACCGCTGTCAATTCCCTTTTGCACTTCCTCGGCTCTTTCATAAGCCTCTTTTTTGCAGAGGGTGTTATAGCAGTGGTATTTTCCGTCGTATTCGTCTATTGCCGCAAAAAATGCGTCAACTGCGTCTTTTACGGTTATTTCTTTATTTTTTACGGCGTTTGATATTTCAAGAGCCGTCATTTCGCAAATATTCATAGTTTACCTCACTCAACCGTTTTATGAACGACAAAGCAGCCGTCGCGACTTTGCGGAGCGTTTTTCAAAATATTTTCCGTATCGGCGCCGTTTGTAACTGTGTCGTCACGCATAACGTTTGCGACCGGGAAAGAGTGGGAAGCCGGCTCAACACCGTCCGTGTCAAGCTCATTGAGAGTGTCGATATATGAGAGTATGCTCTGCAAATCCTTTTCCGAAGCGGAGCGCTCTTCCTCGCTCAGGTGTATTCTGCCGAGCTTTTCGAGGTATTCGACAAGGCTTCTGTCTATCGTCATAAGATCACTTTCTTTCGATTAGTATGTCGGTTATTTTTCGGGCACGGGGCGGCGAAGCTTTATGTGAACCTCGCGCAGCTGCTGCTCCGAAACGGTATTGGGCGCACCGAGAAGAAGATCCTGAGCGTTTGAATTCATCGGGAAAGCTATAACCTCCCTGATGTTTTCCTCGTCCTTTAAGAGCATTATCATTCTGTCAACACCGGGAGCCATACCTGCGTGAGGCGGTGCTCCGTAGTGGAATGCGCGGAACAGTGCTCCGAAACGCTTTTCGACCTCATCGGCTGTGTAGCCTGCAAGCTCAAATGCTTTTATCATAATGTCGGGACGATGATTTCTGACCGCGCCCGAGGACAACTCAACACCGTTGCAGACTATATCGTACTGATAAGCCTTTATTGTCAGCGGATCCTGATTTTCGAGAGCATCCATACCGCCCTGAGGCATTGAGAACGGGTTGTGAGTGAAGTCGAGCTTGCCCTCGTCCGTCTTTTCATACATCGGGAAGTCTGTTATGAAGCACATATCGAAACGGTTCTTGTCTATAAGCTCAAGTCTCTCGCCGAGAGCCGTTCTTATTTGACCCGCAAGAAGATTTACAACCTTGATGTTGTCGCTTATAAAGAAGAGCGTGTCGTCAGTCTTGAGGTTAAGCATGCTGTTAAGCTCCGCCTTCTTTTCGGGAACAAGGAATTTGTCGATGGGGCCCTTGAAGGAGCCGTCCGGAAGCACGGTAAGGTAACCGAGACCCTTCATTCCTATCGAGAGAGCATATTCGAGGAGCTTTTCAAAGAAGCCCTTGCTCTTTTTGCCGCAGCCGGGAGCCACGATTCCTCTGACGGGCTTGCCCTTGAAGGGCTTAAAGTCAACGTCCGAGAAAAACTCGGTGAGGTCGCAAATCTCAAGCGGGTTGCGAAGATCCGGCTTATCGGTGCCGTATTTCAGCATGGCTTCCTCGAACGGTATTTTTATGAACGGAGCGGGGCTTACCTTTTTGCCGCCTCCGAATTTTGTGAATGTGTCATAGAGAACCTCTTCGGCTACGGCGAAAACATCCTCTTGTGTGGCAAAGGCCATTTCAAAGTCAAGCTGATAGAACTCTCCCGGGGAACGGTCGGCTCTTGCGTCCTCGTCGCGGAAGCAGGGAGCTATTTGGAAATACCTGTCGAAGCCCGAAGCCATAAGCAGCTGTTTAAACTGCTGCGGAGCCTGCGGCAGAGCATAGAATTTGCCCTCGTGCTTTCTTGAGGGAATTATATAGTCTCTTGCGCCCTCGGGAGAAGAGCAGGTGAGTATCGGAGTGTTTATTTCCGGGAAGCCGAGGCTTTCCATCTTCTTGCGGAGATAGCTTACTACCTCGGAGCGGAACAGAATATTGTCGTGAACCTTTTTGTTTCTGAGGTCGAGAAAACGGTAAGTGAGTCTTACGTCCTCTCTTGTGTCGGTTGAGGTCTCAACGTCAAAGGGGAGTGTTTCGGAGCATGGGCCGAGAATTTCGACCTCGTTTACACGCACCTCAAGCTCGCCCGTGGCAATCTTTTTGTTAACGGTGTCCTCGTCGCGCTTTACGACTTTTCCCGTAACCGAGATAACGCTTTCCTTTTTTACGCCCTCTAAAAGCTCGTCGTTGTTTATTACTATTTGGGTAACGCCGTATTGGTCGCGAAGGTCGATGAAAGCGACTCCGCCGTGATCGCGAATGGTGTCTACCCATCCTGCAAGGCTGACGGTTTTGTTTAAATCGTCAAAGGTAAGCTCGTTGCAGTTGTGTGTTCTGTAAGCCATTGATTTATACATCCTTCCGAGATTTTTGCAGCGTTGCCGCAACGGACACCGTACTGCATAAAAAACCTAATTATACAGTATCGTATTATATCATAATGTTCGGATAATGTATAGTATCTGTCTCTTATACACATCTGACGCTGCCGACGAAGAGG
>ERZ1026848.416-NODE-416-length-24136-cov-18.986753_pt1 | contig 24136 bp, 22 predicted proteins | sample MGYA00380154_ERZ1026848 | MGnify/ENA primary metagenome ERZ1026848 (study PRJEB33269, sample SAMEA4719790) | human gut metagenome | biome: human-associated habitat; feature: organic feature; material: feces | place: Cameroon | collected 2013-10 ...
TAAAGCGGACGCCTTTCTGTGGGAAAATCATTTCCGTATACATTCCCACTTGCAGGTAGTTTCGCCCTAACCTCGACATATCCTTTACGATAACTGTCCCGACTTTTCCGGCTTCAATGTCCGCAAGCATGGCTTGAAAACCGGGTCTTTGAAAGTTCGCACCAGAATAACCGTCGTCCGTGTACCAGCGCAGATTGGAAAAGCCGTTCTGCTTTGCATAGGTTTCAAGGATACGCTTCTGAGACAAGATTTGTCAAGGTGGTTTTCTGCCTAAAAGCACAAGGTTATTATCAAGATATTCCGAAAAGTCATAGAAGTCCTGTGAGAACGCGCTATTTCATATCAACCCATTCATTGCACGCAAGAAGATCGAATATTTTTCCTTTCTCCAGCAAGTTTGTATATATGATATAGGAAAAGACCGCAACGGTAAGGCTATCAGTGGCCAAACCATTGCGGTCTTTTACGATCCTCAGTACTACTCACTTTTGTACTTGTCCATCTCAATAAGAATTCTATAAAGCTGTTTTTGCTCGGCTTTTGTCTTTGCGGAAAAGAACTCATAGCATTTGAGAGGGATGCTTTCATATACATCTGCGGTATCCAAAAATACTAATAAGCGTTTTCTTGTACTTTTAGTATTCTAAAAATGCAAAAAGGTGGGTCTGGTTTTTGTTCGCACCAAACTCCGTTTGAAAAAGACAAAAGCAGGTGCCCACTACACCTGCTTTGATCGGTAATTCTTTCGTAAAGCATTCAACTTGAAGATAAAACCGCCGACAGCCCGTATTTTGCAAGGCATTCGGTGGTTTGGACTATGACTTTGACGGCACATAGAAGAATCTCTGTAAAGATCCCACCTAGATGTGAAATCCACTACGGTTCAGACAGCGCTTGTAACTTTTCTTCGACTAATTTCTCGCATCTATTGACAAATCCAACAACGATCTGTATAATTTCACAAGAAGCAAGTCAGAAAAACTGTGTTATCAAGTTGAATACTTTACGAAATTTTGGAGGAAGGAGATTCTGGATGGAATCTGTATCAAAATGGTTGCTGACTGATGCAGAGAAGGATAGCTTTATTGCAACACTTACTCCCCATCTTGCCATCCTGCGGACACAAGCCGAAGTGTCACAGGAGGAACTCGCAAATCTGATTGGCGTATCCCGGCAGACCTACAGCGCAATTGAAAGGAAAATTCGGAAAATGTCATGGAACACATACCTTTCACTGGTTTTGTTCTATGACCACAATCAGAAGACACACCAGCTTTTGCGTCATCTGTCATTATTCCCAACAGAGCTTGTTGTCCGTTTTAATGAAGGCGTCGATTTTTCGAGTTTTGAGTTGAGTGAATTTCTTGGCGAGAAAATGCAGGACATCGTGGACCGTCTGGACGATCAAGCGTTGCAGACGGTGCGGCAAACGATTATGGCCGAATATGCACGCTGCACCAAGCTGCCGGATAGTGCCGTTGTGAAATCATTCGACGGGACTCCGATTGCCACCGAAACAGCTACTGAGCGAGACATTAAAGCTCTCAATGCGATTCGGGCTATCATTGCAGATAGTGAAAAGAATGGACAATGAAATCAAGAAGAAAGTCAAGTCTTTTTTGCAAGAATACGGCTTGCAAAATGTCACCCTCGAAAATCTCCGCTCTGCAATTCAAAAGCAGGGATATACCGTTGTAGAGTATAACAACATTTTTAATGACGAAAATGTTGCTGCGCTGATAGATGCTTTAGGACTGGAAAATTTCTGCGAACGCTCAAAGGGATTTACTTACGCAGACACAAAGCGGCGTCTCGTTTTCCTTCACGAGGATCTTTCCGATAAAGAAAAGCTGATGATCCTTGCTCATGAAGAAGGGCATATCTACTGCAATCACTTGACTTCTACGCCGGTTCTTGGTCGTGATGTCATAGAGGAGCACGAGGCAAACGAGTTTGCACATTATCTGTTGCATCAGAGTGTATGGCAGAAAATTGGATGTGTGGTAAAAGGACATAAAAAGACAAGTGCTGCCATTGTTGTAGCGATTGCCCTGCTCGTAGTCAGCGGTTTCATCGGCTACAAGATATATTGCGGGAATACCTACTATGGTGAGTATTACATCACATCAACCGGAAACAAGTACCACGATAAGGAGTGCGGCTATGTGAAAGGCAAGGACAATGTTGAGCGCATGACAAGAGAACAGTACGAAAGCGGCGAATATGAGCCATGCGGAAAGTGCCTTGCGAACTAATGATTGTCACTAACTATATCTGCTGAAAGGAGGATTTTGAAATGGGAGCTGCACCAAATAGATGCCCTGTGTGTGGTGAAGTCCTGCAATGGAAACTTGTAGACACTTCTAACAAGGGATTTAGCGTTGGAAAGGCTGCTGTGGGTGCTGTTTTGCTTGGCCCCGTTGGTCTCCTTGGCGGAGCATTGGGCAAGAAAAAGCAGACCTACTACTACGGCAAGTGCGGATTTCACCACGAATATTAAAACTTGAAAATAGAGAATTAAAGGAGGAACAATGATGAAAAAAATCGTCTGCGAGTTGTGCGATGGCACCGAGTTTGTCAAAGAAGGCGGAATGTTTGTTTGTCAGGGGTGTGGAACGAAATATACCGCTGAAGAAGCCAAAAGTATGATGAAAGAGGTTGAAGGTGGTCCTGTTGTTGGCGCGCCTGCTGTAAACCCAAATCAGCAGCAGATTGAGAATTTGCTGTTGCTGGCTTCTAATGCATACTCTGCAAGCAACAACGAAGAAACAGAAAAGTACTGCAATCGGGCAATTGAATATGATGCCATGTGCTACAAGGCGTGGTTCCTTAAGGGTAAAGCTGTTGGCTGGTCCTCAACTATTCAAAATCCGAGAATAGCAGAAGCAGCTCACTCATTTAAGCAGGCAGTTGATTTTGCACCTGATGAAGAAAAAGAAAGTCTCACCACAGAAGCGGCTGAGGAGCTGAAACGCCTTGGATTGGCTTGTATCTCGTTGAGACAGAAACGGTTTTCACAGTACCCAGATAAGGAGGAACTGAATGGATTCTTATCTGACTTCGAACATCTTATTGAAGGTTTAGCCGTCTTGCTGTCCAAGGGAGCAGAGGTTGCACAAGCAGGTGCTCTTGAAGGTCTGCTGGGTGGGTTGGCAAACATCCCGCAATTAAAGATAATCACCGTAAAGAGCAAAGCCGAAAAAGCAGGTGTTCCAAAGGAATTTTTCTCGCAAATTGCGATTATGATGAACAACGCCGCAATTGATGGATTTAATACAGCGAAGAAAAAATATAACGGAGAGAATCACCCGCTCCAGCAAGATCTTGCCAAGACAATAGATGAAGTTGATAACTGTATCACATTGCTCGGACTTGCAATATCCGTCAGCGATGATGATGACGATGACGATATCAAGAGATACGAAAGCAAGAATACTATGGAGGAGTATCTGATTAACGCATCCGCCTATGATAGTTATAGCAGCACTTGGAGATCAATAAGTTTGACAGAAGAAGCCAAAAAGAATCGGCGTAAAAATATTCAGTCCAACAAGGACAAAATAAAAGAAATCCAAGATAAAGCAAAGGCTAAAGCTGAAGAAGAACGCAAAAAAGCTGAGGAAGAAAAGCAGGCTCGTATCAAAGCTTACTGGGAAGCTCATGCTGATGAAAAGGCAAAGCTTGATACCGAGAAAAAGGAGCTTGCTGATAAAAAGAGCAAGTTGAACGCTGAAATTGCCAGTCTGACTAAGCAGATCAATGATGCACAGCCTACCGGCACGGTTCCGTCCGAAGACGAGGCCAGCAAGGTCAAGGATCAAATTAAGGAACTTGAGAATCAAAGAGCGAAGCTGGGCATTTTCGCCGGAAAGGAAAAGAAGCGCATTAGTGAAGAAATTGCTTCCCTCCTGGGACGGCTTGATTCTTTGAAAAGTAAGATCGACGAAGAAAAGAAAGCAAGAGCTGCCGAAGTGGATAAGGAACTCACTCCTATTAAGACGAAGAAGAACGAACTGGAGCAGCAGGTTTCGGCTGCTGAAAAGAGAATTTCTGCCATTGAAGCAGAACTGACAAAAGATCCTGAAGCTTGATAGCTGCATTGTCAGGGTGCAAATGAACCTCTAATTGAGCTGAACATAAGAAGCCCATTAGAATTCCTGGCGAAACCGGAGTTCTAATGGGCTTCTACTATAACGAATAGCGATGCGAATCGTAAAAATATGCCTTGAGGTTACAAGGTTCTAAGTGCCGAAGGGAGACGGATTATGGCGGGTGGAAATTGCTCCGTTGAAGCAACCGTAATTGAAAATGGGAAAAATGTCAAAGGAGTTTTGACTTTATTCATAGATGAATACGCATTTGGCGGGAAAAGAAACTCGATTAACTGGGAAAAAGCAACTTGTACGGAAGGAACGGTTGCTGTAAAGGGATTTCTGCGTTCCATAGACAAGCCTTGTATCACTTTTGCTGAAAATGGAGTGAGCAGCCCACAGTTCATTCTGGAACAAACTCAGCTTAATGTCATAAAGGACGCAATTAAAGTATTTGCTGCGTCCATAAAGGACGAGCGTGAAGCCAAGGAAGCGGAGGAAAAGAGAAAAGAAGCCGAAAGGCAATGTCAAATTGAAGAAGAAAGGCGAATTCGCGAGGAAGCAAAGCGGAAGGCAGATGAGGAATATCGCCTTAAGAAGGAAGCGGAACAGCGCCAAAAAGCCGAGGCTGAACGGAAAGAGCGAGAAGCCTTTGAGCGCAAGGCAGCGGAAAAGAAGGCTCGAATCTCGAAGGAAGTTGAAAATTGCAGGGATAATCCCGTACAGAAAATGGTCTCGCTCAGTCCTATTGCAATTAAGGCTGGCGGCTATTTCCTCGATAATCCTTATAGAATTTTAGGTATTTCTTGCCTTGCAACGAATGAAGAAGCTAATACAGCCTTGGACAAGCTGAAAAAATTGGCTCGCCTTAAGGCACTCGAATCATATCGTTCAGCATTTGATCTTAATGGACTGGATAAGCCATCTCGTGATCTCAGCGTGGCGCAGAATGCACTTGCTTTGCTGAAAGATAAGAGTCACCGATGGTTCTGGTTTGCAGAAGCGGATGCTTGCGCTGCTTGGCAAAGCGGAAAGTATAGAATAGAGCTTGCCAAGGATGGCTTGGAATATGGAACCTACGACTTGTTCCTTGCAAATTATATGTATGCTGTTCTATGCGATCCAAACATCTCTGTTTCAGAAACATGGAAGCGAGTTCTTAACTTCTACTGTTACATTTGCAGACAAAGCAACGAAGAACTGCTTTTGAGCAGATATACTGAGAAAGAATGCGTTGCTACAAACAAAGCGGAGTTGGTCAGCAGCTTCAAAAATACCATTCTAAAACCGATTCTTCTCCTCTGTGAGCGTGATGACTTGGATGCGGTTTTGAGGCTCCACAAATGTATCAGAGAATGTGACGACTCCCTGCTGGATGGGCTTTCCCGTAATGTCGTTGGAAAACTTGTTTCGTGGTTCACCAATAAGGAAGCAGCTATGTTCTCCTATATGCGTGAATTCGATTCTGAGGATACACTCTCTGAGAGCAAGGGCAACGAGCTTCGTGAACAGGGTGATGCTTACTGTAAGGTTGTAGAGCCGGTATTTGAGCTGGTGCTGAAAGACTTTAGAGGCGACCCCATTCGCTATGATATGATTAAAGAGTCTTATCGGCATACAACTTATCAGCTTATGTACGAATTGAATAAGTGCAGTGATAAGTCCAATGCTATTTACTTTGCCAACAAGTGCTACTCTTATTGCAACGCTGATGACAAGAAACGCATCAATAATACTTTCGGTGAGGCAAATATTAAAGCGATTGATTGGAATACGCCGCACACTGTATGGAATGCAAAAGGTGATGATTTCTATTTTGGAAATGGCTGCCCAGTAGATTATACGCAGGCATTATATTGGTATCACAAAGCTGAAGAAGCCGGCAATATGCACTCCAAAAACAGCATTGGTCTGTGCTATCAGAGAGGAACCGGCGTTCCGCAGGACGATAGCATGGCGGCATCTTGGTTTGAAAAAGCCGCCGAGAGTGGTAGCCCTGCCGGAGCTTATAATCTTGCTGAATGCTATTTTAGCGGTACTGGTGTGAAGCAGAATGTTGACATGGCTATTAAATATTGGGGAGAAGCCGCTAAGCTCGGACATCCTTCTGCTGAGCAACGCAGAAATGAAGAGTTTGCAAAAATCCAATCCAAGCGACAGGCTCATCGAGCAAGAAATCACATTTGTCATGACATCGGATTTCAAATGACAACCGGACCCTCGCTGGTAGCCGAGGTTACGCTAAATCAAGCGGCATATGTTTATTTGGTAAACGCCCAAGGGTATCAGAACTATCTCCGTGGCGGTGATTTCTCATACCATGGAGGTTATGCCTCACAGTCTCCATACCGTGTTAGAATTCCTACTTCAAACCATTGGTATGTGATTGTAGACAATGGAGATGATCCGATTACCGGTATCACATCAAGCGTAAAGGTAAAAAGCGCATAACATTCGGAGGGCGAAATGCAAAGTAATGCAGATATAAAAGAATTAGCCATTGCCGCATGGAGATTGGAGAAGTGGCTTAATAATTTGAATTCCGACCGAAAAATGGCTGCAAAAAGCGCTCTGCGTAGTATTAAAAAGTATATTGCAGCTCTATCTGTCGAAGTTGTAGATCCAATAGGAGCCAAATTTGATCCAGGGCTGGCTATTGAAGTAGCAAATAATGAGGCACCGGAAGCACCAGAAGATGAACTGATTATCATTGAGACTCTGGCTCCTTATGTGTATCAGAACGGAGAGTTGATTCAACACGCACGAGTGATTATTGGTACATTGGTGAAAGAGGCTAAGAAAAGTAACGAGATCGTAGATGAATCACCGCAGACTATTATAGGTGAGCAATCCGCAGCAGCCTCCAAGAGCGTTCCTCCTGAAAAATCGCAAAATGATGATGTGTCCGAAGAAAGAGCAGACATTCGGAAAGAAGATATAGAAAGGATGATGGAATATGCAAAAATTCTTTGATTGCGGAATTGACTTGGGTACTACAAATTCATGTTTGGCTATTCCAGATAACGATCACGGCTTTGAAATTATTGAAAACCAAGCAGATAGAATGTCTGTTACCCCGTCTGCGGTGTTGATTAACGGCAAAGGTCGTATGCTGATTGGTCAGCGAGCTTATAACTCTCAAAAAGTTGAAGATTTAGCAATTCAGTTTAAGAGACAGATGGGCTTGGACAAAACCATTCATTTTGCTTCTGCGGGAATTGAAAAAACGCCGGAAGAATTGTCATCTGAAATTCTCAGACAGCTTAGGGCGGACGGAGAAAATCGGCTGAATCATCCCATCAAAAATGTTGTTATTACGGTTCCGGCGGCGTTCAAAACTTTACAGTCTGAGGCTACCAATAAAGCCGGTAAGCTGGCGGGCTTTGAAAACATTATTCTGCTTCAAGAACCTATTGCTGCTGCTGTGGCATACGGAGCAAAGCCGGGCTCCAAAGACAAGCATTGGATGGTTTTTGATTATGGTGGAGGTACGCTTGATGTTGCAATTATCTCTACTCTTGATAATCGCTTAACTGTTGAAAACAGCGAGGGTGACAACTATTTCGGCGGCAGTGATATTGATAGAATCCTGTTCCGTGAAGTTGTTATAAAGAAACTCAAGGCAGAGGGCTACCATGTTGATGCATTATTCGATGAGAGTACAAGTAGCGGGAAGTCTTTGGCTCGCAAAATACAACTCGACTGCGAAAACTGCAAAATTGAGCTCAGCAGTAAAGAAAGCACTATCCTTGAAGTTTTTGATATCGATGATGACAATGGCGAGCCGATTGAATTTGAATGTGAAATCACAAGAGCAGAGCTTGAGTCCTTGATTGCTGCGACAGTCGAGCGTAGTATTGGCATTGCGAAGAAGGCTCTATCCGGTGCAGGCGTAACCGCAAATCAACTTGACAAGATTCTACTTGTTGGTGGCAGTACATTTATTCCTCTTGTTCGTCAGCGACTTGCAGAGGAGTTTGGTGTTGAACTTGATAGTTCTTTGAACCCAATGACTGTTGTAGCTGCGGGTGCAGCAATCTATGCGTCTACAAGTGTCGTCGATGTCGAAGAAGATGTTGAGTTGACCAACGCAAACAATGCGATTATCAACCTTACTTACGATCCAATTTCTTCCGAGGAAACGGTTAATGTCATTGGTAAAGTAGTAAATATCAAGGATGTTGACATTGCCAAAGTAAAAATTGATTGTGCGCTTAAGAAGGATTTCTCTAGCGTCTGCTGGACAAGTGGGTGGCTTGATCTTCTAGATCAATATACTGGAATCTTCGACATGGATGTTCTGCTCCAAAAAGGAGTCTTGAATTACTTCAAGGTTTCTGCCAACGATAAGAGTGGCAGAGAGATCGTAATTGAAAATCCATTCTTTGAAATCAAACACAACGAAAATGTGCTGAAAACATCTGCACCTCCGGCAACTATGTCTATTGGTGTTCAGATCAAAGATTCTAAAACTGGCTACGACATTCTTCATCATGTTATTAAGAAGAATTCGCCGCTTCCCGCTCAAAATGATCAGACATTTAAGCTGTCGAGAGATATTGATCCCGTTGCTAATGACTGTATTACCATCAAGATTTGGGAGGGCGAAAATACGCAGAATCCCGAAGCCAATTTCCCTGCTGGTGCAATCACGGTTCAATCTTCTGCTATGGATCGGCTGATTCCAAAGGGAACAGAAGTTGAACTGACGATTATTGCAGATGAAAATAGAAACATTCGGGTAAGTGGTTATATTCCCGATTTTGACTTTATAATCCCGGAGGAAACTCTGCGAAGCGAAGCCAAAGTCGATTTGGAAGAACGCATGGAGACTGTAGATACAAAGATCAAACAATCAGAGGTAAGTATTCAACGGCTGAAGGATCAAGGTGTTGATGTTTCCGAACTTGAGGAAGAGTTGCATCAAGTTAAGGCTGGCTATAATTCCGCTTATAGAAAGGTCGATTCTGATGAGGCTGCCGTCAATGGATATGTTGAACAGTTTTATAATGTTGAATCTCGAATCATTCAAACTGAGCGAAAGTATCAACAAAAAAAGGATAGTTCAAAGAACGATGATACCGTTAAACAAGCACGAGAACAGGTTGAAAATTATGGAGACGATGATGCTAAAGCAGCATGGTCGGAACTTGAGGAATCTTACGAATTGGCTGAAACTGCGGAAGAAAAAGGCTTTATCGCAAATAAAATGAGTAACCTTGGGTTTGAAGCAATGACTACCAATTATGGGTGGCTCAAATCTTTCTTCTCAGTTGTCTTGTGCAAGCCGGAAACAAAGTATACCAATGCGCAAAAGGCGGAATATTGGAAGTCACAAGCGTATTTGGCAATGGATTCAAAAAATACTGCACAACTCAGAAAAGCTGTTTTTGAACTGTTAGAGCTGATGACATCTAGTGCAAATCAGGCTGTGTCTGCCTTTGGAGCTGACTTGATGATGTGAGGTGAGGTCTGAATGGATACACTCTTAGATAACAAAAGAAAGAAACTATTTGATGAAGCATATCAAGCATATCTGAACATCACCCGGCAAATCGAGGATATGTATAGTGAAGGTATGGTTGATCCTTTTGCAGATACTCCTTCTGTTACGGATTTGGTCTGTTCTCTGGATTTGTTTCTTCAAGGCTGTTTACTGAAAATTGGTTTCTCTGATGGAGCACTTTCGGAAGAAGAAGTGTACTTCATCATGTCATTGCCAGATGAGTTTGACGAGGTGTGTTCCAGAAATCGTGGGTACCGTCGCTTTATTAAGACGGTTAATGCAGACACATTTGAAGTGGATGGGCAAAAGTATTTCAACTTCAGCAAAAAACCGTTATTTCTATCAACTCTAATTGAAGATTTTGAAGATGCCTCGATAATGGTTAGGAGTAATTTGGAAATAATTTTCAATGCTTTTAGAGCGATGGATGGTGTTTTCTCTGAAGCTGAAAATAATGTCGCCAATGAGCTGCTCAATGCGATAGACGATGGCAGTAAAATGTACGCTGAAAATCCAGATGAAACAAAGCAGCATACAGCGGAGTTCCACGCAGAAGCATCTACGCCTGTTAAGTCGCAATCACTTGAGCATAGTGATGTTGCGGTTAATGGGACAGAACTTGATAATGCTCTGAAAGAGCTAAATGAGCTTATCGGCCTTGAAAGTGTAAAACAAGAGGTTTTGCTTTGCATCAATCTTCTCAGAATAAATAAAATGCGAAAAGAGAAAGGTTTGCCCGAATTGCAGACATCCAATCACATGGTTTTTACCGGGCATCCAGGGACCGGCAAAACAACTGTGGCTCGTATTTTGGCGAAAATTTATAAATGCCTGGGTGTTGTTTCTAAAGGCCAATTGGTCGAAACCGACCGTTCTGGTTTAGTTGCAGGATACATGGGACAGACTGCATTGAAAACAGCACAAGTAATCAAAAAGGCAAAGGGCGGCGTACTTTTCATTGATGAAGCGTATGCACTTTCTTCTGAAGATGGTAGCAACGATTATGGAAAAGAGGCAATTGACACACTTGTAAAAGGAATGGAAGATTATCGAGATGATCTTGTTGTAATCGTCGCAGGTTATGTTGATGAAATGAGAAAATTTATCGCAATGAATCCCGGCTTGCGGTCGCGCTTTAACAAATACATTAACTTTGAGGATTATTCAGCAAATGAAATGCTCGATATTTTCAAACTTTCCTGTAAGAAAAATAAATTCATTTTAGCTACAGAAGCGGAAGAAGCAGTTCTCTCGTATTTTGAAAGCAAGCAGGACGATCCGACATTTGGAAATGCAAGAGGGGTCCGGAACTTCTTTGACAGGGTGGTTACAAATCAAGCAACTCGAATATTGTCGATTAAAAACCCATCTGAGCAAGAGTTCACAACTCTGAAAAAGGAAGATATTTATTAAATGGGGTGAACTGATGTTTTGGGATGCAACATACATTCTTGTAATAATCGGTGCAATTATCAGTGCTATTGCATCATGGAATGTCAACCAGACATATAAAAAATTTAGCAAATTTCAAAACGGCAGGGGGCTTCTTGCCGAAGATGTCGCAGCGTTGCTTCTTCATAAGGCGGGTATATTTGATGTGCGAATTGAAAAAGTACGAGGTTTCTTGACCGACCACTATTCCCCTAATGAAAAAGTACTTCGTCTTTCAGAGAGTGTATATGGATCAACATCGGTTGCAGCAATAGGTGTCGCAGCTCATGAATGTGGACACGCTATCCAGCATCACGAGGGTTATTTCCCGTTAAGATTACGCTCTGCCTCTGTTCCAATCGCAAATATCGGCTCAAAACTTTCGTGGCCAATTATTTTGCTTGGCCTGATTATGGGATGGACAGGATTAACGCAGATTGGCGTACTACTGTTCACATTTGTTGTCCTCTTTCAGTTGATTACACTGCCAGTTGAGTTTAATGCTTCAAGCCGTGCCCTCCGTGTTTTGGAAGAACATAGGCTACTGATAGGCGGAGAGCTTAAAGGTGCCACAAAGGTATTGCAAGCTGCTGCGCTTACTTATGTAGCTTCACTCTCTTCTTCAATTTTGCAACTTCTTCGCCTAATACTTTTGACGAAAAGAAATGATCGGAGGAGATAGCTTGAAAAAAGAAGCTTTTACAATCGGTATGCTACTTCTGCTTGTGCTGTCACTTCTAACAGGTTGTGGTGGAAATAAGGGGCAACAAGTAATCTGTTCTGTATGCAACGGTACAGGGCAAGTAAAATATTTTTACGGCGACAAGGATGATGAATATAATTGGGGGCCTTGTACCAGTTGTGATGAAAAAGGATATATCATGACTGTTCCCTCTGGTGATTCCAATGGCGGTAAAAATCAAATTTGTAGCAGTTGCGAAAGATATGTTGAGGAGCTTATCACCAAAGAGGACAATGCGGGTGAGCGTAGAAGCTGGTGTGCTGATTGCTGGGAAGAATATGAGCAATTGATAGGATAAAAACTGTTTTTCAAGTCTCCAAAAATGGTTATTGCAAATACGAAATAGAGAAACATTAGGAGAAAACGCAATGGCTATATATGTAACATTTGAACCAGAAGAAAAAATCAAATTATTTGACGAAATTGCAGATTGCTTTTATAACGCAAATTTCGGGCAGTTTTCAAAGAGCGACATTGAACTCATGATGTTTAGGTTCTATATTGAGAAAATGATTTCTGACAACAAGAATGCAGACGGAACTATCGATTATCGAAAATGCTCCGATTACAAAATCAGCAAAGATCTTGGTATTACACAGCAGCGAGTCAGAAATCTGAAAGTCAAAAATCAATTAACGCATCCCATCGACTACGACTGGAAACTTGCTTTTGCAAAACTAACAGAAAACGCAAGATATGACAAGCGTGCCGGAAAGGTAATTCTCAATATTCCTGATCCCAACTTAGCACTTGAAATTCAAAACTTCATTGAGGACAGTGGCGCTTATGTCGAAAAGCAGTTGAATACGAAACTGTTGCAAATTCGTGCGGAGTACTATATAGATTTGGTTGTAGCATTAGAGCCAGAGCAAACCAGAAAGAAAATAATTAAGGTACTCAAAAAGCGATTTTTGGAAAGTGGCAAGGATGACACTGTACTTGATGAGAAGAATATAGGTAAATCATTGTTGGATAGTGCAGTAGAAATTACATCTATTGCAGCAAATATTAGTAGCATAATTTCTCCAACGAACCCACTTTGGCCAGCACTATGTAATCTTCTCTCCAAGCAACAAACATGTGAATAGAATTTGGGAAACGGTCTTAACAAGCAATGCACGGCGGTACCCACTCGTGCAAAATTTATAAGCCCCTGCTTGACGCAGGGACTCATAAATCGCTTGTCTGGGATAAAATCCCTGACCCCCTTTAACACAGATTTCATCTGTGGCTACGCATCGCAAGCAGTGCTAAAGGAGCACGGTCAGTCACGACCGTGCTCCTTTTCATTTGTGCGGCTTTATGTCAATAGTTGGGATAGAGGTAAGAACAAGAATGTGATAGCATATATATTATCGTTCCCAAGTGTCTCTGCTGTTCTTCTTGTTTTGCTTCTGCTGTGCCTGCTGTTTCTGACGTAGATGTTCACGGATGGAGCGAGCTTCCGTTTCCTCTTGAAGCATATCAGCAACATCTCGCTTGCTGTCGTACATCATCAGTGGATCGTACTTATTCCCATAAGCAGACTGCACACGGTCAACCGCAGAACGCTCCATTACAGGACGCAGGGCAAGCCTTGCGTCCCTTAATTCGTCAGGGGCAAACTCTGCCGCCTGCTCCTTCAATTCAGCATACTGCTTTAAGGCACCGTTCAGTTCAGCCGTGTACTTTTCTTCCTGCTGCGCCAGCTTTTTGAGCGCTGTTTCCATCGTGGAAATGTCCTTTTTCACAGCGGCGATACCTGCATCATCTGCGCATTCCAGCGAGTGCAGCAGCATATTCTTTTCGGATTTCAGATCTTCCAATTCCTCGGTCAGCTCCGCAATGTGGCGGGAGAGTTCGTGCTGCTTCGGGATGAGATAGAAGGGTGTCTCCTTCTTTTCGGCAAGCAAAGATTTGCGCTCCTTGCTCTTGCCCCGAATTTCCTGAACCAGCTCGGCATAGCGCACCAGCTTCGGCTGAACGGCATGGATATAGGCTTTCATGCGCTGCCTGCCCCGGCCGATATGCCGCAGCTGGTAGCGGAAAATCATCACATCCGCCCGCAGCTTTTCCATCGCCTCGGCAATGGCCGGGAGGGTGTTCTTTACCGCCTGTGCCAGCTTTCTGGCCGCAGCTTTCAGTTCCCGCAGCAGCACATTGTCCACCTTGATCTGCCGGTTGATCTCACAGCGGTCAGCGATCACGCCTTTCCGCTTCAACGCCTGTGCCGCCACGCCCTCGTGGATGGTGGGCTGCTCATCCAGACCTCTGGCAGCGTTGCTGCGGTGGTCGATGCGCTCCGAAAAACCAGCACGCTCCAGATAACGGTTGGTCGCATCCGCCCATGCCGCCCGCCATGCGGCAAGCTGATCCTCGCTGTTCCAGCGTTCGGAGACGGGATTCTGACGGCCATATCTGGTGCTTTTCGGATGCTTGTCTGCGCGGACAAGTCCCTGCGCCTCCGCTGCGGATGGGGCCATATAAACCTTCTTTTTCCCAACTTTATAGGGGTACTGCTTTTCCCAGCCCTCTTTCTGGGCTTTCAAATACTCGGCGGCTGTAAACCCCCGTTCTTCACCATTCCGGGTGCAGAGGTATTCCTTCTCGGTCTTGTACTGCCAGTGTCCCTGCTCGTCCAACGGGCGCACAGTCAGAAGAATGTGGGCGTGGGGATTGTGACCATCGGTATCGTGGATGGCAGCGTCCGCACACATTCCGTCGGACACAAACTGCTCCCGGATAAAGTCTTGCAGCAGCTCGATTTGCTGTTCCCGACTCAGCTCTATGGGCAGCGCCACGACGAACTCACGGGCAAGCCTGCTGTCTTTTGCTGTCTCGATTTCTTCCACAGCGTTCCAGAGCTTTTCTCTGTCTTGCCATTCCTGCGGGGCGTATTTGGGCAGAAACACTTCCTGCCAGACAAGCCCCTGCTTTTTCGTGTAGTCATGCTGAATCCCGTCGTAATCGTTATACAATCGGGAACAGCTCAGATAGGCGGAAGCGGCCACGGCGGAGCGTCCTGCGCCCCGGCTGACCACCTTCGCCTCCAGATGATAAATCGCCATATCTTGTTCACCTCGTTCTTTCTTTTTCTGTTTCTCTTTCGCAAAAGAGAAAATGCCCCGGAGTCAAGCTTCGGGGCATAGCCGCAAACAAAGCTGCCGGTGGCAGGTTTGTGCGGGCAGGGAGCAGACTGTTTTCAAAGCAGAAACAGCTGTGACCTGCGCAGACGATGACAGCAGCACTCGCAAGTGCTGTGGCATTGTCTGGAGGCTGCCGCAGTAGCCGCATCCGCCTCGCAGAGCGCACGTTTTCCGCAGGAAATACCACTGCCCTTCAGGGTGGTGAGTAAGTGCGCCCTTACGGGAGAAAAAAGAGGAGGTCCCCGGTTTCCCGGAGGCCTCCCATCTGAAATTTAGATTTGTTTTTCCAGCTTTCGTGAAAGATATGCCTCCAGCTCAGGTAGCTCAACAGCCTGAACCTCCGGCAGCATCTTCTCCAAGATCGCCCCCTCCTGAATGAGCCTGCGGGTGCGAGCCTTTCGCTCCTTGACCCGATTCCGCGCCTGTGCTTCCTCCAGACGGCGCTGTGCTTGCAGCAGTTTCTTTTCTGCATCTGTCATGTGAAAAATCCCCCTTATCTTCGTTTCTGCCAGACGATTTCATACCCCAGCGCGTCGGCAAGCTGAACGACTTCAACATAGCGCAGGGACTCCCGTTGGAGCTTGTTGGACAGGTTAGATACGCTGTCAGACCAGCCGTGTTCGTCCCGTAGCAGATCGACCACCTCCTGCATGGTCATTCCCTGACGGACGATGTACGATTTGATTTCGTTTCTCAGATTAGATTTCATTCAATATTTACCTCCATTATTTCGTGTGGTGTGGTTTCGTGTTGGTGATACTGGTGTACTTGTGGGTGAAAAATCTGCTGTGCCGCAAATTCGCTCAGATTTCTGACCGTGATGCCCTGTTCACAGCAGCACCCTGCCGGTTTCATCCTTCTGCGTGAAATCATAAGGAATGGTGGGATCTACTACGTCCCGGTGCAGCGGCTTCACACTTTGGTGAATCACCGGGCGGTGCATTGCATTCGGCTTGCGGTGAAAATTTTCATGAATTTCACAAGCATTGATTTTGAAGCCGTTAAAATAGGATGTCCGTGTACGGCTCGGTACGGCAAAGCTGACTTCTGTACGCTGTTGTACGCCGGTTTTGCGTACCAGCTGTTGATTCAACAGTCAATTTTTCACCCTGTCGTGAATTGCTTCACCAAACGCACAGGCAAAACCTTATTTTGCGGATGAAGTTGAAAACAGCCGTACAGAGTGTACGGCGTGTACGGCATTTTTGAAGTCCGTTCCTCGTTTTCAATACGGCAGCGGATTGAAAACTTCAATGCCCACAAAGCCACGCACCCGCTTGCCGCCAACATGAACATTGTTGGTGGCCTCCACATTGTATAGGCACTCGTTCTGCGCAAGCTCGGAGCTGAGCCTGTTTGCCGACATAGGCTTCTGCGCATTGTCCTCGCACCAGCGCTGATACGCCTCATACAGTGCCTTGGAGCTGGCCTCTCTGTCAGCTTTGAAACGGATATAGCCCTCGGATTGCAAGAACTCGATCACATTGTTGCTGCTGCGCTTGACCGTTTCCATATTTTCTCTGGCCTTGCCGGAAATGCTGAACTGATAGTTGTTCCCAATCAGTCGATGCAGACCCTCCAGACACCAGAGAAAGATACCCTCTTTCTCCCGCAGTAGCTTGTCCACCAAAAACGGATCATCCGCTCTGCCTGCTGGCCGGTCTTTGGTGGTCAGCACGATCTGGCGGCGAAAGAAACCGTCGGACTTATCATGCAGGGCCGTCAGTGCACCGTTGCCGAAGCAGAGGAAGCGAACATAGAGCTGGCTTTGGTAACTCTGGACGCCCTTGCGCTCCATGTCCATTTTGCACTCGGACGTGACGATGGATTTGATATAGTTGGTCTTGGGCAGGGCGCTCAAATCCATATCATCGTCCACCATTAGGAGTTTGTTCTCCAAGTCCGCACGGCTGAACCGGTTGCTCTCCACCTTCTGGATGCTGGTGGTATTCATGCTGTCTCCCAGCAGCGAGCGCATGACCAGCCCGATGCGGCTTTTACCCTCGCCGCCCTTGCCGATGAGCATGAGCATCTTCTGTCCCTTGGTGGTTGGCAGCAGGCAGTAGCCGAGAAACTCCTGCAAGGTGGGAATATCCTCCGGTTGCAGCAGCTCGGACAGGAATTGCAGCCACTTTTTCGGAGTGGGCGCGTCAGGGTTGTAGGCGACCGTCAGCCGGTTGTTGCAGTAGCTCTTGTCGGCGGTAAAGCTGCCGTCCATGAAATACGTTCCGTTGGCAACATGGATGCGGTCCGTCTCAATGGGCAGCGGCGGCGAATACGCTTGCAGCTTGATGCTGGCAAGCAGATTTGTCACAACTTTGGACAGTCCGGAGGTCAGAACTCCGGAGATTTCCTCCAGAATAAGATTGCCGATCTGCCCCTCGTCCTCGATCAACCCGTCCACGGTGAACAGCCGACCACGCACACATTTCATAGGGTGCTTGTCCAAAAACTGTTGGCAGAACAGCACCTCATTGATGTGTCTGCCGTTGTACCACTCAGGCCACGTCTGCGGTGTCATATCCATCTTCGATTTCCTCCTTGTGAATTTTCTCTAATCTTTGCCGCAGCTCATCCAGCTTGCCGTCCGCCATCTGCTGCTGCACCACTTCGGCACGTTCAAAAGAATCGCCAGCACAAAGACTATCCAAGTAATATTCCGTCTGGTCGAGGTTGCGGCAGGCCTCCACGAACCGTGCATGAACAGGCTCGTCAGGTGACTGCGACGCATACTGCACCTTCCAGTCCCGCAGAACACGGGCATAATCGGACAGAACAGAAAAGCACAGCCGCTCGTTTTCCATGAGCTGCTGTGCTTCTGTTCGGATGCGTTTTGCGTGGAGCGCCGCTGCGCTGGGCGGTTTGTCCGGGCTGAGATGAAAATCTGCCATCAGCTTCCGTGCTGCATCGTAGGGCGAAAGCTGAAATAGTCTGCCTACAAAGTCGATTACGTCTCCGTGTTCCCCACAGGCGAAGCAATAGTAGTGATCGTCTGCCACATACAGGCTGGGATGCCGGTCATTATGAAATGGGCAGAGGGCCATGCCGTAATGGTTGACCTCCACGCCGTACCGCTCCGCTGCCTCCCGGCAGCTTACGCCATATTTGACAATTTCAAAAAGATTCATTGTACCTCCATTTCTGCACAAAAAACGGCGGCCTGCCCGGTCTGGGGCAAGCCGCCGTTCGCGTCTTATCTTATGCTGTTTTTGTTTCTTTCTCCGGCAAGGCCGGTTCAATCTTTGTCTCTCGCAAGGCCTTCTTTCGCGCACCCTGTCGCTTGATCTGTGCCGCATACCGGCAATCGTCACTGCAATATTTCACATCTGACCTCGTCGTGGTGAACACCTTGCCGCAGTTTTCGCAGGTACACTCCCGGCTGCGGCTCTCCGCCGCCTCCTGCCGGTAGAATTTGGAGCGGCAGTTGGGGCCGCAGAACAGGGTGTTTGTCCGCTTGGAGGCAAATTCCTGCCCGCAGCACTTGCAGGTCAGCATGAAGGGCTGTCCGACGGTGTGTTCACCGGCCTTGATTTTCTGATACCGCTCCCGGCTCTTAATCCGGTGTCGCTTGAGCTGCTCCTGCCGTTTGATTTCTTCCTCGGTCAGCTCCGGTGCGGGAAGTTCAAACTGCCCGATAAAGCGAAGGTGGATCTCCACCTCCTGTACCCGGTCGCCGTCGATCTTTTCCGGGGCGTGTACGATAATTTTCTCCACGAACTCATTGATCATGGGCGTGGTCAGCTCGGAGAAGTCCGTGTACTTCTTTGCCAGCTCCAGAAACTGCTTGGCTCGGTCGGTGTCCTCCGAAAAGGCAGACATCTGCGTTTCCATTTCTGAGACGGATGCTGTCAGCGTTTTCTGCTCATTTTCGTAATCTGCCAGTAGGCTGTCAAACCGTTCGCCGGTGATGCGCCCGACGGCAAAGGACTCATAGAGCTTCTTGATGATGGTATCCAGTTCGGAAATCCGCTTTTTCTCCTTGTTCAGCCTCCGCTTGGTTTCCTTGGCCGCTTCTGCCTGCCGCAGTTGGGAGGCAGAGCGCACCTTCTCCAGAAAGGCGTCCCGGTCGGAGATGGCAAAGGTGCTGGCTGCCCGGATGGTTTCCAGAATCAGCTCCCGCAGCACCTTGCTGCGGATATAATGTCCGCTGCAAGCATGGGTGCGCTTCTGATGTGCCAGCGTATAGGTGGAACAATCGTAAAAGTCGGACGGATAAGGATTATTCTCCGTGCCGCCTCTTGAGCGATGGTTCATCATCTTTGCACCGCAGTCCGCACAGAATACAAGCCCTGTCAGCGGATTGGCCTCGCCCAGCGTGTCATGCCGCCGTGGTGTTTTCCGCAGCTTCTGTGCCAGCTCCCATGTTTCTGCGTCTACGATGGCTTCGTGGGTGTTCTCGAAGATCAGCCACTCCTCCGGCGGATTCATGACGGGCGTTTTATCCTTGTAGGACCGCTTGCGGGAACGGAAATTCACCGTATGTCCCATATACTCCGGCTTGGAGAGAATCTGTCCGACGATATAGCCGCTCCAGTTATGGGGGTTGGGAAATTCCTCTTTACTTTTCCAGACACCCTTGTTCTGCTTGCCGAAGTAGACCGCAGGCGTGTCGATCTTGTCATCAAACAGGATGCGGGCGATGTCGTAAGGGCCTTTGCCCTCAATGGTCATTCGGAAAATGCGCCGTACCACGGCGGCCGCTTCCTCGTCGATCAGCCAGTGGTATTTGTTCTCCGGGTCTTTCTTATAGCCATAGATGGCGCAGTTGGTGGTGGGCTTGCCGGACTCGCCCTTGACGCGAATGGCAGTTTTCTGCTTGCGGCTCAGGTCACGAAGATACCACTCGTTCATGATATTGAGGAAGGGCGCAAATTCGTTGCTGTTCTGATCGTCGCTGTCCACGCCGTTGGCAATCGCAACAAAGTGGACGCCGTGCTGCCGGAAGAATACCTCCGTGTAAAAGCCGGTTTGCAGGTAATCACGCCCCGCCCGGCTCATGTCCTTGACAATGACATGGTCTACCTTCCCGGCCTCGATGTCTGCAATGAGCTGCTTCCATGCCGGGCGCTCAAAATTGCCGCCGCTCCAGCCGTCGTCTGTATAGTGCCGACAGTTGGTGTAGCCTCTCTGCTGGGCGTAGCTTTCGAGGTATTTTTTCTGATTCACGATGGAATTGCTGTCGCCGGCATTGTCATCGTCACGGCTCAGCCGCTCATACAGAGCGGTGATCTTTTCCTCAGTCTGTTTCATGCGCATTCGGCGCTCCTTTCAGACTGACGGCTCATTTGTGGTGCTTCCATTATACCACAAGTGCCGTCATTTGTAACCCCTTCATTGCGGATCATCCGCAGAATCTTTTCCTCCATAGTCTCCGCTGCTGTTTCGCTGAATGCGACCCTTACCTTATAGGTGGTGCCGCCGATGCGCCGAATGATGAACTGTTCCTGTTTCGTTTGCTCCATAGGCTTCCTCCTTGCGTAGTCTGTTGGTTTTTGATATAATAAGTCCGGTTCCGTTGGCTGTAAGCCAACTGCGTCTTTGCGCTGATTTTCCATACTCATTTCTCCTTTCTGTCCTCTGTGTTTTAAGGCAGTAACCTTAGTAACTTGCGTTTAGATTACCCTTTCACTAATAGGAGAAAAACGAGGTGTAAATCGGAACTGTTTTTTGAGAAAAAGAAAAATATTTTTTCGAGGAGGTGAAGCTGTCGTGGAACCATGGGAGGATGAACTGCTGTGGGATGATGATTTTTCCGATGAGGAAGAAGATACCGAGGAGCAAATAGAGGAAGCCGACCTTGAAATGGATGAGGATAGCTTTGCCGATTGGGAGGATGCGCCGGAGGATGAGCGCTTGGAGGAGACTCTGGCAGAGGAACGCGCTCTGGAGCTGGAAAGCGAGCTGGAGCAGGACGAGCATCCCAGAAACTATGCCGCCGAGCTGGAGGACGAGGCGGAAGAAGCCGCGCCCACCAGTGAGAAGCGGCTCAAGCGGGAAATTCGCGCAGAGGCTCTTCGGCGGCTGGAGGAAGCAGCCCGGACGGAATCGGATTTTTTGACTGTGGTAGACGAGTGGAACAAGCTGGACAGAAATCGGGAACGCCGGGAGCGTGACCACGAAAACCTGCGCGGGGATGTGCCGTTGGAGTTTCAGGCCGTGCCAGAGCCGAGAATCGTGCCGCTGTGGATGAACGCCCCGGATTACCGTCAGCTTTGCAGCGGCTTCTTTCTGGACATTCTCTTTGACTGCCCCTATGAGATGCACGAGCTGACGGCGGACAAATTCATCTCCGATTTAATTCGTGATCTCAGCGAGGAGCATAAGGAAGTCCTGTTTTACCTTTCCCTGCGGCTATACAGCGCCACACGACTGGCAGTGCTGCGGGGACAGTCCGACCGGAACATCCGCAAGCTGCGCCTGACTATTCACAAGAAGCTGCAAAGAGCTTTCTACCAGAATTTGCAGGAAAAGCAGGAGGCGGGCAACAGCCTGACGCTGCGGGAACAGGAGTTTTTCCGTGTATTCGGAGAGCTGCTGCAAACCATGGGCAAGAATGCGGTAATTCGCCCGGAGAACAAAACGCCTCCGAGGAAAAAGAAAACCGCCCTTGACGAGGTCAAGGACGGTTGATACAATAGTAATATGGTTGATATATAGTTGGATTACAAATTGAGAGGAACAGCGTCATGAAGAATCTCTTTGAGCAGTCCCGTTCCCATTGGGTGCGGTATGACTGCTATGAACTGAAAACCGCCGCAGACGGCAAGCGGTATATCACGCCGGGAAAGAATGCCAAGCCCGATATTTATAACCCTCTGAAGGAAGCGCCGGGAATCGTGCTGGATGCGCTGAATGTGGGGATGCTGATGATGAACCGCAGTCCGGAGGAGGAAGTGCAGAAAGCCGTTCTGGAGTTTGTGACCCATTACGGTCTGCTGGGATTGATGACAGCGCTGCCCACCACGCCGTCCTTCATGGACTACGAAAAGGTGTATCTGCCGAAAAACCATTTCATCAAGGCGGAGTCCATGGAAACCGAGGACTATCTGGCACTGTTCTATCCCTTTGACCAGCTGGATGTGGTGAAACAGGGTGTTGAGTCCAGTTGGAGCGTGTCCAGCGACCGAACAATGGTGGCGCTGACCATGACCTTTGCGGACGAACCTATGGCAAAAACCATGAGCTTCCAGCGGGAGTATGCCGAGCCTTACGAATGGGTGGCGCAGCAGTTCAAGGACTGGGCCTTCACCCTGACCACATCCATTCTGTATTACAATGATTATGACCTGATCGACGAGGACACCCGGAACCTGTACCGCAAGGGCATGGCCGCTTTCGGCGGCATTGCGCCCAGCTATCATATTGAGCTGCTGGACAAGCCGACCATCTATTGGGACTTCCATTCGCTGCTGCTGGGCATTCAGATGATGTTCAGCTTCATGCTGGTGGATGGAGAGAAGCCCCTGCGACTGTGCAAGCACTGCCAGAAGGTATTCCTGAGCAGCCGCTCCAATTCCGCTTTTTGCAGTCCCCACTGTAAGAATCAGTATAATGTCTATAAAAGCCGGGGGAAGAATAGAGGACAGGAGGATGAAGAAAATGGATGAGAATATGACACTTACTCCATATGAAACAAGAGAGATTTTGTTTTATAAAACAGACAACGGTGATGTCCGGGTTGAGATCCTGTTATATCAGGAAAATCTATGGCTGACGCAAGCAAAGATGGCAGAATTGTTTGAAGTGCAGAAAGCGGCCATCTCGAAGCATCTGAAAAACATCTTTGCCTCTGGTGAGTTGATGGAGGATTCAGTTGTTTCCATTTTGGAAACAACTGCGGCAGACGGGAAGAATTATCCCACGAAATACTATAATCTGGATGCCATCATTGCAGTCGGATACAGGGTTAATTCAAAAAAGGCAACCATGTTCCGTATCTGGGCCAACAGAATACTGAAAGAGTATATTATCAAAGGCTATGTCATGGACGATGAGCGCCTGAAAGAGCCGGAGAATTTCTTTGGAAAAGATTATTTTGAGGAACAGCTGGAACGCATTCGTGACATTCGCTCCAGTGAACGGCGCTTCTATCAAAAGATTACGGACATTTATTCGCAATGCAGCGCTGACTATGATGTGGACAGTCCTGTTACAAAAGAGTTTTTCGCCACCGTACAAAACAAACTGCATTACGCCATTACAAAGCACACCGCAGCGGAGATCATCTATGACCGGGCAGACAGCACGAAACCGAATATGGGGCTTACAACATGGAAAAATGCACCGAGCGGCAGAATCCGAAAATCCGATGTTGTGATAGCGAAAAACTATCTGGATGAAACTGAGATGGGAAGCCTGAACGAAATCGTCACGATGTATCTGGATTATGCCGAGCGACAGGCGCGCCGTGGAAACATCATGTATATGCGGGATTGGGTCGCACGGCTGGATGCGTTTTTGCAGTTTAACGAGGAAGAAGTGCTGCATCACAAAGGAAAAGTGACGGCGGCCATTGCAAAAGCCTTTGCCGAAAGTGAATTTGAGAAATACCGTGCCATTCAGGATCGGCTGTATCAGAGTGACTTTGACCGGCTGGTAGCCAGCACGGAGCAAAAGAACTAAAACGCAGAAACGCCCGTTATCGGCCATGTTGCCAATAACGGGCGTTTTATCAAGCATATACAAGCTCGGTCAGGACAATTTCCTCTGCACGGTTGCGGATACTGTTCATGCGGCGCACCCATTCCATCTGGTCGACGGCTTTCATGGCTTCTGTCACGCCTTCCTGCTGCGCCATAGCGGAAACGACGGTTTCCATACGCTCGTTGCAGGCTTGGTCAATCTCGGCAAGATGCCGGTGCAGCGTTCCGCTCGTGAGATAGTTTGCATAGAGGACAGGATGATACTCTTTCAGATAGCTTCGGCGCATAAGCCCGTACTTGCCGATCTGATAGTCCGGTTCTTCCGGCAAGGAGAGGTTTGGAATGAGATAATCGCCCACTTGACGGTATGTGCCGCCCATTTGCTCAAATAGAGATTTCATAAGAATCAGCTCCTTTTTGTGTTGATTGCCAGCGTTTATAAGGATTATTCTGCCCCTTTTCTACAACTGCTGTTCCATTCACCACAAATGAGCCGCAGTCATATGTATTAGGCGGGATAAACCACCCTTTACATATTAACTCTTGATTGGAAATGGAATTGCTTTCGCCTTGCAGCTCGTCCTCATGGGATAGTCTTG
>ERZ1026848.417-NODE-417-length-24031-cov-36.079037_pt1 | contig 24031 bp, 20 predicted proteins | sample MGYA00380154_ERZ1026848 | MGnify/ENA primary metagenome ERZ1026848 (study PRJEB33269, sample SAMEA4719790) | human gut metagenome | biome: human-associated habitat; feature: organic feature; material: feces | place: Cameroon | collected 2013-10 ...
AAGCTTTGACGCCTACTTCGGGGACACCAGCTTCAGCAAAAAGTATCTGCCCAAGGTCCCGCCGGAGATCATGGAGCGGAGCAGCGCTTTCGGCGTCAGCCGGTATCGGGTCATGGAAGAATATCTGCCCTAACACGCAGGCAGCGGGACAAGCCTATATGGCCTGTCCCGCTGCTTTCTCTGTCCGGATCCTGAAAAATGTTTTCTTTGTCTATGGCGGTGCATCCGTTGAGCTGCTGCCTATGTCCTACTCCTCGTCATCATCAGACCACGAGGAGATCATGTGAATATCCCCGGTGTCCATGTCCATCGCCATGTGATCTCCCATGCGCATCATGAGATCCCCATCGGAGTCCATCGCCATGCTGTCAGAAATGCTCATGGCGAAGTCGCCGTCATCGTAGTCAAAAATGTACTTTGACATACCGTGCACCTCCAATTTTAATCATCGTATTCCGGATAGTCAGGCGCCCACTCGGGCATCCAATGCGCTTTGTTTCTGCGGTTTGCATTGTGAGTTCTCTGGTGCGATCTGTGGTTCGGATTCATCTGATTGGCCCGATTGTCAGCGTCAGCTTGATATGCCTTGTTATTGGGATTATGCAGATTTGCCCAGTGATCCAGTTGTGCTTTGGTATGTGTTTTTCCTGATACCTTTCCCATAATCAGCCTCCTTTCTGAACCGAAAAAAGCCCACGCACTTTGCTTCGTGCGTGGACTGCGATCATCCGGAAGACCGCTTTGCACGCAACAAAACAAACCCGACGAAAGAACACTTTCTTCGGTTCGATTTTGTGGTGCAAAGCATCGAAACAACAGGGGGACAACGACAGTCAACCAGCAAACTGCTTTCTCAATTCCATAATGAGAATTTGATTGGAATCAATAGTTTCGAGGATTTACTCATTTGTCCGCTAAATTGTCTATATCACTACATAGGTTCAATATGATTCGTACTCTCATGATACGAATGGTTGAAGCTTAGGATAGTCCAACAATTCAGCGTTATCATGATAACATGAATGGGAAGCGAATGCAATGGGTAACTACACATTTCACCCCATGATTCCAATTTTATTGCCGTTTTCGTAAATATCCGTACCATCTTCACAGTGGTTGGGACCCTCGTACTCCACCCAACCGAAGCCCGCTACATAGACTTTGTCACCGGGCTGCAGTTCTTTAGGAGGTTTGGGCGGAGTTGGCTCTGGTGCGGAATTCTTAGCGGATGCCTGCCCCGTGGAAGGCTGGAGTTCGGAAACTACAGGTGTTTCAATAGGCCCTATCTCCGGTTCAGGTTGCTCTTCTTGGGGCGTTTCTTGCTGTTGAATCGCTCTTTTTTCTTTCTCTGGCAGTAATGTGAGCTTCTCTTCTGTTTCAATTCCCACGATGGTCGCTTTCTGGGCGCTCACAGCGGTTTCTGTGGCCGGGGCGGGTGTTTCCTCGACCACATTGCCATGTGGCCACACAGCGGCACACATGGCGACACCGGCGGCAATCATGGCTGCTATGACGAACTTCTTCATTTCTCTTCCTCCCTTGCAGATGCGAAACGAGCCCCCAATCCCATTGCCGTTCGGCAGGAGACTGAGCGCTCGTTTTCGTAGTGATTGAGTTCCACAGCGAGTTTCCACGCCAGTTCAAATCCGGCGATAAAGCTGTCGATGGAGGTATCCTCCGCAATATGGTCTTTGGCGTCGATGATCTGGAGCACCAGCCGGCGCTCTGGTTTGCCCAGCACCTCGCTCAGTGCTTGATGACATTCCTCAATTTCCTGTTTCTGAGCTGGGAGTTCAGGTGGGGTATAGAAGCAGTCATATAGGTCTTTCAGCAACTTGTATTTCATGCGCTCGCCTCCTTGCAGCACAAACATATACCACAGTTCGGCGGAAACTGCTACTGAAACTTTTTTAGAAAAATAGCGGCTGGAACATTGCGTTTCAGCCGCTATTTAAGATGTGGGGTACTCGTGGTGTGGGCTCGCAGGTTAGCTATACCCCCATAGGTCATATTGCCAAACATCTTCATTGATGCACTAATCAACACCAAGTAACACCAAGAGAGTTGATTATATAAATACTGTGCACAAACTTTCTCCTGTAATCCTGTGTTATACAGTTTTTAAAGATAAAGCCTTATAAAAAATGGTCTTCAACAATGCGATTAAGCTGAGCAGATATTTCTGAAAAGTTCTTATTCAAATCAAGTGTTTTCACACTGATTTGATTACCGCTCATCCGATAGCGGTTGTCCGGCTGGATTGCTTCGTCTGTTGCGGCATACAGAAGCATGCCGGATACCTGATGCGGTTCGTTGCCGAACTCCGCCGCTTTGTTCTTCACATAGGTGAAAATCTGATACAGATTACCGGAATGCAAGGTATGCACATCATACTGAGCTTGCGTGGTGTGTGTATAGTACTTGGCATCAATGATGAGGACCTCATTGCCTCTGGTCAGCATAATGTCGCTTTGCATGACCGGAAGCATGGTGCCAATTCCATCGTCCAACGCCCACGGAATCTGAGATGCCGTTGCCGTTACCTGTGGACATTCCTTGGCGTAATACTCCAGTATAAATTTCTCATACAGGCGGTTCATGCGCTGCTCGTCAATGAAGGAAGCCAGTCGGTATTCGCCGGAGTCCGAGGTCAACAGCATTCCTTCGAGGATCAGTTGGCACAAACTAATGAGCATACGATAGGTATTGTTGTTCCGTTGAAACCGAATGGCCGACCAGTGAATTGTGCCAGGGTCAATGGTATCAATATTTGAAAAGAACAACATTTCCTTCTTCAAATCGCTTTTGTATGCTTGATCCACCCTTACATGACGGAGCAAGAGCATCACGGTCGTTTTAAGAATCTGGTTCAGCAGATTGTTTTCGGAAAGCTCATCATATTCACATGTCAATACCTGCCTCCTTGCGAGGCGGTTCTGTATCGTTCCAGGCATGTCAATTTTGCCGCGAACAGCAGTGACCGTCTCCTTTTGGTTCAAATACTCCCGATACAGCCCCTGTTTCAACTGGCTACTGATGCCCTTTGCCAGAATCGCAGCGAAGAGGTTGTGTATGTTTTCGAACTCTTCGGTAGCAACATCCTCATAGCCGCCCTGATTCAGAGTCGTGAAGGCATACGAAAGCATATAATATATGTTTTTTATGAAGATGCTCTTATCCTTGATCATTGAAACACACCCTGCAAAATATTCTCCCAACGCTGGAGTTTGTTTGCGTCATCGAACCAGTACTCGCTGAGCATCGGCAGAATATCATAGTCGACAATGGAGTGTAGCCACTCATCCGTGCAGATATCTCTGCCGCAGAAATAGCTGTGGCCGATGCAGAAACCCTTACCCAGCGACTTATCTGAGGTAATTTCGCGATTCAGGTCCTTAACTTTGGATACCAGTTCGTTCAGCGTTTCGTTATTCAGCCCGTTCTGATAATGGATGAAGCCCTCGGAATCAAAACCAGGTTCGACCTCAAAGAAGCTGAAGCGGCGACGGAGTGCATAGTCGATCATGGCAAGACTGCGGTCTGCCGTGTTCATCATACCGATGATATATAGGTTCTTGGGGACGGAGAATGAGAGCCCATTGTATGCCAGCGTTGCCTTGGTGCCCCGGTAATCTCTTTCAATCAGCATGAGTAGCTCACCAAAAATTTTGCTCATGTTGCCACGATTAATCTCATCGATAATGAAGAAAAATTCCTTGTCCGGCTGGTTGGCGGCTTTCTGGCAGAAACGATAGAAAATGCCGTATTTCAATTCAAACCCATCCTCTACAGGCTTGTAGCCCATCATAAAGTCCTCATAGGAATAATTCTGATGGAACTGAACAAACTCGATACGGCTATCATCCTTTTCTCCCATTATGGACCATGCCAGACGCCTTGCAGCGAAGGTTTTGCCGACGCCGGGAGCCCCCTGCAGGATGATGTTCTTCTTGTTACGGAGAACTGCCACAAGGTTTTCATAGCGTTTTTCGGTCATATATACTTCATCGAGAAAATCGCTCTTTGTGTAAGCATCAATAGAAGCTTCCACAGTAACAGGATTTTCTTCACGAATCATATCGAGGATGAAGTCATATTCGCCTCTTGTGAGTTTGAACAGGCTACCCTGCGGATTCTGGAAATACTCCATGCGTTCCAGTTCCGGGCATTCCTTCAGCGTCGCATAGTCAATGGGAGAAGTCAAGCCTTCCACTTTTTCGAAGAGTAACTTTTCACCGTCCTGTTCTGCGCTGATACGGCCGATTGCTACAATCTGCTTTGCCGGATTAGACTCGTAGCCGATAATCATGTCGCCGGCTTTCGCATCCAAGAAGTTCTGAAAAATACGGCGTTTGTTACCGTTTTCATTGTAGAGTGTGTAGGACTGCACTTCTCCGACAGCAATGTCGGAAAAACTCCAGATTTTTGGATTCGCATTCAGCCACCAATAGCCGTGGTCTTCTTCGCTGGGCGCTGCTTTCACATACAGTTCAATCCCGGACAGATCAATCTTATCCAGGGCGGCGGACAGCTCGTCACGAAGCCTCCAGGTGTAAGAGCCTTGTTCCTCTTTTGACGCATAGCGTCCCACATAGAGAATCGGCCACCACTTCGAGTTTTCCGTATCCTCTTCCATAACCGGGCAGCCGGTTTTATCCGCAATTCTTCTGGCAAGCGCAGACGATCCGGCAATGTAAAAATTCTTGGATTCGCCGTATTTGACTGCAAGCTGCGTGCAGGTGGCCTGACCGCCGTAGTCTTTCATGCGCTTCATGATTTCAAGACTTCCAGTAGTGAATATCTCGGGATCACCCAGCAGTTTCACCCAATCGTCCTCAGAGAAGCCGGGAGTATATGTTGCTGGAAACCACTCACTCTCCGCTTGAATTTCTGAATCCTTCTGTGCGTAAAATCTGCTGATATAAAATCCCACATCGATGGTCAGAGTTTTGAGTTCAGGGTCGGGATAGCAGGTGTCCGTCATCTGTGACTGAAACAGATTGACGAGTTCCTTGTCCTCTTTGAGGGCAAGGCTGATTTCATCGTAGAGCTTCAGAAAGTTTCGAATGTTATCGGCATAGGCGCCTTTCTTGAAATGGTATTCTGCCTCAAGCTCATTTGCGACGGTTTTTACTTCACCGAACTTGTAGATGTAATACTTATCCGGATAACGCAGCCAGAGATAGGTACTGATAGCGTTCTCATACTGGTAATGCTGCGCAGCACCGTTTCCGTATTTCTCAAGTAGAATAGAGGACTGCAATTTAAACGCATTCATGCGCTCATACACATCCTTGCTCTCGTCGAACAAGGCAATAAACATTGCTCGGACCTCTTCCGGAGCGGCTTTGGCAAAGCCAACAATCATACCCTTCGGGAAGTTGTTACTGGAAGCCAGCAGATTAAAGGTCTTGTCAAGGGAGCGATTCAGCATTTCAGGGAAATTCTGAGCGTTTACATCCCAATTGTCCTGAAACCATTTCACAGCTTCCCATTTGTATTTTTCGTTGCCCCACTGCGTGGAGACAAAATTCTGCTTGTAGTGCGCCAGTACATCTTTCAATCGAAATTGGTCAAACATGATGCTACCCCTTTATGCCTCTCTCAGGCTTTTATAAATCTCGTCTGTAAAGATACCAAGGACCTGTCGCTTGATCTCATCGTTGCTGAGAAGAAGCGAGAAGAAGTCCTGGTTCTGCTCCAAGCCCTCAATCAGTGCATCGTCAATGTCATCAAAATACGAAAATTCAAAATCTTTGACGGTATTATTCCGCGCGCTGGTTTTCAGCTTGTCGGACTTCAGCAGAATATCCCGAATCTGCAGCATAGCCTTGACTGCTACATCATTATCGTAGGCTTTTCCCGTGCGGCTGTTGATTTCAGCGATGATCTGGGAAAGCCGTTCTTCCTTCGCTTCGGTCAGGCCAAAACTCTCGGTGGTCGGCAGCTTTACCACAGGCTGTGCGACAAGGTTTTGAGTCGTATGTTCCTCCGCCTTTTTCTGAACAAAATTGGTGGCCTTGATTTTACCGTCCAGATTATATCCGCCGCCCGGATGCTTGATATTGATGTAAGCCAGCAAATAAGTGATGAAGTTATATTTCTTGTGCAGGTCGGTATCCTCGAAACAGGACACCTGCAGCAGAAACTCATAAAACCGGACGAAATGGCGCATCATGGACACGATCTCATGCTGTTTGATTAGTTCGTATTGCTCGATCCTATTTTTTGCCCGCTTGAAGTAGAAAGTCAGCTTCTGCTTATCCTTGGAGGAGATATTCCCCTTGTAGAGCAGTTCGTTGGCTTTTTCAATATCATCAGGGTCAAGAATAGTATACGCATCGATCTGTGCCTCCAAATCGTAGATCGCCATCGGCGTTACGGAGGTGGAAAGCAAGGTGGTCGTATAATACGGTGCGAACGCCGCCTTGATGTCCTCGTATGTATTCACAAAGTCCAGCACAAAGGTTTTCTTCTCGAACGGCGGGCAGATTCGGTTCAGGCGTGAAAGCGTCTGAACGGCAGAAACACCTTTCAGCTTCTTGAGGACATACATGGCGCAGAGCTTCGGCTGGTCGAATCCGGTCTGATACTTATTGGCAACCAGCAGCACCTGATAGTCATCCCTGTCAAATTCTTTTGTCAGCCGATCCTCCGGGAAGCCGTTCATGGAAACCTCGGAGTATTCGGTGTCATCGTCCGGCAGCTTCACCTTACCAGAGAAAGCAACCAATGCCTTGATATCGGTGTAGCCTTTTTTCTGAGTGTAATTCTCAAATGCCTGACGGTATTTGACCGCACCTTGCCGGGAAGCGGTGATGACCATTGCTTTTGCCATACCGCCGAGTTCCGGCATAACCGTGGTACGGAAATGCTCCACGATGACCTCCACGCGCTGCGCAATGTTCGTTTCATGCAGCTCCACAAAACGGGCAATCTGCCTTTTTGCATCAGCTGTCTTGCAGCGGGGATCTTCTTCGATTTCCTTGTTCAGCTGATAGAAGGTATCATAAGTGGTGTAATTCTGAAGCACATCCAGAATAAATCCTTCCTCGATGGCCTGCTTCATGGAATAGATATGGAACGCCTCACGCTGTCCCTTGGTGTTCAGTCGACCAAACAACTGAATCGTTGTGGGCTTGGGCGTGGCGGTGAACGCAAACATGGAAACATTGGCTTGCTTGCCGTTGCGACGGATCTCGTCAGTGATCATATCCTCCACATCACCGTTTTCCTGCTCACCGGAGCCCAACGACATGGTGACTGCTGCCATATCCTTACCGGCAGTAGAAGAATGCGCCTCGTCGATGATAACGGCGAATCGCTTGCCTTTCAACCCTGCAACACTGTCCACGATGTACGGGAATTTTTGAATCGTAGTAGCAGTAATCTTCGTATTGCCGTTCAGGGCAATCGCAAGGTCGGCGGAGTTGCACTTATCGTCCATCACACGGATAAGGCCGGCTTTGTGTTCCATGCCCATAATGGCTTTCTGAAGCTGGCGGTCAACGACAACACGGTCGGTGACGATGACGACATTATCAAAAATAATTTTGTTATCTGCATCGTGCAGCGAAGTGAGGCGGTGTGCCAGCCATGCGATGGAGTTTGTTTTGCCGGAACCCGCGCTGTGCTGAATCAGATAATTCTGCGTAGAGCCATTTTCACGCACGTCGGCCAGCAGTTTACGGATCACATCCAGCTGATGGTATCGTGGAAAGATGATGTTTTCAGACTTCTTCGTTTTCCCAGTCAGCTCATCCTTGCTTTCCTTGGTTTCGATGAAGATGAACTTGCTGATGAGGTCAAGGACGGTGTTCTTTTTCAAAATGTCCTCCCACATATAGGAGACACTGTACTTGTCTTTGAAGGTGGGGTTGCCCGCACCGGCATTGACGCCTTCACCGTTGCCCATGTTGAAGGGCAGGAAGAAGGTAGAGTTCCCGGCAAGCTTGGTGGTCATATAGACCTGTTCCAGATCCATCGCAAAGTTCACAAGGCACCCGGCCTTGAAGCGGAACAGTCTGGTGTTCGGATCACGGTCAACCCGGTACTGATAAATGGCGTCTTGGTACGACTGGCCGGCGGCATTGCACTTCAGTTCAAAGGACATAATTGCGATACCGTTCAGGAAGATGACCAGGTCAACACGCTCATCATCGCTTGCCCAGACCTCCTCCATAACGGAGAAAATATTCTTCTCATACTTTGCCAACAGTTCCCGGTTAAAAGTGGTGGCAGGCTTGGTGTACATAAGCTCCAGCTTCATATTGGAGATTTCAATGCCGTGCTTCAGCACATCCAGCAGGCTGCCGCGCGCTTTTGTGACCTCAGAGTTGATGAAGCTGACGAGAGTGTCCTCCAGGTCGGCTTTGTAGATTTTGCGAAGCGCCGCCATCTCATCTGGCTGGGTATCGTTCAGAAACTGAAATAGTAGCTCCCGATCTATAGCAAAGAGGCGGTCATAACTTGTCGCTTTGCGGACGATGTAACCGTTGTCCTGCGAGAGCCTGTCCATGATGAAATGCTGATATTCTTTTTCGGAGAGAATACTTGTCATTTCTTTCGTTCCTCCTTGTGCCGCTTTTGTATGGCTGCAACCGCTTTTGGATTGAAATGTGCATGGCGAATCAAGTGATACCCATCCTCATCGGCGTAAAGCACACGTTTCGGTTGATTGTTGTTCGACACTTGAATTTCAACCCATCTACGTTCTGGATACTGCGAGGAGCCAATCGAAAAAATAACTGCTCCGTTTTTCTCAAGCGCATCCAAAGCTGCATTGTATTCGCTCCGTGCAATGGTATAATCCACGTCAAATAGATTTGCAAAAGCGGCTGTAGCATGAGCCAAGCTGTCGAACTCAGCATCCTTTGTTTTAGCCAATTTAAAATCGGCTTCCGCAACAAGCAAGGCTACGCCCCAGAACTCAGATTCTATGAATTCAACCTTCATGAGACGGGTACCTCCTTCTTGCCGGTTACATACTCAAAAATCAGAGATTTCCTGTATTCGTCGAGTGTTGCAAGCTGTGCTTTTTTATCAGCGATAACGGCATCCGCTTTTGAAAGCACAGAATCGATGTGCTTTACGATGGCATTCTGCTCATCCAGCGGCGGTACCGGATAGGAAAGCTCTGCCAGCTTGTTCCACCGAAGGTCACAGGAGCGCACACGAATGCCGGTCGCCAAAGCAAGGAACACATCACTGTAAGCCATACTGCGAAGATAATACATGATGTACCGCTTGCATTGGTCGGTATCCAGCACATTGAGCACTGGAGAAGCCTTACCGCGTGAATCAGAGATGCCGATAGCACCAGCAAAGCCGTCCATACCGTGAATAACCAAGTCGTCAACATCGATGCCTTGATATCCGATTTCCTTGTCGGACATTGTAAATCCGTCCTCACGGCGATTGCTTCTGAGAGTGACCTCCCCATCACGGAAACAAGTGATTACACCGTCATTCTCACGCACGGGCTTCTGCATATAGCGAAGAATGTACTTGCCACGGATAACGCCCCAGTGAGCTGGCATATCGCCAATCCACTGAATTCCGCTGTCCTTCATCTCCGCATCCGGGTTCAGCCCCTTGGTAACGGTTTCGGTGATGACAGACCGTTTGTACTGCTCCAGCGTGTTGATCTGGGTCTGAATATCGGCGGTCAGCGCATCAATCTCGGCACATTTTGCACTGAGGAATGCTGCAATTGTTTTCTGTTCATCTTTTGGCGGAAGTGCAACTAAACTTTCGTAAAACCACAACGCATATAGGTTGCGTTGTATCGTTCCTACACCACGAGAAGCTGTTTCGTATTGTTGAACCATGCTTCCGTCTCGGAGTAGAAAATTCATATAGCCTGGGTCACATTTGTCACTCAGTGAAAAGACAAAATACGCAGGGCTAATAATGCCATCATATTTTGAAACTCCAACTGAGCCTCTCCATGCCTGCTGATTATTTAATACAAAGTCCCCAACATGGACATTTTGATAATTTGACAAGTCGGCACTCGGCTTATGGACTTGCATACCATCGGAATCATTGTAAGAGATAACACCTCTATCCAAATATACAGACAGCAAATCATGATCGCCACTGTTCTTTTCACTCCGTAATGACAAGAGTGACTTGATACGATATGTTCTCCAATGTGCAGGTATTTCTCCTATACTTGCAATTCCGCTGTATTTCGTCTCAGTCATATTGTCACCGCCTTCATTCAAACAACTGCGCTACACGCTCAGATACGGAAAGCTCCAACTCTGAAAATTTCGCTTCCAGTTCCTCACTGGCTATCGGTTGCTGATACTTATAGAAATACCGTGTGAACGGGATTTCCGCCCCGGTTTTGATAACAGGCTTCTTTGCCCCGAGGTTCTCCTCGAAGAATGCAGCGGCATCCGGGATATGCGGCAGAACCTCTCTTGCCATATAGTCCTCAATGCTTTCTTCCCATTTCACCAGTTCGGTGTCCTTGGTTTCCTTGTCATAAACGACATTGCCTTTGCGGTCACGCTGAATCTCGGCATTCTTGTCCATGACGGAAAGTCCGTCCGCAATCTTTTCCAGCAGCTTCTTATCTGTTGTAGCCTTGCTTAACACTTCGGTAAGATGCGGCATAAAGGCGTCTGGCGACATCCACACAGTATCACTGATGGCGTGGTTCAAATCCGCAAGAATCGCATCGTAGATCGGCTTGCCGACAAAAAACTTATTCAACTGTTTCTGTGCTTTACCGTCCCGATCCTCCATCAGTTCCAAGTCTGCAAATTTTACTTCGTTGTAAAGGCTGTCAAGTGCGCCTTTACTCACCATAACCTGAATCCGCTCCTCCGTAATGGCATAGCTGCGCTGAAGGGGCTGCATCACCGTGTATTCCCTGTAAATGAACTCCTCGTTTCGATAGATTTTGCAATATTCGTTCTCTGCGAAGTCAGCATACAGCTTGGTAACGGCACTGCGGTCTTCGGGAGAAATCTCATTTTTCTTATCGCCCAGGGCTTTACGCAGCTTTTTGAAGAAAGTCGAGGCATCGATCAGCTGGATCTTGCCCTTGCGCTCCGGACGTTTGTTCTTGGAGAGTACCCAGATGTATGTAGCGATGCCTGTGTTATAAAACAGATCTGTGGGCAGCGCAATGATGGCTTCAATCAAATCGCTTTCCAACATCCAACGGCGAATTTGGCTTTCACCGGAAGCTGTTTGCCCATTAAACATCGGGCTACCATTCTCAACAATTGCCGCACGACCGAAGTTGTCGTCCATTTTGTCAATAGCAGACTGGAGGAACAGCATCTGCATATCACCGGAACCTGGCAGGCCTGCGCCCCAACGACCGTCAAACCCTTTCTGATACTCTGTGTTGACGGCATCTTCGACACCTTCGGCAGCGTCCTTGCCGCCCCAGGCGGTGCCGAACGGCGGATTTTCCAGCACGAAGCGCATCTTCGTGCCCTTAAATCGGTCGGCTTTCATGGTGTCCTGATAGCAGATGTTTTCGGCGTTCTGTCCCTTGATGAGCATCTCGGCAAGGCACATGGCGTAAGACTCCGGGTTGATCTCCTGCCCGAACAGCCGCACATCGGCAGAGGGGTTATAACGCTTGATGAAATTATAGCCGGTGGAAAGCATACCGCCCGTGCCGCAGGCCTGATCCAATATGGTGATGACCTTGCCGTCATCAAAGATATCGTCACAACCTTCTGCAAGCAGAATATTGACCATCAGCTTAATGATGTCACGGCCGGTATAATGGTCACCGGCCTCGGCATTTTCAGAGAACTTACGGATCAGTTCTTCGAAAATATATCCCATCTTCACATTGTCGATAGTTCGAGGGTCAAGATCAAGCTCGGAGAAGGCCTTGATGACGGAGAGCAGGCGGTTGTTCTTGTCCATCTTGTCGATTTCTTCACCGAAGTTCAGACCGCGCTCCTTGGACATAAGGATTTCCAGCACATTTGCGGAAAATCCCTGCAGGTAACTCTTGAAATTGGCGGCAATATGATCTGCGTCATTTACAAGCTCTGCAAGGTCAAATTCACTGGTGTTATAAAACTGGAAGCCGGAAATACGATACATCGCCTTTGCCGGGAAATTCGGATTTGCTTTGAACTGGTCTACGACCTTCTGCTTGGTGGGTGCAAGAGCACACTCAAAGCGACGGATGATCGTCATCGGAATGATAACATCCTTGTATTTGTCGCTGCGGTATGGTCCGCGCAGTTTGTTCGCGATGGACCAGATAAAGTTCACTTCGGTGGAAACATCGACAGGTGAATCGTCCCACATTGCATCTATCATCTGCTTATTAGCCATTTACTTTTCCTCATTTCTCTATTTATGTAGCTATTATCAGCTGGAAATCATTCATCCTCCTGAAGCAAGAAAAGTGCGTTGTTATTTATCTGGTACAATCTCCATGATATCTTCGATACCGCAATCCAACGCAGTGCATATCTTTAAGAGAATCTCTGTAGTGACATGCCCGTTTCTTCCCATCTTAGTAACGGATGCAGGGCTGATACCCGCCTTTTCGCATAAATCCTTCTTCTTCATATCCTTGTCGATAAGTAGCTTCCAGAGTTTTTTATAACTTATGGCCATATTGAATCTCCTTGAACACATACAAATGTGTATTACTATAGATTGTTTTTTGCTTTCAGAAGTTGAAAATCTTTTTTGTAGTTCACAGGCCTAATGCGCGCCAAAATGCGATTGCACACTTCTGGCGACCAATATATTGTCAAGTGTTGCTTGGCTCGAGTGATTGCTGTATAAAAAATGTTATGAGTTATTTGATCTTCGGTTTCATCCGCAATAACAATTTTCACAGAATCATACTCAAGGCCCTGCGCTTTGTGTATGGAAACCGCATATGCAATCTGGAAAGGAACGATGTGCTCCATCGTTGTGCGTTCTTCATCACTGGAGTATGGCTTTGTTCGATTAATGTTAAAGCCAACTTGCGTTTTTCCTCCATCATTACCAATATAGTCCAGTCCATTACAACACAGCACTTCCAGCTCATCGAGCAAAGCATCAATCTCTACTGTGAAATATACGCTTTCAGTTGAATCTTGGATTGAGAGGATTCTTCCTTTCATGTTGTTATAAAGGACGCTAAACCGGCCAGAATCGTTAAACAGAATGGGATCACCAACTTTGAATCTCCATACTCCTATATCTACCGCCGGATTCGAATTATTTAGTTGTAGTAGACGATTAATGTTATTTAGGCCATAGAGCCCATTATAATTTAGGCACAATATAATCTCATCATCTGATTTTGAGTCGAAAATATCGCTATCGATTGGATGAGAATAGTCACTACGCACCATTTTTTCCAAGACAATATTATCATCGTCCATATTTCGAACCTCTTCCCAAAGCCTTTGAAGTTGTTCGTCTGGGCTTCGATGAGGTATTGTCAACTCATGGCAACAGCGGTCTGGTAGTACATTTCTAATTATGCTAAACCAATTGCCAAATCCTATAGCTTCAATTTGGTATGTATCCCCAACCAGAAGCAATGCTGCATCTTCTGCGCGATTTATGACTTTAAGGATATCCTCGTTCTTTACTGTGCTGCATTCGTCAACCACTACTAAGTCATAATTTGAGGTCTCATACCAACCACTACGAACAAACTTATCAATAGTAGTAAATTCGTCCGATCTATCACAACACGTGACCTTTCTTCGCAGATTTTCTACTGCTGGATTAGTCTTTGCAAGATAAATTTTCTTTTTCCCTTCTAAAAGCTTTGATATATGGTTTACCAGTGTCGTCTTTCCTGTTCCAGCTGCACCATAGATGAGGTGAACTGCAGATTCAGAAAATAAAGTCTTTAAGATTTGCTCCTTAACCTCGTCATCCAGTCTTTGACCCGCAGGCAAAAGTTTTAGCTGAGAAATCATTTTCTCTGAAAAAGATGATGAAATTGTCGGTACATTATCAGCTAATTCTTCAAGTTTATTAATAATCTGCACAGTTGCAATTTCGCAGCCCTTAGAATAAACATAATCCTTAAAGACTCCTAACTCACTCGCCGGTCTAAACCCGCTATATAGGGAGCGATTATATTTTTCTATTGTTTGCTCAATCTCTTGGGGTATGCCAAACATTGTAAGCTGATCAATTGGAGTAAACAAAACTCCATTCTGATTTGTATTCTTTTCGATATATCTGGAAAGCAATTCTCCTTTATGTCCCGCTGTATCAATGCACTCGAACAAATCGTACAGATTGGAAATGTGTCCTTTGGGATTAAATGAATAAGGATTCCTGTCAAAAGGCATACACTTGGAAGAAATATTTAGTCCCGCATACCTCTTTTCATCTCCGTGTGCCTGTTGATCTTTAATAATTCGGTTGTTCATGCGATAAAGCAAATATCGAATAATATTTGTGCCGTCTCGCTTGCTGGCAGAAATCTCTCGGCAAATGTCCAGCATATCAAAAATATACGAATGGCGCTTTTGAGTTGATGCAATAACCCAGTTTTTTATACTGTCATATTCTTGCTGATCGTAGTCAATGATGTCTACCAATGTTGCTCCGTTTTGCTCCAAGTAGCTCATCACCATCTTATACTCATTGAGGCCTCGAGATACAGAGCACTCAACATTAAGCAATTCAGCAAAATTATTCAGTTCACACGGGCGAATTGATACATGCCATTCGGTTATGATTTTGATGGGAAAATCTGTATTGAACACACTAATGGTGGCATTAGAAAATGATAGCGCAGCACAATAATCTGTAGAAATGTCGTACTTGGTAAACGCAGTTATTCGATTGAATTTATTTGGTTTCTCGTCTGCAGGTTCTAATGCAACCTCATAATAGATTTCCTGATTTACAAAGAATGGCTTAATTTTATCAATATAGTAATTATCAAAGTTTTTCGGCAGTGGAGTCCTAAGTCTCTTTTCAATTTCTGTAGCAACTTTTTGATAATAATCTTTTGTTTGTTCATCTAAATCCTCGAGAAACATGTCGATGTTTCTGAGGATAATCATTCCGTATCTATCATATACCGCCTTTTTAAGTTGGAGCAAATATCGATAGTACTTTATCATCAGACGCTCAGCGCCCTCTTCTGAAGGGGTAAAGTGAGAAACTGATGCACGCAAAAAATGATCAAACCTCGCAATAAACTGGTACGGACGAACATTACTAAACTTGCTTGCTACCTTATTGATATCCATTTTTTGATCCGGACGCACGTCTTTCCAAATTTTGAATGCAATGTGGTCGTTTAGATTGCGAACTACACTTAAAATACGGAAAGCGACTTCACCGCGGTTGCTGCGTGTAGCAGTAGAAAGCGCCTTGTCGATACCATCACTGGCTCTATTGATTTCCTTATCTGTAAGGCTATTCATAGTGCCCTCCTTCCGATATACAAAAAATGCTCTGCCGCTTGGCAGAGCATTCGGTCTATTGCAGCCATACTGCCAAGGCCTATTCCAACACTTGACAGCGTTGTTTATAATGATAGCACATTTGGGCAGGAAAAGCAAGAAAATGATAAATCCGCACGAATTCCGACTCTGTTGAATTTCTTTTCGAGTCGCAAAAGAAACGGTTGAACCTCCGGGCAGTCAGAGCTACAATGCCAACACCTCATCGTGAGGACAAACTGATTGGAGGTTAAATGATGAATTATGAAGTAAACCCGTTTCAGGACTACGAATCGATCACCGTTGATGAGATGAAAGATCAAGCTAACAGTCTACTGAATCTGGTAACGGAAGAGCAGCGGCCGCTGCGCGTATGTATGAATAATGGTAAGGAGTTTCTGCTGTTCCCTCATGATGTGCTTGCACTGATCTGCGACTCTGACTTTCGTCTGATCCTGTTGTCGGCAATGCGGTATGCGATGGGCAGAAACACATGCATGCCCGTGGTGGTTTCCGATTATATCAAACGTCACATTCAGCTTCTGGATGATAAGTTTCTCGTACTGGCTGCCGATGATATCCGGCGGCACCTTGAAGACTATGCAGAGCATGAACTGAATCCAAATCTTTGGCAGGGTCTTTTAGATGCACTTGAAACAGAGCAGAGAGAGCGTGCCACTCGTAAGGCGAGGAAAATTAGACCCTGCCCAGCCTGCGGGAAGCCCTTGGAGGTCATGAGCATTGCCGATAACCAGCATTCACCAGGCGGATTTGATGTAATTGCCCACTGCCAGAACTGTCTCGCTGATTACGAATGGTTCTGCGATAAGAATGGTGACACCTCAGATATGAAGCAGTATTTCTTCGGGTAAGGCGAGTGTGTTCCGGCAGGGGACTTTGGGTATATTCCTTGTCTATAGCGGCTCAACCGTTGAACTATACGCCAACTTCCGTAAAGCGACCAAAAGGGCCGCACCTGCTCGTATGAACAGGTGCGGCCCTCTAATTTGACGGAAATTTAATTCAGTCTGAAGTAACAGATATTTTTCCCTCTTCCTTCTTTCTTCAGTTCTCCGGCTGCAATCAGCTTACGCAGGGCTCCCTCTATGGAACTGTCACTGAGCGTCGGGCAAAGCTCCCGGATGTCCTGCTTATTGAACCGCCCGATTCTGTTTTTGCTTGCTCTGCGCACCATTTCCAATGCGGGTAGCTTGGTTTCCACAAGCGCCACACGATCCTCAAAGTCCTTATAGGCCGCAAGGATCGTTCCGAGCAGGTACTTGATGAAGGGCACTACATCCTCAGCACCTTCGTGCCAGCCGGTTTGCGCCTGTGTAAGCGCATCGTAGTACAGATCCTTGTTTTTGGCGATTTTAGCTTCAAGGGAGATGTACTTTCCAACATAAAAACCGTTTCGGTACAGAAGCAGCGTCGTGAGTAGCCGGCTCATTCTCCCGTTCCCGTCATTGAAAGGGTGGATGCACAAAAAGTCATGGATGAAAACCGGGATTGCAATCAACGGTTCCAGTTCCATATTTCCAATCACACGGTTGTATTCCTCGCAGATTCTGTCAAGCGCTTCCGGCGTTTCATAAGGGGCAAGCGGCGTGAACAGCGTTTCCACATGACCGTCCGGATAGGTGGCAGTGATATAATTCTGCACGCTTTTTGTGCGGCCCGCAAGCGGGTTATTCATGTGGCTGTACAGGATTTTATGAAGCTGCAGGATATAGTTCTGCGTAATTGGTATCGCGTCAAAGTTCTCGTGAATGATGCTCAACACATCGCGGTATCCGGCAATCTCCTGCTCATCCCGGTTCCGCGGAGTGGTTTTCTCCTCGACGAGCTGCCGGATTCGTGTACTCGTGGTGACGATGCCCTCGATGGCATTCGATGCCTCAGTGCTCTGTATCTTGGCAATCTCCACGAGCTTTTCGAGCTCCTCCGGGCGCTGCTTCAAATACAATTCCTGCTTTCCAGCTTCCTTGTATATGGCTGCAATCAGGCCAAGAACATCCGAGTCCCACTTTTGCTCCTTGATTGCGGAGTAATTGAAGGTTCTCATTCCCTTACCCCCCTTTCGCTTTCCCTTAAATAATAATATAAAACAAGGGAATAGTCAATGGGCTGCGCCTTAAATCCCTTACTATTATGCCTGTATTACGGGATTTATACCCAGATAGTAGAAAAGCGCCTGCATTTATCTTCATGCTGTAAACTGCCTCTTCTTTGTCTATAGCGGCTCAACCTTTGAGCTGCCACTCCCGCAGAAACCACTTGCATAACACCTTCCTCAGAGTTACAATGCAGCCAACAGCAATGAGAAACGCTTCCCGTCCGGCATCGGTGAACATTCACCGGAAACCGGGCGGGAAGCGTTTTTGACCACATAGATTACCACAGACGGTGCCGGAGCACGCGGAAACAGCGGAGATAAGAGCGTCAAAGAGTAAGTGAAACAAGTTAAAAAGCGCCGAAAACCGCTATAAACGAGCGGAAAAAGTATTCCCGATAAGTTTGGGAGCAGGATGCCGCAGGTTCGAATCCTGTCACTCGGACCACCTTTCTTGGAAAAACCGCCTAAAAAGGCGATTTTCCTGCGTTATAAGTTCAATTTTTGAAGTGCACTTGGATAATGTACAATAAGTGTAAGAGTCAAATCTCCCCGTGTCTTGTTCTGCAAGCAAACCTTATGAGATAATATCCCAAACTCCAAATGTCTCCCTTAGACTGCAGGGGAGACATTTGGTACATTGGGGGGCGAAGAAGAATGGAGCAAAGCTTGCAAAACATATCCAAGCAGAACCGGCTGGAGCAGTGGAGCAGAAAAATTGTTGCCTGTCGCAGCAGCGGGATGACAGTACGGACATGGTGTCAGGAAAATGGCATTTCGGAGAAGACATATTACTACTGGCAGCGGCGGCTGTTTCAGGAACTGGCGAACGCACATCCACAGAACAATGGATTTGTGGAAGTAACACCGTCCAGAGTTGAGAGTTCCGGACAGATTGCCGTAAAAATCCACATTGCGGGTGCTGAGGTGGACGTTTACAGCGGCGCGGATACCACAACATTGGAGACTGTGCTCCGGGTATTGCGGTCATGCTGAACGATTTTGCTGGAGCAGACAGGGTCTATATCGCCTGCGGCTATACGAATCTTCGACTTGGGATTGACGGGTTGGCCGCGCTGGTCAAGCGGCAATTCGCATTGGCTCCCGTTGAGAATTGCCTGTTTCTTTTCTGCGGCAGGAGACGGGACAGGATCAAGGCTTTGTATTGGGAGGGCAACGGTTTTCTCCTCCTCTACAAACGTCTGGAGTCAGGTGTTTTCCAGTGGCCACGGAAAGAAAGCGAAGCCAGAGCGCTCACGACACAGCAATACCGCTGACTCATGGAGGGGCTGAGTATTGACAACCAAAGGCACACAGGAAGGTAAACGAGTTTGAAATTATCTGAGAGAGAATTGCTTTTTTCTGTACTTTTCTGCCCTAATATGATATAATTGGCACATGAAAAAGATCGATTCTCTTCAAACCGGCGTTCCTGAAACAGTTACCATTTCCAGGGCGGAATATGAAAAACTTCAGGCTCAGAGCAAGCGCGTTTCTGAACTTGAGAGTCGTGGGGATATGCTTGTGGAAGCACGGCGTCTTGCACAGCACAAACGCTTCGGCGCATCTTCCGAAAAGAGTGAGGACGCTCTCTATGAGCAATTGAGCTTCCTGTTTAGCGAAGCGGAAGTATTTACGGAAATAAATAACGGTGAGGAAAATGTGACTGTCGTGGCCGCCCACAAGCGGCACGAGAAGCACGAATATACGCTGGACAAGATGCCGGAGAATGTTCCTGTGGAGAGGAACGAACACCGACTGGAAGCAGAGGCGTTGGCCTGCCCTGAATGCGGCGGAGAACTGGCAGAGATCGGTAAGGAAGTTGTAAATAAGCTGAAGATCATTCCGGCGCAGGTGGTTGTGGAACAGCATATCTATTACAGCTATGCCTGCCGGCGCTGCAGCAGGGAGAGTATTGAAACGCCGGTGGCACGCGCACCCAGAATGAAGGCTTTTCTGCCGGGCAGTTTTGCCACACCCGAGGCTGTCGCCTACATTATGACGCAGAAGTTTGTCATGGGTGTTCCCATCTACCGTCAGGAGCAGGAGTTGAATCGCCGCGGCATCCAGTCGAGCCGGCAAACGATGTCCAACTGGAACCTCCGTGCGGCGGAAGATCTCTTAAAGCCGGTGTATGACCAACTGCACAGGGAACTGAATACCCGCGAGGTGCTCTCCATGCAGATGAAACAACACTTCAGGTTCTTCAAGAGCCCGGAAAGGCACCTCAGAGCAACAGTTATATGTGGCTTTACCGTACCAGCGGAGATACGCAAAAGCCCATTGTACTGTATGAATACCAGTCAGGGCGTGGTGGAAAGCATCCAAAGGATTTCCTGAATGGGTTCCACGGGTATCTCCATACAGAAGGCTATGCCGGGTATCGCAATCTTCCAGAGGAGATCACCATAGTAGGCTGCTGGGCTCACGCCCGCATGAAATTCGATGAAGCGGTGAAGGCTTTGCCGAAGGGAAAAGTCAAGGGGAGTTCCGCTGCGCAGGGGTTGGTATACTGCAATCTGCTGTTTGAAATCGAACAAGGGCTGGAAGGCAAAACACCGGCAGAACGGTACAAACAGCGGCTGGAGCAGGCAAAGCCTGTTTTAGACGCCTTGTGGTCGTGGGCAAGTATTCGGAATGCCGCGCCAAAGTCTGCGTTGGGAAAGGCTCTGACCTATCTGAAAGGACAATGGCCTTACCTGACCAACTACCTGAAAGATGGGAGGTTGGAGATCTCAAATAACCGGGCAGAACGAAGTATCAAGCCCTTTGTGATTGACCGAAAGAATTTCCAGGTTGCCAATACACCCAGGGGCGCTGCAGGAAGTGCAGTCATCTTCAGTTTAATACGTACCTCCGTGGAATATGGATTAGATCCCTATAAGTACCTTTCTCACATTCTTCGCGTGGCGGCTCAGGCAGATTTGTCCAAATCGGAAGATATTGCCGCGCTGCTGCCAGAAAACGCTCTGTTGGAATGCAGAATTTCTGCTCCAAAATAAAGAAAAAGGAGAAATACTATGTTGGATCTGAAAAACATGCCAGACGAAGAATTTAGCATTCTTGTCACCCCGTCCGCTCCACAGACCGTCATGTATGTCAGAGTAGAGGAAACCGGCAGCGTATTACTCAGCAGCAAAGTGGCAGAAATACTGGCAAAGATACCCGTCCAGCTTCGATTCAACAAAGATTGTACCGCTCTCCAGATCTCCACAGGGGAACGTGAAAACAGTGTGATATTCCCAAAGAACGGCAGAAAGACAGTGCCGAATGCCGCAGAGATCCTCGGGGACCACAGAATATCATTCCCTGCGGTCTTTCACGGGAAGGTCTACGGAGAAGCTGGCAAATGGAGAGGAGAGCGCCAGCCAAACCCTACAGGAAGGCCCTCGCAAATTACCCACGGCACAAAGAAGAACTAGACCAGCTTCCCCGGAAATACGACGCGGTATTCGCAAGGTATCCTTACAAGCGAGGAAAGTATTTACTGGATGAGCCAGACTTCTTTATGGGCCTTGTTGTCCATTGCGAAGAGGCTGAGCTTTTATCCGGAGGCACATTTTTAGAACGGGCCTGCAAGAGAATTGACGCAGACCTCTATGAGCAAGCGCAGAAAGTCCGCAAACTTTATAATCCATACCGCAACCTATATCTAGATAAATGCTACGGCGAAAGTAAACGTCCCCTCGGGGAATGGATGGATTTTAGTAAATACAAGGAATAGCAAAATTAACGGCTGTCTACAATAGACAGCCGTTAATTTTGCTGGCTAATGTCAGAGGTTCATATAGTTTTGCAGAGGACTATAACAGTACGCGGAAGGTTTGAGGACGATGGGCGGCCACTGGAGGAGAAGAAAGGTAAACGGAGGAAGAAGGGAGAGTAAAAAGAGACGCTGGTCTGAGTACTGGATTGTCAGTACTCAGACCAGCCATGTTGTTATACCATCCTGAAAGACAGTTATAGATATAAAGTGAATGCACCTCCTGTTATTTCAGTACAGCGCGCAGAAGTCCATTCTTCAAGTCTCTTGGCTCGTCGATGAAGCTCACTAATATTAACAGCATTATTGCTGCTTGAAAAAGTGAGTTTGTGAGATCCTGGCATATATTCGATATTAATCGATTCGGATACAGTTTCGGGGTTAATCTTCTCATATGCCTTTATTGGTTCCAATGTATCCGCAATAGCAAGGATATGACCGTACTTGTATACTGGTGATGGTATATTTTCGTGCCGGTATTAAACTGCAATTTTGAATGACCTTCTATGGTGCACGACCGTTGTGTAAGTTCTCGGAGTAAACCACTTTCCAAGTTCACTTTTTGCTTATGTGACGCACTGTTAAGTATGCCGGGATAGGAAGAAAATGGAGAAAGGGTAATCCCAAGTTCGGCTTTTATTTTACGCAAAGCAGCATACTCGTAAAAACAAACTTTAGAATACAGCGATAATAGTTGTTATTTGGGATAGGTGTGTTTGTCAGTGTAATAATTGGAGAATCGTTCCTCTCTACCACACAATAGCCATAATCATGGTACAGAAATGTCAAAAACCAGAGGTAAGAAAAAGGAAAGTGTTCTGGGCGCTCAATTGAAAGCGGATTTTCAGCATTTAAGCAATTCTCAATTAGTAGCCCCAAAAAGAAACCGGAAACAGTATGTATTGCACGTTCAGGGGGAAGTACGTATTGCCTATCGAAGTTGAAAAAGAGAAGCCGATCCTTACGTGCTGCTAAAAAGTAGTCTTTAAGAAATGCTGCAGCATGTTCGGGATCAAGGAGTAGTGGCAACTCCTTTTCACCATTTTCAAGGTATTTTCGTATAAATTCAGCTGATGTATCCGCATGTAGAATATTATCTGTATTGATATTTGCATAATGATAATAATTCCAAGCGATGTTGTTTTTACCCAGCAAACTGTCTTTTATAAAATCAGAAAAAAGCATAGCCTCACCACTCAAAAGTGCGTAAATATTAATTGGAAGTAACGGCGTCTATAATTAATTGTAACACACCCACGGGTGTTTGTCATCGAAAAGCTGAACAACTAAATTTAATTCCCAAAATTCTCACCACTTGCGCCGCAATAGACAAAGAATAAGAAAAGCCCCTCTGAAATTAGCAATTTCAGAGGGGCTTTGGTCCGAGTAGTGCGGCTCGAACGCACGGTCTCCTGATCCCAAACCTATGTCTCAACCTTCAGGCAGGCCTGTTGCGCCCTCTTTGGCGCTTTCCGTCGCTCCTGCGGTTCCTCTTTGGAACTCTTTTGGCCTGTTTATTTCAGACACCGCTTTCGTCTTTTGGGATTTGTGTGGGATTGAATTCTGTATATTAAAAGTGCTTCCGACCGGGTTTACCTCCAACAGCGGGTGTCTTTCCGCAGAGAGCAGCTCAAAAATTGCGCCGCATAAACAAAGAAATAAGCGCGATGACACAAGGCAGCAGGCTGACTTAGATCATAGCCAGCCTGCTGAGCGAAGATGGTTATTCGATGTTTTGCCTTTCAGCGGCAATGCGTGTTCTTTTGCCTGAGAATGCAATGCCGATTTTTATAATTGACGTAACATTCATTGCCTGCAAATCAACGCTGTATGCACGGTCGTTGATCTGTTGCAAGGCAACATTGGCAAGGTCTTCAAGCTGTGTTTCAGAGCGGTCTTTCCCGGCCTTTAATTCAATCAAAATGCCAGGCAGCCGCTTATTCAAAGGAAGCAGCTGAATATCAAACCGTCCATCACCAGCTTCGCGATTGGAGGTAATGCGATAGCTGTTGTCCATCACAGCGCACATACCCAATATCAGACCATGGTAAAATGTTTCGTCGGCAGCATCGTGGAAACTTATTGTTTGGAGCAGGAACTTCTCCAAGGCTTTTTGCAATGAGTCGATATCTGCCTTGTAGATAGCTTCCTGAATAGCAACAGCAACGGAACGAGGAATAATATTCTCAAGCTGAGAGAGGATCTCCTTGCTGTAGACGAAAGAAATCTCTTTGTTGGGCAGAGCCACTTCACACATATAATCCTCGCCATAAGGCTGGTCACAGCTCACGGCCTTCAAGTAACCAGCTACAAGCAGAAAGCTGTAAACAGAGGACGGATCATTCTGGATCTGCGGATAAATGACACCGGTGTCAATGTGCGTAACGAAGGATTCGCCCTTCATCAACAGTTCCAGACGCTCCATAATATCCGGCGTTGCAGAAGCCAGCACCTCGCGGATGATGTCATTGCTTCCGGTAGACTGCCAGAACGCTTTGGGACGGCAGTTATTATTGAAGTATCCAATAACAGACCAGGGATTAAAAATCTCGGTATTGCCGAAAAGATAACCATCATACCAATCGCAGAGTTCCTGATATTTATCAGAAGCATGATAGTAGTCTGCCATCTCATGTACTTCGCTTGAAGAGAAGCCGAAATATTCGCTGTAGCGCTCGTCTAAAATCGAGTTGATTTTCAGGTTGTTCAGGCCGCTGAAGATACTTTCCTTGGCAACACGCA
>ERZ1026848.421-NODE-421-length-23906-cov-22.621525_pt1 | contig 23906 bp, 21 predicted proteins | sample MGYA00380154_ERZ1026848 | MGnify/ENA primary metagenome ERZ1026848 (study PRJEB33269, sample SAMEA4719790) | human gut metagenome | biome: human-associated habitat; feature: organic feature; material: feces | place: Cameroon | collected 2013-10 ...
GATGTCCTTTGCTTTGAATTTCGGCCACCCCTTGCGGGAGGCTTCGCTCTTTGGGCGCAAGCTCTCGCAAATGGCCCGATCCAGATCCATAAGCGTTTGCTGAAGCGGCTGAGACATGGCCTGCTTGAGAAAATCAGTCTCTTGCTCTTTTTTTCCAGACAGTGAGCTCTCGGGTGAGCTCTGCGTAGCGCAAAGGGGCCAGACCTTTTTCCCGGCGCTTGTTCTGCAGCTCAAGCGCTTTGTTGAACACAAAACGACGGCAACCGGCGGTTCGGCTCAGTGCCGAACGCTGTTCGTCCGTCGTTAAGAGTTCGTACTTAAAGCCGCAGAGGAGTTTCATGGTCTGCCTATATTGCCTGAAGTTTTGAATGACGGTGAGGTTCCGCCGTCATCTTATCGTGCGCCGCACGATGGCCTTATATCCCTCGACTGAAGTTGAGGGCTTTACGGCCTATTTCCGTAAAGCGTCGTGATGGCGCAGGCCTTGTCGAAAAAGGGGCTCCAGCGGTCGGGCAACAGGCGCCCGTCCAGGCTCGTGAACATGTGGCAGACAACATGCATTTTTTCAATCCTCAGAAAATAGCGGAGCCCGAAAGGCGTCCTTCGGGCTCCCGTTGCGTTTTCAATTGTGCCGCTTCGTTAAAGAGGCGGGTGGCCGATCCCGGCGCGATGTCTTGTCCGATCGTCGCAACGTGCCGTTTTAATCCTTGAGGTAGTACTCGACGGTCGTCACCACGCGCACGTTCTTGATCCAGCTCGTGTTGTTGTCGCGGTCAAAGATCTGGAACTGACCCTGCGTGGCGCGGCGGATCTTACCGAGGGTCGAGCCCGAGTCCTTGGCGAACTTTTCGGCCGCCTCGCGCGCATTGACGGTGGCCGCCTCGATCATCGCGGGCTTGATGGTATTGAGGCCCGTGTAGTTGAAGATCGGACGCGCGCTGTAGTCCTCGACGGGCGTGACGCCGCGGGCGATGAGTTCGCTCATGGAGCGCTGCAGTTTTAGGACCGCCTCCACGTTCTTGCTCGAGACCGTGATCGAGGGCGTGAGGATATAGCGGTACAGGCGCTTGTTTTCGCCGTACATATTGGCCTGCGCGTCGTCGACCTTGGGCGCGGCGTCGGTGATTTCCTCGGCCTTGATGCCGCCCGCGAGCAAGAATTCCTTGACGGTGTGCGTCTGCGCTTCGGCGTTGCGGTAAACCTGCTGCAGATCGTCGCCCAAGACGCGGAAGGAAATCGGCCAGAGCACTTCGTCGGCTTCCACCACGGCCGTAGCCAGGCCCTTGACGGTCACCACGCGGTCGCGTGAGCCAAAGGAGTCAATACCCGAGGCCAACTGCGAGCCCAGAAGGCCCAAGCCGCCCGCAATGCCGACGGCCACGATCACACTTGACAAAACGGACTTGTTATCCATCGCCTGCTCCTCTCAAATTGTGTTTTCAGGAACCCAAAGTGCGCCCCCCCGGGGCCCCTTTTGACTTACACGTCGACTTCGACGTCGTCGCCGTGCAGTTCCATCCAGCTTCGCCGGCCGCCCGCCTCGCCCTTGCTCATGAGCAGCCCCATCACCGCATCGGTCTGCGCCTTTTCCAGGCCGCCGAGCGTCACGGGCAGCAGGCGCCGCGTGTCGGGATGAAACGCGGCTTCGGCCAGCTGCTTTTCACTCATTTCCCCCAGGCCCTTAAAGCGGGAGATGTTGAGCTTATCCAAACTAAAGCCGTCCTTTTCAAGTTTACCCAGGATGCGTTTGAGTTCTCGGTCATCGGCACAGTAAATTTTCTTTTCGGTTTTTTTCCCCTGCTTGGGCACGTCGACGCGGAAAAGCGGCGGCTGCGCCACAAACACGTGTCCCTGCGCGATGAGCTTGGGAAAGTGCCGGTAAAAGAGCGTGAGCAGCAGCACCTGAATGTGGCTGCCGTCGACGTCGGCGTCCGCCAGGATACAAACCTTGCCGTAGCGCAGGCCCGACAGGTCCGTGTTGTCGTCCAATTTGTGCGGATCGACCCCGACCGCCACGGCGATGTCGTGAATGACCTGGCTGGCGAAAATCCGGTCGCTGTCCACTTCCCATGTGTTGAGCACTTTGCCGCGCAGCGGCAGGATCGCCTGATGCTCCTTGTCTCGGCCCTGCTTGGCGGTGCCGCCGGCCGAGTCGCCTTCCACGAGGAAGATTTCGTTGCGGCTGATGTCGGTCGACTCGCAGTCGGTGAGTTTGCCCGGCAGCACGGCCACACTCGAGGACTTTTTCTTTTCGACCTTCTGCGCGCGTCTCTGGCGCGCCTGCGCCTGACGGATCACGAGTTCGGCCAGCTTCTTGCCCTCTTCGATATGGTCGTTGAGCCAGTACTCAAACTGCGGGCGCACGAAGTTGCTCACCAGGCGCATGGCGTCGCGGCTCGTGAGCTTTTCCTTGGTCTGGCCCTGAAACTGCGGATCGAGAATCTTGGCCGAGAGCACGAAGCTGGCGCGGCTGGCGACGTCTTCGGTCAGGAGCTTCACACCCTTGGCCATCAGGCCGTGCGCGTCCATGAAGGACTTGAGGGCCAAAAAGAGACCTTCGCGCAGCCCTGCTTCGTGCGTGCCGCCCGCCGGCGTTGGAATGAGGTTGACGTAGGTTTCGCGCACCGGGTTACCCACTTCACTCCAGCACACCACCCAGTGGGCACCTTCGCCCGCGGCAAAGGTGTCGTCGTCGGCCTCGGCCCAGTCCTGCGCCTCGAAGGGATCAAAAAGCAGGGGCTCGGTGAACTCGGCCAGCAGATATTCGCGCAGGCCGCCGTCGTAGCGCCAGGACATTTCCCGGCCGCTTTTTTCGCTGACGTAGCGCACGGTGCAGCGCGGCAGCAGCACGGCCTTGCTCTTTAAAAGGGCGCTGAGCTGCTGCTCGGGGATCACGGGCGAGTCAAAGTACTTGGGATCGGGCAGGCAGCGCACGCGCGTGCCCGTGTACTTCTTGCCGCGATCGGAGGCCGATTCCGTCAGGGGCTTGACCACGAAACCGTCGGCAAAGCCGATGTCGTACTGCTTGCCGTCGCGCCAGACGGTCACGTCGAGTTTCAGACTCAAAGCGTTGGTGACCGACACGCCCACGCCGTGCAGACCGCCCGAGAAGCTGTAGGCGCCGCCCGAGGCCTTGTCGAACTTGCCGCCCGCGTGCAGCTGCGTAAAAACGAGCTCGACGGTGGGAATGCCTTCGGTGGGGTGAATGCCCACGGGAATGCCGCGGCCGTTGTCCTCGACCGAGACGCTACCGTCGGCGCACATCGTCAGGGTGATGGTGTCGCCAAAGCCGCCGAGCACTTCGTCGCTGGCGTTGTCGAGCACTTCCTGCACGATGTGCAGGGGGTTGTCCGTGAGCGTGTACATGCCCGGACGGCTCTTGACGGGCTCAAGGCCCTTGAGCACGCGGATGGAATTTTCTTGGTAGTCGGACGGACGCTTGCGGACGGTCATCGGTGGTTCTCGAAGTCACCCATTGCGGCCAATGGGCGTAACGGTTCAAGGTTCGGAAAACGCACACGCCCGTTCTCGGACGGGCGTGCGCCTGCGGCACAAAACTGCCGTGGATTTTAACGATCTTTACCGTCGTCAGGGATGCCGGGGGGTGCCCCCCTGCTCCCCGGTCTGCGCGGGTTTGCCTGCCTCGGGGGCGGCGCTCGGAGCGTCGGGCCGCACGGCTTCGGCCGCCTCGGTCAATTCCTCGGATTCCTTTTCGAGGTCGTTGCCCACCTGCGCCATGCGGCGCACGGGGTGCTTGAGCCAGGTGCGCACCATGGCGATGCTCGCGGCCAGGAAAATGGGACCGAGCACCACGCCGAGCATGCCGAAACTCATGATGCCGCCGAGCACGCCCAGGAACACGAGCGCCAGAGGCAGAGCCGTGCCGCGGCTGATGAGAATCGGCTTGATGAAGTTATCGACCGAGCTGACGGCCAACGTTCCCCACAGCACCATGAAGATCGCCCAGCCGACCTGGTCGGTGGCCACCTGCCAGATCGCCACCGCGCCCCAGACCAAGGGGGGACCGACGGGCACGACCGAGAGCACGCACACGGCAAAACTCAGGAGCACCACGCCGGGCACGCCCGCGATGATAAAGCCGATGGCGGCGACCAACCCTTGACCCAGAGCTGTGCCGAGCACGCCAAAGACGACCGAGCGGGTGGTCTTGACGAGAATATTGGCGTATTCGGCCGCCAGGTCCCCGGAGACCTTGTGCAGGAAAAGCTGCACACGGCGGGCCAGCACCGGGCCGTCGCGGTAAAAGAAAAAGACGATGAAGGCCACCAGCGCCATCTGAAAGAGCCCGTTGCCGATCCCGACGGAGGCGCCGAGCACCCACTTGGTGATCGGGTCGATGGCCTTTTGAATGAAGTCGGCCAGCGCCGCCGGGTCAAAGCCCAGGTGGAAGATCTGGTTGACGTTGTCGCCCACGTAGGGAATCGACAGGAGCCACTGCGGCAGCTGCATGCCGCCCGCGACCCAGTCGCGGATCCAGCCGATGAGCTGCGGGATCTGGTGCGCGAGCACGCCCGTGAGGATCGACAGCGGGATGAGCACCGTGACGATCACGATAAAGACCATCAGGGAGGCCGCCAGCGTGGGACGGTGTCCGAAACTCGTCAGCGCCCGCTCGTACATCGGCCAGCTCACCACGGCCAGAATGGCCGCCAGCAAAATGGCCGTCAGAAAGGGTTCGATGACAAAATAGCAACCGATCAGAATCAGGGCGCCGAAACCGATGCGCAGCCAAAGATCGACACTGTCGCGGAAATTAAACATGACTGAGAAAAGACTTACGGACGAAGGGCACTTTCGGCTCTATGCTAGCAAACAATGCCAAACGGCTGTACGGTCTTTGCTACAATTGCTCGCCTGCGGCGCCCCGACGGGACAAATATCCGAGTCGGGCGCGCTCCGTCGCTGTAGTTCAACTGGATAGAACAAGCCCCTCCTAAGGGTTAGATCCGGGTTCGAGTCCCAGCAGCGGCGCCAAATTGCAAACCGAACGGCCGCGTGCCGTTCGGTTTTTCTTTGGTGCGCTCGGCATGAGCGCGTTCTAACGGGTGAAAGTCCCGAGCGCAGCAGGTACCACCAAGCGCATAGCCAAAGACAAGGGTGTCCGTCGCGAGGCGGAATCTGAAGGAAGTCGGAGGCAAACCACTGGCCTGACGAACAGGAACAGCATAAGGCATACGAGGATGGGTAAGTCTGCAAGGCAAGATGAAGCCCCAAGCTACACGGAAGGAATCCGAGGTGTAAATGCAGCAGGCACATGGTGGGAAAGAGCACGTTCTTACCCGATTCGACCGACGAGGCGCGCGCACGACGCGATCTTTAAGGTCATGGGCGAAGCCGACCGAGGCGACGTCTGGGCAGTCGATATGGACCTTGAGAAGTTCCTCGACACGGTCAACCACAGTCGGTTGATCCGAAAGCTCTCAACAAGGATCAAGGACGGGCGGGTTCTCTCGCTCATCTCCCGAATGCTCAAATCGGGCGTATCCGTGAACGGAAAGGTGCAGGAGCCGGATGTGGGCCTCATGCAGGGCGGGCCGCTTTCGCCGTTGCTTGCGAACATCTACTTGGATGAACTCGACAAGGAACTTGAGAAGCGAGGCCATCGGTTCGCACGGTATGCGGATGATCTCATCATCCTTTGCAAATCCAAGCGGGCCGCCCAAAGAACTTTGACCAGCGTCACCCGCTTCGTGGAGAATCGGATGAAGCTCAAGGTCAATGAGGCCAAGACCACCGTCAGCTATATCACGAAGGGAGTGAAGTTCCTCGGCCATGGCTTCTATAAGACCAAGGAAGGGTTCTTCCCGACCGTACACGTGAAGACCAAGGAGCGTCTCAAAGGCGCGATCCGTGAAATTCTTGCCCGTAACAGGAAGAAGAGTATCGACACGATCAAAGAGACACTCCGCAGGAAGCTGAGCGGATGGTGCGCCTACTTCAAGTACGCCAAGGACGAGAAATGGGCGAAGGACACCGACGAATGGATTCGGCGACGGATTCGTCAGCTGCTGGGCAAGACCTGGAAGCGAATTCGGACGAGGCAAGCCGCGTTGAGAAAGCCGGGATGCTCCGAGGAAAAGGCCTACATGTGGGCTTGCACCCGGAAATCCTACTGGCGCACGGCGAACAGTCACATCCTGAAGACGACGCTCACCAACGATTTTCTGGAATCCCAAGGATGGTGTTGGCTCGGCTTGGTTCGAGTCGACGGGGATGGAGGTTTAAACTATGGAAACCGCCGCAAAACGCCCCGTGAGGGGCACCTACCGAACGGTATGGGCGGTGGTGTGAGAGATCGGTAGGTGAAATAATCACCTACCACCTACTCGATTCCGCTTTAACGGATGGCCAGATACTTGTGCATCTGAAAGGACACGCGCCAGCCCTCGCGCATGGCCGCGTCGGTGCAAAGCGCCGTGGCAGCCTTTCCCATGCTCACGGGCTGCACGTAGACGAGGACCTTGTCCGAAACGTGCGGCAGCACCTCACGCTTTAACGTGTCGATGTCCCGCCGGCTTTCGACGGCCATCTTGATTTCGTCGGCTCGCGCGAGCACCTCGGGCAGAACCGCTCGCCCGCCAGGCATGCCGATCTTGGGCGAGACGGTCACCCAGGCGCGCGCATCGATGCGGGCCGGTTCCGTGCCGCTCGTTTCCACCGCCACGGTGCGGCCGGCGTCAATCAGGCGCGCGGAGACCGCGGTGAGGTCAAAAAGGAAGGGCTCTCCCCCGGTAAAGACCACGTGCGGCACCGTCGGATAGGTGCTCGGCACAAAATCGACGAGCTCGTCGGCCGTGCACGTGGCGTGACGCGGCGCGTCGGCCTTGCGGGCGGCAAAGCTCAGCGGCTCGCCGTTAGGCTCACCCAATTTCCACGTGTGCTTGGTGTCGCAGTACGGGCAGTGCACGAGGCACCCCTGCAGTCGTACGAACACGGAGGGCGTGCCCGTCCAGGCGCCTTCGCCCTGCAGCGAGGCAAAGATCTCGTTGACGAAAAAGGGCGCCTGAGCCCCATTGGCGATCGGACACATGCTGTTTCTGCCCTTACTCGGTCGGAAAGTTAAAGAGCCGCCACTCGGCCCGGCACTTGCGCGTTTCCTCCACGGTGCACGAGACCACGCGCACGCCCGTGCCTTCGACCTGTCGGGGCGCGACGACTTCGGCCAGGTGCGTGGCCAGGTTTTCGGCCGTGGGGTTAAAGGGTAGCTTCACCACCGTCGGGTCGATCGCCGCCAGGCTCTCGGCCAGGGGATCCTTTTCCCAGATGAGAAAACGATGGTCCCACGTTTCTTCGAGCCAGACGCAGAGCTTTTCCTTGATGACCGAAAAGTCGACGACGCGCCCGATCGAATCGAGGTCGCCCGCGCAGGAAAACGTGATGCGGTAGTTGTGCCCGTGCAGATGACGGCATTTGGTCTCATGGCCGCAGACGCGGTGACCGCAGGAGATGTCGTGGTAGCGGGTGGCGGTGATCACTTCTTAATCCTCGCAAGAAACTCGGCGCGCAGCGACGCGTCGGTGCGAAACACCCCGCGCCAGACGCTCGTGGTCATGGTGCTTTCCTTTTCCTTGACGCCGCGCCAGCTCATGCAGCTGTGGGCCGCATCAATCATGACGGCCAGGCCCGCCGGCCGCGTCTTTTCCTCCAAGAGGTCCGCCAGCTGCACGGCCGCCTCTTCCTGAATCTGCGGACGGTTGAGGATCCACTCGGCCAGGCGCGCGTACTTGGAGATGCCGATCACGCGCTCGCCCGGCACGATGCCGACCCAGCAGCGTCCGAGAATCGGGGCAAAGTGGTGCGAGCAGGTCGAGCGCACCGAAAAGGGCCCGACGGTGATCATGTCCTCAAAGCCGCGCTCGTTGGGAAAGTTGGTCGCCTCGGGACAGGGCTCGTAGCGCCCCACGAACACTTCGCGCATGAACATCTTGGCGATGCGGTGCGCGGTCTGTTCGGTGTTGGGGTCGTTTTCCACGTCAATCACAAGCGAGTGCAGCAGATCGAGCACGCGGCCGCGCACCTCGTCTTCCAAGAGGGCCCGATCGCCCTTTTCGAGCACCGCACTGATGTTGTCGTTGGCGCGGTAGGACAGCCCCTCTTTTTCGAGGCGTTCCTTGATTTGTTCGGATATCGTCATACATGCGTGCGCCCGGCGCCGGCCTTAGGACGAGCACAAAGCTCCGGCTCGTGCTCATCGGGCACAGCGGGGATCCTGAAGGTGGGGCGCCCAAGCGCTTGGGAAAATCAAAAAGATGTGTGGATGATACCCGACTCGGGGCTTTCCCGCACGCCCCGTGCGTGCAAAAAGGCCGCGGCGGCGCAAACCGTCACGGCCTTTTTTCACGTTAATCGGTGCGGAGCCGATTAGAGCGTCATTTCGTCACGCTCGGCGCGCGAGGCGCGGCGGCGTTCGAATTCCTTGAGCCAGCGCTTGCGCAGGCGGATGCTCTTGGGCGTGATTTCAACGAGTTCGTCGTCGTTGATGAATTCCACGGCGCTTTCGAGCGTCAGCTGCACGGGCGGCACGAGGCGGATGGCTTCGTCGGTACCCGAGGCACGGATGTTGGTGAGCTGCTTGCAGCGGATCGGGTTGACGACGATGTCGTTTTCACGCGAGTGCTCGCCGATGATCATGCCTTCGTAGAGAGCATCGCCCGGGCTCACGAAGAGGCGGCCGCGCTCCTGGATCTTCCACAGAGCATAGGCCACGGCCGCGCCGTCGTCCTGGCTGATGATGGCGCCGGAGCGGCGTTCGCCCACGTCACCCTGCTTGATCGGACCGTAGTCGTCAAAGACGTGGCTCATGATGCCCGTGCCGCGGCACATCGTCATGAACATCGACTGGAAGCCGATCAGACCGCGGGCCGGAATGCGGTATTCCAGACGCACACGGCCCTTGCCGTCGGGCTGCATGTCCTGCAGGTCACCCTTGCGGCGGCCGAGTTCTTCCATCACGGCACCCTGGTGTTCCTCTTCGACGTCCACCGAGAGCATTTCGTACGGTTCGAGCTTGACGCCGTCGACTTCCTTGAGAAGCACGCGCGGACGGCCCACCGCGAGTTCATAGCCTTCGCGGCGCATGTTTTCCAGAAGAATCGTCAGATGCAGTTCGCCGCGGCCGCACACTTCCCAGCAGGTTTCGTCGGCAGTCGGACGCAGGCGCATGGCCACGTTGCTCTTGAGTTCGCGCTCGAGGCGTTCGCGGATCTGGCGGCTCGTGACGAACTTGCCTTCGCGGCCGGCCAGCGGGCTGGTGTTGACCATGAAGTTCATCGTCAGGGTCGGTTCGTCGACCTTGAGCATGGGTAGCGCTTCGGGCTGCGCCGGATCGGTGATGGTCGTGCCGATGTTGAGCTCTTCGATGCCGGTCACGAGAACGATGTCGCCGGCCTGAGCCGATTCGACCTGCTTCTTGTCGAGCCCCTCAAACTGCATGATTTGGTTGATCTTGGCGGCCTTGGGCGTATCGTCCGAGCCGTTCATGATCATGACGTTTTGACCGGCCTTGAGGGTGCCGCGGTGCACGCGGCCGATGCCGATCTTACCGACGTAGCTCGAGTAGTCGAGCGAGCAGATCTGCAGCTGCAGCGGGGCTTCGGCGTTGTCCTCACGCACGGGCACGTACTTGATGACAGCGTCAAAGACGGCGCGCATGTTGCCGATCTTCTTGAGCTCTTCGACGTCGTCGGTCGTGCCGGCGTAGCCGTTGAGGGCCGAGGCGTAGATCACCGGGAAGTCGAGCTGATCTTCCGTGGCGCCGAGCTTGTCAAAGAGGTCGAACGTGGCGTTGACGACCCAGTCGGGACGGGCGCCCGGACGGTCGATCTTATTGATGACCACGATGGGCTTGAGGCCGGCGGCCAGAGCCTTGCGGGTCACAAAGCGCGTCTGCGGCATCGGGCCTTCGACGGCGTCCACGAGAAGCAGCACGCCGTCGACCATCGACAGAACGCGTTCGACTTCACCGCCGAAGTCGGCGTGCCCCGGGGTGTCGATGATGTTGATGTGAATGCCTTCGTATTCGACGGCGCAGTTCTTCGCCAGAATCGTGATGCCGCGCTCCTTTTCGAGCGCATTGCTGTCCATCACCCGTTCGTCGACGACCTGGTTGCTGCGGAAGGTGCCCGCGCACTGCAGGAGTTTGTCCACCATCGTGGTCTTGCCGTGGTCAACGTGGGCAATGATGGCAATGTTGCGGATTGCTCTAGTCATGTTTCTTCAGTTTTCCTCGTTGTTGGCGAGGTTTGTGGTTGCTTCAAATCGAATCAAGCGGTGCGGGTGCAGAATGCCTCTGCCGTCCACCGTCACCGTTCCCAATAGTTCGCCGGCCGCTCCGTAGGCGCGCAGCATCTGTCCGTGCCGCGCGTCGCCGATCGCCAGCCGCTGTCCGTTGCGCAATCGAGCCGTCTGCGCCGCATCGAGCCGAACGCAGTCCAGGCTCGAGAGCAGAAAGTCGGCGCCCTTCAAGTACGAGCGGCGCTCCTCGATCGACTTTTGCTTGTCGTCGATCACCGCAAAGGCGACGGCGTCGGAGAGCTTGAGGCCACCGACTTCGGTGCGCCGCAGACTTTCCAAATGGGCAAAGCACGCTAGTTTACGACCAATATCGTCGGCGAGCACACGAATATACGTTCCCTTGCTCACGCACACGTCGATTTTGGCCGTTTCACCGTCAAAGTCGATGAGCTCGAGCCGGTGCACGGTCACCGTGCGCGGCTTGCGCTCGACTTCAATGCCCTTGCGGGCCAGATCGTACAGGTTGCGCCCGCCGTGCTTGACGGCCGAGTACATCGGCGGAATCTGCACGATCTCACCGCGAAAGGCGGGCAGCACCGCTTCGAGCTCTTGGCGCGTGGGGCGCTTGTCGCTCGTTTCGAGCACCTCTCCCGTGCGGTCCATCGTGTCGGTGCGCGCGCCAAAGCGCAGCACCGCCTCGTAGCGCTTGTCGGCATGCAGCAGATCGGCCGAATACTTGGTGGCGTTGCCGAAGGCCAGGGGCAGCAGCCCCGTGGCAAACGGATCGAGCGTGCCCGTGTGGCCGGCCTTTTGCGCGTTGATCAAACGGCGCGAAAGCTGCAGAGCCCAGTTCGAGCTCATGCCCTCGGGTTTGTCCAAGAGCAGCACGCCGTCGATCGGATCGCCCTTTGCGCCCATTATTCGTCGTCCCGGCCGTCGTCGGCCTTCTCAGAGGTCTTGCCACCGTTGGTCACGCGCATGGCGTCGTTGATCACACGGTCCATCTCAAAGCCGCGCTCCACGCTCGTGTCGTGCACGAAGTGCAGCGTCGGCACGGTGTGAATGCGCAGTTTCTTGAAGATCTTGCCGCGCAGCATGCCCGCGGCGGCCGTCAGCCCCTGCGTGCACTGCGCCGGATCCGAGCCGATGACCGTGAAAAACACACGGGCGTGCGCGTAATCGGGCGTGATTTCGCAGCCGGTGATCGTCACCAGACCCACGCGCGGGTCACGGACCTCGAGCGGAATGATTTCCGCCAGGTCTCGGGCGATCTGCTCGGCGACACGTTGGCCGCGGCCGGGCTTGGCTTTCTGCATAAATGTTTCGTCCTATCGTTAAACGGCACCGAGGGCCGGTTCGTGAACCGGCCCGGCGGAGCCGACTTTATTACAGCGTACGGGCCACTTCCGTGACTTCGAAGATTTCGAGCTGATCGTCGACCTTGATGTCGTCGTAGCCCTTAAGGCTCAGACCGCATTCGTTGCCGGCCTGCACTTCGCGCACGTCGTCCTTGAAGTGCTTCAGGCTCGCCAATTCGCCGGTCCAGATCACCACATTGTCGCGCAGCAGGCGGGCGCTGGCGTTGCGGCGCACCACACCTTCGAGCACGCGGCAGCCGGCGATGAGGCCGACCTTGGGCACGCGGATGACCTGACGGATTTCGAGCAGGCCCAGCGCCGTTTCCTTCTTCTCGGGCGAGAGCATGCCGCTCATGGCCGCACGCACCTCATCGACCGCGTCGTAGATGATGTTGTAGTAGCGGATGTCCACGTCTTCCTGCTCGGCAAGCTTGCGGGCCTGCTGGTCGGCACGCACGTTAAAGCCGATGATGACGGCCTGCGAGGCCGCGGCGAGGTTGACGTCGGTTTCCGTAATGCCGCCCACGGCGCTATGCACGACCTGCACGCGCACTTCGTCGGTCGACAGCTTCGTGAGGGCATGCACCAGCGCTTCGGTCGAACCCTGAACGTCGGCCTTGATGATGAGCGAGAGGGTCTTGACTTCGCCCTGGTTGACGTCCGAGAACATGTTTTCGAGCTTTTGCGCCTGCTGACGCGCGAGTTTGACTTCGCGGTACTTGCCCTGACGGAAGAGGGCCACTTCACGGGCCTTGCGTTCGTCGGGCACGACGATGAGTTCGTCACCGGCCGAGGGCACGTCCGACAGACCCTGGATTTCCACCGGGATCGATGGGCCGGCCTGATTGACCTGGTTGCCCATTTCGTTGATCATGGCGCGCACGCGGCCGAAGCACTGGCCGGCCAGAACGATGTCGCCCTTTTGCAGCAAACCGGACTGAACCAGGATCGAGGCCACCGGGCCGCGGCCCTTATCGAGGCGGCTTTCGATCACCAGGCCCTTGGCCGGCCCCTTGTCCGGGGCCTTAAGTTCGAGCATTTCGGCCTGCAGTAGCACGTTTTCCAGCAGTTCGTCCACGCCCTTGCCGGTCTTGGCCGACACCGGGCAGAACGGCACGTCGCCGCCGTACTCTTCGGGCAGCACTTCGTTCTGAACGAGTTCACCCTTGACGCGTTCGATGTTGGCTTCGGGCTTGTCGATCTTGTTGATCGCCACCACGAGCGGAACACCGGCGGCGCGGGCGTGCGCAATGGCTTCCTTGGTCTGGGGCATGACGCCGTCGTCGGCGGCCACCACCAGAATCACGATGTCGGTGGCCTGGGCACCGCGGGCACGCATGGCCGTAAAGGCTTCGTGGCCCGGGGTGTCGAGGAACGTCACGATGCCGCGCGGTGTCTTGACGTGGTAGGCACCAATGTGCTGCGTGATGCCGCCGGCTTCGCCCGCAGCGACCTTGGCGCGGCGGATGTAATCGAGCAGCGAGGTCTTGCCGTGGTCGACGTGCCCCATGATGGTCACGACCGGGGGACGCGGCACGGCCGGGAACTGTTCCTGCGTGGTTTCGAGTTCACCCAGGAGCGATTCCGGATCGTCGGCCTTGGCGGCGATCGCCTTGTGGCCCATTTCCTCGACGATGATCATCGCCGTTTCCTGATCGAGCATCTGGTTGATCGTCACCATCTGGCCCATCTTCATGAGGGTCTTGATGACTTCGGTGGCCTTGACGCTCATCTTGTGCGCCAGATCGGCCACGCTGATCGTTTCGGGCACGGTCACTTCGCGCACCACCGGTTCGGTGGGCATCTGCACCTGACGGGACTCGTGCTTGTGGTTCTTGCGGCCGCGGCTGTGCCAGCTCGTCGACTCGTCACCGTCCACATCGCCGCGGGTCTTCATGCCGGCGCGGCCGCGACCGGCGCGGTCGTCGTCGCCCCAGCGATCGGCGTTCTTGCCGGCACCCTTGCCGCGGCCCTTGCCGCCGGCCTTGGCGTCGGTCTGGGCGTCGGTCTTTTCCGTCGCCGCGCTCTTGACGGGCTTGTCGGTCTTGGCGGGCTTTTGGGCGGCCTTGGGCTGAGCCGGTCTCTTTTGTTCCTTCTTGGCCTCTTCGGCACGGTCAGTCTTGTCGCCGCGGTCGGCCTTGGCCTTGAGAACGGTCTTGGGCTTGGCGAGCATGGCGCGAATGGCCTCGGCTTCCTGCTGGGCCTTCAAGCGCGCTTCCTGGCGGCGCACTTCGAGCGCAGCCTTTTCGGCGGCTTCCTTTTCAGCCTGCGCCTTGGCGGCGGCCTTTTGAGCCTGTTCCTTGGCGGCGACCTTTTTCTGTTCGGCCTTCTGAGCGGCCTGACGGGCGGCTTCCTGCGCGGCCTTTTCATCGGCGGCAGCCTTTTCCTGCGCCTTGTGCGCGGCGGCCTCTTCGGCCTGGGCCTTTTCGGCGGCAGCCTTGGCCGCGGCTTCTTCGGCGGCCTTACGGGCGGCCTCTTCGGCAGCCTTCTTGGCGGCTTCTTCGGCGACGGCCTTACGGGCGGCCTCTTCGACCTCGGCGCGCTGCTTTTCCTGCAGTTCGCGGTCGAGCTGAGCCTTGGCCTGCGCCTGAATTTCGGCGCGCATGGCTTCGGCAGCCTGGTTCTTCACGAAGACGCGGCGGCGGCGCACTTCCACTTCGATCGTACGCGCCCCGCCCTGGCCGTCGTTCTGACGGATGGTGCTCGTCTCGCGGCGCGTCACCGTGATCTTGCGCGGCGTGGCCACGCGTTCCTGACGCAGGCTCTCGAGCAGCTGGCGCTTGTCGGCGTCGCTGATTTCGTCGCTCGTGCCCGTGACCCGCACACCGGCCGCCTTGAGCTGAGACAAAAGCGTGTCGGCGGAAACCTTCAGTTCGCGGGCAAATTCAATAACGGTGTTGTTTGCCATGTGTTCTTTTTCTCCCGCCGCCGCCCGCTGGGGCGGGTTGAAGGCTGCGCCTTAAACCCGAAGCCCTTGAGGGGCGTGCGGCTGTTGTGGTTTCGGTTTCCGGACTTATTCCTGAGTCCAGCTCGCGCGGGCGGCCATAATGAGGCGCTGCGCTTCTTGCTGGCTGATGCCGGCCTTTTGCATGAGCTCTTCGGTATCGAGGTCACCGAGCTCGTCGGCTGTCTTGATGCCTTCGCTCACGAGGCGGCTCGCGAGGTCATTGTCCATGTCCTCAAGACCCATCAGGGAGGCGTCGGCCTGGCGCAGGTTTTCCTCACGCTTGAGGGCGCGGGCAAGCAACACGTGGCGGGCGCGTTCGCGCAGGTCGGCCACGGTCTGTTCGTCGAAGATGCCGAGTTCGACGATTTCCTGTTCGGGCACGTAGGCGAGTTCTTCGAGGCTGTAGATGCCGTCCTGAACGAGCGCCATTGCGTCGTCCTGGCTCATCGACAGTTCCGTCATGAACTCGCTGCAGGCGGCCTGATCTTCCTCTTCCTGCTTCTTGTTGGCTTCTTCGGCCGTCATGATGTTGATCTGCCAGCCGGTGAGTTCACTCGCGAGGCGCACATTCTGACCGCCGCGGCCGATGGCGATGGCAAGGTTCTCCTCGTCCACCGTCACGTCCATGCTGCGGCTTTCTTCGTCGGCCACCACCTTGGAAACCTTGGCGGGCTTGAGGGCTTCGACGATGTACTGAACGGGGTTTTCGTCCCAGCGCACCACGTCGATACGCTCGCCGGCGAGCTCGTTGGTGACGGCCGTCACACGCGAGCCGCGGATGCCGATGCAGGTGCCCACGGGTTCGACGCGCTTGTCGTGGCTGATGACGGCGATCTTGGCGCGCGAGCCCGGATCGCGGGCGGCGGCCTTGATTTCGACCGTGCCTTCTTCGATTTCCGGCACTTCTAGCTCAAAGAGCTTCATGAGGAATTCGTTGCAGGCGCGCGAAAGGATCACCTGCTTGCCCTTGTTGGTTTCATCCACGCGCAGCACGTAGGCGCGCACGCGGTCGGAGTTGCGCAGGTTTTCGCGCGGAATCATTTCGCTCTTGGGCAGACGCGCTTCGAGGCGACCGATTTCGATCACGGCGCCTTCCTTGTCGGCGCGCTTGACCTGGCCGGAGACGACCTTTTCCTGGCGCGAAAGGAACTCGTTGAGGATCTGTTCGCGTTCGGCGTCGCGCAGACGCTGCAGGATGACCTGCTTGGCATCCTGGGCAAAGCGGCGGCCCGAGGTGTTGATGTTTTCGATGGGCTTTTCAATGTAGTCGCCCACCTGCAGTTCCGGATAGTCGTCGTGAATGTCCGAGAACATTTCCTCGCGGTCGGGCTGCTGCAGGCCCATGTCGTCGCTGACGATCACCCAGCGGCGCACGGCCGTCCAGTCGCCCGTATTAGGATCGACGTGCACGAGCACATCAGCATCCTCACCGGGAAACTGAGCCTTCTTGACGGCGCTGGCAAGCGCGATTTCGAGGACGCCGAAAACGGCGGACTTTTCAACGTTCTTCTCGCGGGCGAGGACGTCGACCATTTCGAGCATTTCGCGGCTCATGACTTATTTCCCTTTAAAGTTAAGTTCTGCAATCAAATTGGCGCGGTCCACATCGCCGAGTGCGAAGCGCACGTGCACGGGCTCGGCCTTGGGCTTGGCCTTGCCGTCGCGTTTTTTCTTGGCGGCCTGGCTCGGCGTGCGGGCGATGTCGAGTTCCTCAAACGAAAACGAAATCACTTCGGCACCCTCGTCGACTTCGACGCCGAGAATGACGCCGTCGAGCTTGCGGCGGCCCGCTTCGGGGAACCCTTCGGCCTTGAGCGGCTCGTAGAGCTCGACGTGCGCGGGGCGACCGACAAAGCGACGCCAGTCCTTGGCGCGCTTTAAGGGGCGCTCGACGCCGGGGCTGGCGACCTCAAGGCGGTCGTAGTCGATGTCTTCGACCGTAAACAAGTGCGTGATCTGATCGCTCACGGCTTCGCAGTCGTCGACACCGACGCCGCCTTCGGCCGTCGAGTCGATCGTGACGCGCATCAGACCGCGGGGCAGGCGTTCGAATTCGACGAATTCGTATCCGAGCCCCTCGACCGTTTCCTCAACGATTCGCGTGATTTCAGCAGTTGATTTCTGCATGGATCCGTTTGACTAAAAAAACAAAAAAAAATGGGCGCAATGCCCATCCCTAACCCCATCCAACATGGGTGCCCGTACGCCGTCGCAGGCCTTGCGGCCGCTGCGCGTGCGGACAATATAGCGAGGGCCTCCGAAGGCGAATGACTTAAAAATTCCCCGCTTCGAAGGCGTGCCGCGGATTATAACGATTTCTCGTTAAATTTCAAGGAGTTTAACCCTCCACACCCCCGCCCTCGCCTCCCGGCAAGCGGGAGGCGGTCGGCGGGCACCGCTCAGCGGCGCTTCTTGTGCCCGTAATTTTTGGGTTTGCCGATGCGGTTGGGCGCGGCCGGTGCGGGCTCCTCGGCGCGGGCCAGCGCCCGTCCGTAGGCGCCCTGCGCGGCGCCGAGACTGCCGCTGGCGATGTAGTTGACGGTGCTGAGCATCGGGTCGGGAATCCAATCGCCCTTACGCTCATTGCGACGCCCGCCCTTGCGATCGCTGCCCTTTTTGCCGCCCTTTTGCGGCGCGGCCTTTTTGCCGGCACCCGCAGCGGGAGCGGCGCTTTCGAGCTGCGCCATCCAGGCCTGCACCCAGTCGGGCTTGAGCTCGCGGGTAGTGCCGCGCGCCAGATCCGAGGGCAGACGCACGGCGCCGTAGCGCACGCGAATCAAGCGGCTCACCGTCAGGCCCACGGCCGCAAACATGCGGCGCACCTCACGGTTGCGGCCTTCGCTGATGCGCACGACAAACCAGCGGTTGAGGTTGTCCCCGCCTTTTTCCTCGATCATCGAAAAGTGCGCGGGGCCGTCTTCGAGCTGCACGCCGTCCAAAAGGGCCTGCTTGGCCTCTTCGGTCATGACGCCGGCGGCACGCACGGCGTACTCGCGCTCGATTTCGTAGCGCGGGTGCATCAGGCGGTTGGCCAGCTCGCCGCTCGTCGTAAAGAGCAGCAGGCCTTCGGTATTAAAGTCCAAACGGCCCACGGCGATCCAGCGCGCCCCGGAAATCTTGGGCAGGGCGTCAAAAACGCTCGGGCGACCCTGCGGGTCGCGCATGCTCACGATCTGGCCGGCGGGCTTGTGGTAGACGAGCACCCTCGGCATCTTGGGCTGCTTGCCCTGTGCCATGCGTTTGACCACGCGACCGTTCAAGCGAACGATGTCGCCCGGCATCACGCGCTGTCCGAGGTAGGCGGGTTCGGAATTGACCGAAATGCGCCCCTCGAGAATGAGCTGCTCCATGTCGCGGCGGCTGCCCAGACCGAGGTCGGCCAGCACCTTGTGCAGCTTTTCGCTTTGCTTGACGAGCTCGTTTTTCTTGGCGGCCTTGCCCTGCGCGAGCACCTTGGGGTCAAAGAGCTGAGCGGCACAGAGCGACGCGTCAATGGTTGGGGCATCGGCCGGCACGCTCATGCCTTCGTCGTCCTCAAGAGCGACGCGTGCGGCGCGGCCACGCTCGGGGCTGCGGCGCGGCTTTTTGCCCTTGGCAACACGGGCGGGCTCGGCCGACGGAGCCTTGTCTTCGCGCGAAAACGGCGGCTCCGCACCCTCGGCCGGCTCCTGCCCCTTGCCCTCGGCCGCAGGGCGGCGGGCACGGCGCTTTAAGGGGAAGCGGTTGCGGCGGGCGGCGGGAGCCGATTCGCTCTTGGTTTGCGCATCAGCAGCCGGCGCGGACGCGACGGGCTCGGCCGGGGTCTCAAGCGGAACCGCCGGTTCGGCCACGGGGACCGCCGGGGTTTCGGCGACAGTCACCGCTTCTTCCGACTTTTTACGGCGCACGACGCGCTTTTTGGGCTTGGGCTCTTCGGCTTCCTCTTGCGGGGCGGCCGTCGCGTCGGGGGCGGGCTCTTGGGCCATCACAGCCTTAGCCTTGCGCGTGCGCGGCTTTTTGGGAGCGGGAGTCGCTTCGCCCAGCGCGCCGGCGGCGACAGCCTCGGCGCCTTCGGCGGCCGCGGTCTTGCGGCGGCGCACGGTGCGCTTTTTGGGTTCGGCCGCAGCCTCGCCTTCGGGTTGCTTGAGCGTGTCCACTTCTTGTTCAGACATAGTCGTACGATGAATGTAAAGGTTACGAAGCCGGTGAGTTGTCGTCCGAAGCCTCGCCGGGAGCCTGTTCGCTTGCCGTCTCGGCTTTGGTCTCATCGGCAAAGACCAATTCGAATTCTTTGCTTTGCGGCAGATCGCCGGCGATGGGCGGCAGATCGGCCAGGGTTTTGAGCCCCAAATCGTCCAAAAAGAGCTGCGTCGTGGCAAAAAGCGCCGGACGCCCCGGGGTTTCGCGGTGCCCCACGATTTGAATCCACCCGCGCTCCTGCAGCTGACGCACCACGTTGGGGTTGACCGCCACGCCGCGGATGTCTTCGATGTCGCCGCGGGTAACGGGCTGTCGGTAGGCGATGATCGCCAGCGTCTCCATCACCGCGCGCGAGTACTTGGGCACCTTCTGCTCGCTCATGCGCAGCAGATACTCGCCCACTTCAGAGCTCGTCACAAAGCCCCAGCCGCCCGCGCTTTCCACCAAGCGCAGGCCGCGGCTTTTCCAGTGTTCGGCCAGATTGCCCAGGGCCTCGAGCAGTTCGGTCTGCGTCAGCGTCCCGGTAAAAAGACGCGCGAGCTCCTCGAGCGTGAGCGGCTGCGGGCTCGTCAGAAGCGCCGCTTCAATGACGCATTCCGGTTGCAAAGTCTCTGCCACGGTGTTGAAGTCGCCTCTTGCGTTCGGCCACTTCCGGGAGCCGTGCCGCGGACAAACGGCAGGTCAACGGCCATCGCCTCGGTCGGGCCAAGGCTTGGGGAAATGGGATCAACGCGGTTGGATTCGGAAATCGTGCGCTTCGTACTCGGCCGGGCGCGGCATCTAGCGGCGCTGGAGGAGCCGACCGAGGGTCGGGCGGCTCCGGCCTGACGGCGGCGGGCTCTCGACAAAACTCACTCGGAAAGCGCTCTTGCGGTCTTGGGCGCCCCTCTTGTCGGGTGCCGGCCGAAGACCTCTGTTGCGGAAGTTATCTTACTCAATCTCGGCGGCGTTGAAAACGCCCGCCGTTTCAACTTTTCGGCTGAGGCGCTCCCGCAAGGAAGCGTTTTTTTCGCGCGCGGAAATAAAAAAACAGCCCGAAGGCTGTTTCTTTGAATGGTGCGCCAGGCAGGATTCGAACCCACGACCCCCTGGTTCGTAGCCAGGTACTCTATCCAACTGAGCTACTGGCGCACATCTCAGTTTTGCACTCGTTTTATCGAAAGCGGAGCGCATTCTATCCTCCGGCAAAAAGAAATGCAAGAGGCAAGCGCAAAAAACTGAAAATTCTCACAGACCCACGAATGCGCCGTCGCTGCGAGGGTCCGAGGCACCCTGCACGAGGCCCTCAGCCGTCAGGCTCAGCGCCCCGGCGTGCCCCATAAGGTCACTGAAGGGCTCGGCAAGCACTTCGACGTCGTGCCCGAGTGCACGCAGCCCCTCGGCCACAATCGGATCAAAACGGCTTTCCAGGCGCAGCCGCGAGCTTGTCTCACCCCAAGTGCGCCCGTAAAGCCACCGGGGAGCGGCAATGGCCTCCTCAAGGCTCATGCCCGCCAGGTGCCGCAAAAGCACGGCCGTCTGGGTCTGCGGCTGGCCGTCGCCGCCCATCGTGCCGTAGGCAATGACGCGGTTGTCCGCCGTGACGGCCATCGCGGGATTGAGCGTGTGAAACGGCACGGCGCCCGGCCGCAGGCAGTTGGGGTGGTTCTCGTTGAAATTGAAGGCGCAGCCGCGGTTTTGCATCGTCACGCCGGAGTCTTGCAGCACCACCCCGCTGCCGTATTCCCAATAGATGCTCTGAATGGCGCTCACGGCCGTGCCGTCCTTGTCGACCACCCCGAACCAGACGGTGTCGCCCTTGGCCGAGACCGGCACAAAGCCTGTGGCGCAGTCGGTACGAATGAGCGAAGCCATGGTCCGCAGCGAAGGCTTGGTGAGGTACGGCGTCACGTCCACGCGCATGTGCGCCGGATCGCCGATGAAGTGATCGCGCCAGGCAAAGATCAGTTTGCTTGCTTCCACGGCCGCGTGCACGAACCCCACGGGGTCGCGCGGGTCGGCCGCCAGACGCTCCATGACGCCCAAAATCATGAGCGAGACGATGCCCTGCGTGGGCGCGGGCACGTTGTAAAGGTCACAGCCCAGGGCATTGAGGTGCAGGGGCTCGGCCGTGCGCGCGCGGCAAGAGGCAAAATCGTCGGCCGTCAGGGGACTGCCCAGCTGTGCGAGCTCGCGGCACATCCGTGCCGCCACCTCGCCCGTGTAAAAGTCCTGCACCCCGTTTTGAGCCAGCGTTTCGAGCGTGTCGGCCAGGGCCGTCTGCACGAGCGTGTCTCCCTGCGCATAAGCTCGCCCGTTTGGTTGCAAAAACACCGAGGCAAAGCCCGGACGGCGTTTGAGATCGGTGAGCTTGGGCGCGGTGGTGCGCACCTGCGAGGCCGACACCGGGAAACCCTCGCGAGCCCAAGTGACGGCGGGCGCGAGGATCTCGGAGAGCGTCAAGCGACGTGCCGGGGCCGGCAGCGTGAGCAACGCCTCCCAGCCGCGCACCGTGCCCGGCACCGTCACAGACGCCAGAGGTCCGCGCGCGGGCACGGCCTTGTGTTTGCGTTTGCGGTACCAAGACGGAGAGACGGCCTGCGCGGCCTGCCCGCAGGCCATGATCGCCTGCGGCGCACAGCCCTTGCGTTTGATGAGCCAGAACGAGTCGCCGCCGATGGAATTCATGTGCGGATAGACGACCGCCAGAGCCGCAGCCGTGGCCACGGCCGCCTCCGCGGCGCTGCCGCCTTTGGCAAGGACGGCCGCTCCCGCCTCGGCTGCCAAACGGTTCGGGGCGCTGACGCCCTCACGGAAGGGTTGCTCGCAAGATGCGCCCATCGTTGACCACCAACAAAAAGCCGCGGCTCAGGTTCCTTGTGTGCAAAGGCCTGATGTCCGCGGCGGATGTCCTTTCAAGCAAGACGTCGGCTTACTTTTTTCGCAGCCGTTTTGCGCGTGCTCTTGCGGGCGGGCTTTTCCTCGGCCGCTTCGGGCGCCCCTTCTTCGGCGGCCTTCTTGGCCGCGCTCTTGCGGGTGGTCTTCTTGGGTTCTTCTTCGACTTCCTCAGCCTTCTTGGCGGTCTTCTTGGCCGTCGTCTTCTTGGCCGTCGTCTTCTTGGCGGCGGGCTTCTTGTCGCCCATAGCCGCTTCGAGCTTGACGCCGAGCAGCACGGAGAGCTTGACGGATTCCTTCAAGAGGTCCGTAGCCGAATCGATGAGGGTCTGAAATTCCGACTGCGAGAGCTCGGGAGCCTTGGCGCCGAGTTTGCCGGCGAGGTCTTTGACCGAGTTGGTCAGACGGGCGTGAGCCGCCAAAAACGTCTCAAGAATCTGTTCGTTCGTAGAGGTTGCCATTTTCCGAGTGCTCCTTTTCGCTTTTTCGGGTGCGCCGTACCGGCCGATGCCTGCCGCGCGGCGCTCATTGTGTGTTCGGCACGCACGCCGAACCGCCAAGGGCGACACCGTCGGCCGCTCCGGCTCTCTTGCTTGCGCTCAATTATAAGGCCTCGGGACGGCGCTCAAAGGCGCCGAACCCGCACGGGCACGCCCGAGGCGATGTTGGCGTTGGCCAGGCGCGAGCTCGGCGTCTCGGGCACGAGCGTGTTGGAGGCCCCGCCCGCGTCCGTCCCGTCGACCTCGGGTGCAAGCCAGGCGCCGTGCTCGATGTCGACGCACCCCGGCCGCACCGCGTCGGTCACCTGCGCACGGGCCCTCAGCCGCCCCCAGCCGTTTTGCAGCAGGACCATCTGCCCGTCGGCAATGCCCAGGTGCTCGGCGTCCTGCGGGTGGAGGCGGCAGGGCTCGGCCTCGCCCGCCTTTTTGTCGGCGCCACATCTGTCCAACTGCGAGTGCAACCGATGCGGGCTCTTGCTGCTCATCAGGCGCAGCGTCTCCCCGTCTTGAGCCGGCAAATCGTTGGGCAGGTACGCGGGATGCGCGGGCGCGTCGGCGTAGCCAAAGCAAGCGAGGGTTTGACTCGTGATCTCGATTTTGCCGCTCGGGGTGGACAAGCGATGGCCTTGGGGATCCTCCCGGAAGCGCCTCCAGAAGGTGCGGGCCGGATCCTGGGCAACAGGCTCGGCCAGAAACACGTCGAGTAGAAAGGAGCCATTGCTGACCCTCCCCCTCACAGAACCGTACGTGCGGTTCTCCCGCATACGGCCCTTCAACCCAACTTCGCATCGACTTTGTACCCCCAGATTTGGACTCGGATTCGGGGCGGCTCAATTGCCGCCTGCCACCATCCGACAAACTTTTCCCACGGCAGATTGCTCCGCTGACTGCGCCTCTTGAGCATCCTGTAGGTGCTGTAGCGCGAATAGCGGTGAAACTTCGAGATGAACTTGAAGTTCCCGTTTACCCCGTAGTAGTTGTAGTGTCCCCGTAGCTTGCGGTTCATCGTGTTGAGAGTCTCTCGGAGCGGCTTGTTCAGCCTCCCTCTGAGCCACTCTTTGACGGCCTCACGCTTGGCCTTGAGTTTCTTCGCATTCGTGCGGGTTCCGAGCCGCCAAAAGCCGGCCTTAGCCCACGTCAGAGAGGAACGTGAAGCCGAGAAAGTCGAAGGTCTCCTTCGTTCCGCGTCTGCGGTCGAACGGGACAATCCTCGTCTTGTCTGCGGCCACTTCGAGGCCAAACTTCCCAAGTCGCTCGATCAGGGATTTCAGAATGCGCCGAGCATCCTGCTCGCTTTCCGCGAGAAACAGGAAGTCGTCCGCGTACCTGACGTATTCCACCGATCCCGACGCCTGCTTCTTGACGCATTTCTCGGCCCAAAGGTCGAGCGCGTAATGAAGGTACACGTTCGCCAAGACGGGCGAGATCAGGCCTCCTTGCGGCGTGCCCTTGTCGCTGTCCGTAAGCTCCGTGCCCTCCATCACGCCCGCTTTCAGAAACCGCGCGATGTAGCGAAGGAAGTTGGGGTCACCGATGTCGTGCTTGAGAAACATCATCAGGATCTTGTGATCGACGTTGTCGAAGAATCCTTTGATGTCCGCTTCCACAACCCACTTGAAGTTCCCAAACATCACCTGTTGGTTGATGAATCGGATCGCGTCGTGCGCGCTTCGGCCCGGCCTGAATCCGTAGGAACAGTCCAGAAACCTCGGCTCGTAGACATCACTGAGGATGTCGGCCATGACGCAGGCCCTGGAAGCCACGTACCCGAAGGCCGAGCACCAGACGTGCATC